>Ga0315899_10008359_pt1 | contig 11096 bp, 9 predicted proteins | sample LakEriMetagenome_2_FD_203518 | JGI IMG/M metagenome (GOLD analysis project Ga0315899, IMG submission 203518) | Freshwater fungal communities from buoy surface, Lake Erie, Ohio, United States - Buoy 4 MA112 | ecosystem: Environmental > Aquatic > Freshwater > Lake | place: USA: Lake Erie, Ohio...
GAGAGCACTGAGTGCTCAGTGCATTTGAGTGCTAAAGATTTACTGTGCACTGAGTGCTGAATGCGCTCCAGACCGGGCGCACAGCACCAAAGTGCCGAGTGCAGCATTGCATCGTGTGTGGTCCGGAGCGGGACTCTTAGCCACCAAAATGGTGCACGGCCGAGCTAGGGCGCCTCCCAGACAGACATGGCGCGAAGCCGTGGATGAGGGTAGGGTGAGGTGAGCCCCGATGGGGCTCGCCTCGTTTTTTTAATAATTTTCCACGAAACGGCATTTTCTAAGAGGGCCATGATCACGTATTCGTGACCCCACGCCCTAGTGAATCACACCCTATTTTGCTGGGATATCTCAGTGGTGATGCCAGATCTTGATGCAGGAGTCAACAGCCATCGAGTACACGCAATCTCTGCACGAGTCCAAGGCTTTCATAGGCGCCAGGTGTGCCTGAATATCACCCATATTAGCAAAAGTCGGCACGTCCCATGATCGAAAAGAGTGCGGGGCGTCGGGAAACGAAGCCACAATGGTCTTGTCAGCCAACAGCGCCATGGGTCCGCTCGCGTCGAGGTCTCGCATGAGCCTCATCATCCGAATATCCCAGACCTTGTGTGTGTGTGTGTGTATATGTGTGTGTGTGTGTGTGTGTGTGCGCGCGCGCGCTCGCGCATTTGTGTGTGTGTGTGTGTGTGTTTGTGTGTGTGTGGAAAGACCTTGATTGTGCAGTGGCCCGCGGACACTAGGAGAAATTCAGCTCCTTGGACCACAAGCATCTGTATGACGGCGTCGCACTGTCCTTGCAGAATGCCTGCTGAGTCGCGCTGCGCCCTTAAGTCCCACAATAGTATCGACATGTCAATCGACCCTGTTGTGTGTTTGTGTGTGTGAGTGTGCGTGTATATACTTGTATGTATGTATGTGTATATGCATGACAACATGTGTGTGTGTGTGTGTCTGTGTGTGTGTGTGCAGCAGAAATCTGACCAAAATTGTTTTCGAGATAGCGAGAGGGAGGGAGAGAGTGACAGAGAGAGAAAGAGAGAGAGAGACAGACAGAGAGAGACAGAGAGAGAGAGAGCAACCTGACAAAAAAGTGTTGTCATCCAAGCGCGCCAAGGAGCGGACGCCGAGCGAGTGCCCTTTCAGGTCCAGTTCTCTACGTCCCGACTCGATGTCCCACTTTGAGACCACACCGCCGTCATCACCAGACAAAAGTTTAGACGAGTCTACTGCCAACATGGCGTGTACTTCAATGTGATTTCCCGGCTGCCCGAGGCGAGCCAAGGGCCTTAGAGGCGGATGTGCTCCGCTGCCAGCCGACCACAATACCGAGTCACGCACGCTGTCAGTGTTGTAAATTTCTATCACATCCGATGGAAAAGAGCCGCCACTAAAGACCTTGCCTCCGATCAAAGGGGATGAATAGAGCGCCACGATGTGTGACGGCAGCGGTGCGGCGGTGTGAAGGTGCGTGGCATTCTGACCGTTTTCTGACAACTGCCACAACCGCAAGGCTTTGTCGGGCTCGCTGGCAGTCGCCAAGAGGACTGTGCGTTGATGCGTCTCCTTCACAGCACACACGGCCATGGCATCGCCCCCGGCATGCTTTAGCGTAGCACAACACACCAGCGTCTTGGGGTTTGTGCCTTGATCACACACGTCGATATTGTCCTTTCCCCCACCAAGAGTATCTCCCGTCTCTTGAGCGCTCTGCTGCAGCGGTGACGAGGAGGCTGTTGCGGAGGGGAAGAGCATGCCAGAAGAAGGAATCGACTTCTGAGACATTGCCTCCAGTGTGGCGTCATGTGTCTGCAGGAAAGACTGGCAAATGAGAACTTGGGAGTTCGTGGCACAGGCACGCGCGTAATACACACACACACACACACACACACACAAACACAAACACACACTCACTCACACACCACACACATACACACACAGACACACACCTGCAAAAAAAACTGGCAATGTGACAACTTGCGCTGCCAGGACAGGCGAGCCCATTCCTTGCCCTCCAGTCCCGCGCGTGCCTGGGCCACGAACTCTGTATATATAGTCCAGTGTATGTACGTGTGTGTGTGTACACACACACACACACACACACACACACACACACACCTACATACATACCGGGCGGCAAGTGCATCACTTGGTTCTTTGCCCGTGCCTCCTGCTCCATTTGAAGCTGTGTGTTTGTGAGTGAGGGTGCGTGTTTGTGAGTGAGATTGTGAGTTTGTGAGTTTGGGAGTGAATGAGTGTGTGTGTTTGTGCTCATTGGGAGTGTATGTGTGTGTGAGAGAGTGTGTGTGTGTGAGAGAGAGAGAGAGAGAGCGAGAAGAGAGAGAGGGGGGAATGGACAGAGAGAAACCTGACTTGGCAGAGAACCCATGGCTGCCGCAAGCGTCGTCGCCTTCTCGTGCAGGCTTGACACCTGGATACAAATATACGTGTACTTGTATATGCATGTATACACACACACACACACACACACACACTTGCGTGCTCGTGCAGGTTTCACACCTGGAGCTGCAGCTTGAGGAGGCTCGCTCCGGCTCCTCTGAAGGCGCACCCATGTGCAACGTGATGCTGTACCTGTGTGTGTGTGTATGTATATGTGTACATACCCCAACACCCGCCCGCCCGCCCACCCATCCATCCACCCACCCATCCCAAACATGCAAACACAATCACTCACCAGCCCCTCTGAGGCACACGCGTGTACCCCATATGCAGTACTTCCTGTCGACGCTGCATCATCTCTTACACACACACACACACACACACACACACTCACTCACTCACTCACACACACCTGACGACGCTGAAGCAGCTCCTGGCATCCAACATGCTTGTTCGGGCAAGGCACAAGCGCGAGGGGACAAACCATCGCCGTGTGTAGAGGTAGAAATGGCTGCAAGTACAGTTTCGGAATTTCTCAAAAGTCAGTTTCATGGTTCACCTTACATGGTGAATGTACACTAAATTCTTTTAGGAACTTCCTTTTAAGAGTTGGTGCCGGCAAGTATGCCGCGCCACACTGCATCGCGCACAGCACTAGCGGCAATTCCGAGCCCATCTCGCTTCTCAAGGGTGCGCACGAAAGGACTAGCCTCAAGGTTCCCCTGTAGTCAGCAGCCTGCACCAGGTCCTTCGAGGGCATGTCCTCCTCAGGGCTCCGACCATACAAGTTGTCCTTACCTGTAATTATACACATGTTTGCATACATGATGTATGTATTACTCTGCCCCTATAACGTCCTCAACCGGTAAAAACGTCATCATTTTTTGCATACTCATCACTTACAAAAATACTATTAAATAGAACACTTGGTTACTTTATTCAATTTCATATTGTTTTAACTTTTTGTAACATTTTGTTTAGATATGTTTTTCATATATATTATTTCAATTTTAAGAAACCCTATCCCCCCACTCTCGCTAATGGTTTAGTATTTAACAAAATACCAGGAGAGTTTGCGGAGCCTTGTTTCTAAAGTTTTAAGTCTGTCCTTATGGATTTTTTGTTTTTAAACCAATGCCATACATATCAATGTACTGTCTGTCTCTCTCTCCCTCTCTTTTTCACATGCTCTCTCTCCCTCCTTCTCCATCTCTCTCTCTCTCTCTCTCTCTCTCTCACACACACACACCAGCAAACACACACACACTCGCACATTCACATCCTTACCGGATCTAAGGCGAAAGGGCTTATCGTAGTGCTGCCCCTCTTCAAGCGCTCTGCAGAGTTTGCCCTCTGTGAGTTCGATTCGCGTATGTCCAACGCAGCGCGACGCGCCATCAGCAAGCCGCTCCCGCACTTCGACAGCCAGTCCTACGCGCCGGCGCCTCTCTAGCCTTTTCTGCGACAAGACATTTGCGACTTTCTGCGGATCGAGCGGAAGGGCGAACACCATATCTTCGTTCCACTCGTATTCGCCCTTGATGGGTCCGGCCGCATCTACGTAGCCCGTCTTGAGTTCCGTCGCCACACGCCCATCCAAGGGATCGTGCGAGTGCACCCTGGGCAATGCGGGTATTGCTACATTCGAGGCATTCTCTGCTCCTTCCGCACTTGTTTCTGCATCATATCCAGGCGGGTCGACGACTAGAGAGACGACCACAGCTAGTGTGCAGGGGCCTGACGTAGCCAGGTCCGCAGCGCTGACAACTGCCACGTATACCTTGCCCCACGCCTCCTCAGGCTTTGAGGAGACGAGAGGGGAGTGTGTAGCGGCTGCACGTGGTGATTCCTGTATTGCTGCTGCTACTGCCGCTTTGCGAGAGGAATCCTTGTGCACCAGGCCAGAAATCATGTCTGAGCGAAGGTCCTGGTCAAAGGCGCCATAGCCGTCGAGGATCAAGCTGCCCTTGAGCAGAAACCTTTCCAATGAGATGAATCCCGTGTCCTCGGGATCGACATCTTCCAGAACATTTTGGATTTCAACATCGAGGTAGCCCATCATGGAGAGGTACTTTCCCAGTTCAGGCGTCGGGAGAAGGTCGCCTTGTCCATGTCCCGATTGGTTCTTGTGATCGCGCAGCGCTGACAAAAACAGGGACTTGGCCTCCCGCAGACGCGCCATGAGATCTTCAACAGCGTGATGCTGAAAACCAGCATCACGCAACCATGCTCCTGCGTCCACAAAGTCTTGTTCTGCATGCAGATGCAATCCCTGCCCAGCGACGGCGACAGCTTGCTGTGCTCCTTTGCTCACAGCAGTAGACTGCTCAGAGCGATGAGCACTGCCAGCTGCGCATGGCCTTGGAACGGCCGGTCCTCCTGCGTCCGGTCCAGGTGGGGGCTTGATGTGCGAGGCAAGGTTGCCCGGGACTGGTTGAGGCATCGAAAACGTTTGGAACGATTTCAAGACTTGATCTGCTGCCACCTGATCAGGCACTTGCTGCACATAGCTAAACTTGATGCGCAAATTTGCAGTCGGGACCAGGTCGGGCTTGGACGGCCATCTCTTGGCAAATACCTGGATCCACTCCGCGTCTTCGCCCGGGGAGACTGTAGGCGTCACCAGGGAGGCGACAAGTAACTGATGTGAACCAATGACTTCCCACTCGACGTTGGTTCCGCGGAATGTTCGCAGCAGCAGACGCACGGCTACCGAAGAGCTTGACTCCAGCACTGGCATAACGAGCTTCTCTCTCCACACGGGCTCGGCAGACACAGCGGCCGCGGTGGAGCCTAGCAGATGCTCAATTTCGAGCTCGCATCGGAAAAAGTCGTCTTCCTTCCATGCCTGGAGCACATGCCCGTCGGCGTTTGTTCTGTTTGGCACTTTGGCATTGATGACTTCTGCTATGAGGCGCCCTGCGCGGAAGCCTGAGGCCGCGGGGTGCCTGGCAGCAGAATACGCAAGCAGCGCACCACGGGCGCTGGCACGAGTCTGGTTAACCTTTCTGCGCGCCAGCGCCTCCTGGCGCTGAAGTTGAAGCGCGTCCCGCTTGGCCTGTGCTTCCTCTGACTGCACCTGTGAGGTGAGACGCGCAGCCGCCAGACGCGTCGAGTCCAACCTGGCGTCACCATTGGTTCTCCCTGATATTCGCGGGCGTCGCACGCGCTGAGTGGCTCTTGTCTCCTCTCCATCCTCTGGTATGTAACCAACGCCTTGGTAGAGGAGAGTGGAGAGCCAGTTGATCAGGATAGGGTCGGCTTGGTCTTGTTCTCGCGCCACGTCAAGCACGGACTTGCCTTGTGCACTGACACACTTGGGGTCCACACCTTCGTCGACCAGGAGCTCCGAGATCTCTAATGCCTTGGAAGTCATTCCACGGACCACGGCAAACAGCGGGCTTTCGCCGGCGCTATTCACTTCGTTCACACAGTTTGGGCGGGAGATAACGAATGCTTTGATGGTGGACACATGGCCTTGCGCACAAGCCAGATCCAGAGCCGTCAGTCCCTCCCCATCCGTCCACGACGTATTCAGAGCGCGATCGCCGAGCAAGATCTCGACGATAGCTGTCAGACCATTGCGGCACGCTCCATGCAGTGCCGATGAGCCATCTTTGGCGCGCACCGCCGGATTCGCGCCTTTGCGACATAAGAAAGCAGCCACGTCCCCGTGCCCATGCCTTATTGCCCACCACAGACCATGCCCGCCGCAGGTAATGTCAGTATCTTGAATGTCTGACTCGTAATCCAGCAGCAAATTCACACCAGGAAGGAACCCTTCCGCGCACGCGTGATGCATCGCTGACTGGCCATCGCGGCCTTTACCGTTGATCGTTGCGGCCAAACTCCCCGTCACCTTCATATCTTCGAGCTGTGCTCTCACGGCACCGTCATCACGCGCAAGCACCGCTCGAGTGAGCTTGGATGCCGGGCTTTCCACGTTGCTCAATACCTCAGCGACCTCAGGCAGAGACAATTTCCTAGCGAGATCCTCCGGTATCTGAAAATTGGCGTCGAGGGCTGTGGCGTCGGCACCGAGCAGCAACAGCTCGCGAACTACTGGCAGGATGGCAAGTTCCGCCTCAGATCTCGGGGCAACTGGGCGGGCCTGCACTGCGAGGTGCACCGACGTCTGCCGCTGCCCGTCGCTGGTGAGGGCGTGAATCAATGGGCTGCGCGTGCCCACACGCTTGACAATGACGCGGATGCACTCGAGCTGCAGACACAGGCATGCTATATGCATACACGTCAACCCGCGCGCATCCGTGCGCGAGATTTCTTTTGCGGCCTCGCCGTCTTCCAGCGCCCTTAGTAGGCGATCCAGCAACTCTGCTCCTCCCCTCATCGCAGCTGCGAGATGCAAGCAGTTGGCACCCTCGAACTCCCCTCTACTGCTCTCGTCCGCCGCCAGTACCTCGCGCTTGCCCCCGTGCTCAAAATCAGGACTGTCCTCTGCCACGGCAGCTAACAATGCAGGGGTTGCTTTGGCAGTCACGCCCTGGCCCACGGTGTCGAGCACGGTGGCAGCCAGCCATGCGCTGTTAGTAGAGTGTGGCAGAGGCACCTCACGCCCGGATGCGATGTGCCCTAGCAGCGTGTCCAGCGACGTCTTATCGTTGGCGAGGATTGCGACGTGGAGGGGAGACTTGCCTTCTGCATTGTGCAGCATCACGAGGCTCTTGTCAAAGTACCGCGAGTCTAGCAGCACCCGGAGACATGCGACTTTACCTGTGCCACATACCTGGTGCAGTAGCGTGTTGAACTCCTCGTCAACCACTGTTGAGAGAGTTTCTCGCGCGGATGCATATTTCAGAATCAACGCCTTCAATCCAACGCCATCGTCTTTTTGAATACTCGCGTCTATTCTCAACTTGGTGCGTTTAGTGCAGTGCAGGCACGTGCACAGGGCCAGTATCTTCTCAAGTTCTTCTTTGACCACGGCGTTGTTGAGTTGCTCCAACACCTTCGAGGCCGCAGGCAGGCGCAACTGCCGGGCCAGAGCAGCAGGGCTTAGCCCATCGCTATTCTTGACAAATATATCACACCCAGCTTGCACAAGTATTTCGAAGAACGCCGATGCAAATTCAACACTCAGCGTGCGCGCCTCCTCCACCACGACATTTTCGCCGAGTTTTATAGCAGCCAGACGTTTGAGAAGAAGGTGTATGCCGGTGTCCAGATCGCTGCTGAAGCTATGCGCGGCGAACTTGGATTCTCCTAGCAAGAATTTCACGCTCTCCATGTGCGCCCCAGCACAGGCAGCCAGAAACGGCGTCATGCCAGCGCCGTAGTCCGGCACTTCGGTGTCGATAACTTGCACAGAGCCTGCAGAGTTCGCGCACAGAAAGAGCTCTTTGATGCACTCAAGCGCCCCTGCGCCGGCAGCCAAGTGTAGTGGCGTCTCTGGAGGCGGTGTGAGCCCATTCTCAAAAGTGAGTGTCCTAGTATATGCACTATACAAAGTCACTGTCTACGCATGTATGAGAACTTGCCTCCCTGGGCGTTGCGTGAGTTTAGCGAGGCTCCCTTGTCGTACAAGGTCTTGACAAAGAGGTGGAAATTCCCTCTCACAGCGAAATGTACAGCCGTGTTGCCCTGCAAGTCAGCTTCTTGCACCCGCGCTCCGTTTTTGATGAGAAGTGTCGCGATTTCTATCACTCCCCTCTCTGCGACGTGATGCAAGAGCACACGGCCGGCCGGCCGAAGCGGAAATCGACGTTCAATTAAGGCGCCTTGATCCGCATCCTCACCCTCCTCCGGCAGCCGAAGGTTTGTCAACTGAGTTCGCTGCGCCGGAGTGAGATACTTGAGGAATTCCTTCATGGCATCTATGTCATTTGCCAGGGTCCATGCCGTGAAACTGACCTCATCCTCGTCGTGAATCTCTCGACATCCTTGCCTGTGGCTCCCATTCTCTATAAATAGATATTGGCTTCAGCGTACCTGCTACGCGCGCGCACGTACGCCCACACACACAGCATGCCTGCTTCGGCACCTTGGTCGATGCCGTCAACTTGGGCGTCTTGCTCCTCCTTAAAACAGGTTGCCTGGGGGCTTTTGTCCTTGCCAGACGCAGTCTTTACCGCCTGTGAGTTCTGCCCTGGATAGAGACTCGTGTTCTCTTTTTGGTGCAACGCCAGGTGGTGCGGCAGCGCCGCCAAGATGTCACGCCTTTCATCCTCTTCATCTTCGTAATCAGCGTCCATGTTGTCAACCTCAATGTCCTCGAGCTGTGGCACCAAGCTCCCCACAACACCCTGATCAATCGCATCGCGATACCATTCCAGAACCGCCACATGATCCCCCCGGGTCAGCAACGCGCCCGCGCTTCCATTGCAAAGACCCTCGCGCACATGATTCGAGCGGCAGGAGGCAGCTGCGATGAGGCGCCTCACGGAATCCATCGTGTCACTCATCACCGCTTGTGCCCGTGGGATCGCGCCCGCAAAAGATGGCAGCGCAGGCAGGCGGAAGCGGCGAAACCAACTGCTAGGATTGAACCTCGAGCGCTTGCACCAGCGCCGAGACAGCAGCGCGCCCCGACCGTAGGCTTGCAAACAACGCGCTGCCACCGTGATGCTGTGTAGATAAGCCGCCTCCGCAGCAAGTCGCTTGCTCTTCATACCTGCCAGCACCTTGTCCGTGCAAGTGCGCACTATGTATCCTCGAGCGAGCGTCTGGATGCGGAGAGCGGCGTTCCAAGTACGCGCCTCAAAATCCCCGTTTCCACGTGCCAGCGAGGCCTCCAGCATCTTCTTCAGCCTTTCTTGCTCATCCAGCGTGACACGACGCCGCGCGCCAGCGCGTCGTGGCAGAAGAAGATGGCGAAGGCGCACGATGGCATGTGCCGTCGCCGTGAGCCCGAGAGCGCGGCAGAGCCCGAGTGGCTTGAGCATCAGGCCGTTTTCCGTGAAGCAAATCTGACGGTCATCAACACCAAACTCTAGCAGAAGCTCGGCAGCTGCAATGATGATGCTCTCAGCGCCCTTGCTCACCAGGCCCTTTGCGACACTGATTAGGAGCGAGTGCAGGGGCGTTTCATAGTAGATGCTGAGCAGGTTGCAAAGCGCAGGGTTCCTCATCATCAGCAATCTGCTGCATTCCACTTGAGCCATTTCGGCAGCGGCATGCAGGGCTGTGTTATTGTGTGTGTGTGTGTGTGTTTGTTAGTGCAGAACTTCAAATCCCACTATCTCGATCAATATTTGTCCAATGTTAATTAGAGTGCAACTATAAGAAAGAATTTTTTATGCCAAATACAATATCAAAAAAATAGGCAAAAGAAATAAATTAGGAATACCCCTCTCTCTGTAGCGTCTATGTGTGTGTGTTTGCGTGTGTGTTTGCATGTGTGTGTGTGTGTGTGTGCGTGTGTGTGTGTGTGTGTGTGTGTGTGTGTGTGTGTGTGTGTGGACGTTCGAGCTCTTCACATCTCCAGGCAACCACAGCTCGTTACACCCACTGATTCTTATTTCTACCACCCATGTCCCACAAACATCGATTGACCAGTACGCCCGTCGTGATCCACCACGTACGGATCGGCGGCGCAATCCAACAAGGCCGTGACCATCACCGTGTTCCCAGCCCGCGCCGCGAGGTGCAGCACAGCACGCCCTTGCGCATTTCGCGCCTCCACACTTGCGCCGCATCGGATGAGCATACTGCAGATCTCGAGATAGCCAAGTTGGCACGCAAAGTGAAGTGGTGTGTTGTAGCCCTCAACGTCCCAGTTGGCAGGCACCCCCAGACGCAAAAGCAGCTCCATACAGCTCGCCTTGCCCATTGCACATGCAACGTGCAGGATAGGCAGGCTATAATTCTAAAAAGTCAGTATACAGCGACTTTTTGTTGAGCCAATATACTAGGGCCCTGGATTTCGCAATAGACTCCTACCTCCTCCGCGGTAGCGCCTCAGCCTCCTCCGCCTCCCGCTTGCGTCGGCGAGCAGGCGATGTTTGCTCAGCCTCGATAATGTCAGGTGCGGGCGGCGCGGGGTACGTGTATCGCGGGAAGATTACTTTGGCGGCGTGTGGAGAGATGTCGCGGGGGGAGAGGTCAGGGATGATGGAGGAGGCGGAGGCAGTGACATCGTCGGTGAGGGCAAGTAGCTTGAGAAGCTTCTGCATGTTGTCGCTAGTGATGGCCGTGAGTAGCAGACGCGCAAACACGGGCGTTTTCCGAAACTCGAGATCATGCTGATACAGCGCGCGCTGAGTCTCGACGCAGTTTTCGAGCTTGGCTGCCTCCTTGGCGTTCTGCAACTCCACGCGCACCACATCCACTTGCCTTGTGATCTTGCCGCGCACATCCGCGTCTGCGCTGATGTTCTCTTTGCGCCTTCGAAGCGCAAGCTGCAGCGCCTCGTTGGCCTCCTTTACGCGCACACGACGCTCGGCCTGCATGCCAAGGACACCATACATGTGTGTGTGTGTGTGTGTGTGTGTGTGTGTGTGTGTGTGTGTGTACTCGACGATCGGTGTGCATGCCACGGGCAATATATTATATATATATTGATATATATGAATATATGAGCAATATCTATATATTTCTGAGCAATATCTGTAAATATATATGAGCAATATATATATATGTATATATATATATATATATATATATATATATATATATATAAATACACACACACACACACACACACACAAACATATATGAGTAATATTTATGTGTCTCTATCTCTA
>Ga0315899_10008361_pt1 | contig 11094 bp, 12 predicted proteins | sample LakEriMetagenome_2_FD_203518 | JGI IMG/M metagenome (GOLD analysis project Ga0315899, IMG submission 203518) | Freshwater fungal communities from buoy surface, Lake Erie, Ohio, United States - Buoy 4 MA112 | ecosystem: Environmental > Aquatic > Freshwater > Lake | place: USA: Lake Erie, Ohio...
AACCGATACTCCTCCCCATCCAGCAAAACCTTTCCGCCTGCAATCCGGTTGGCAAAACGACCTGTCACACACCCGAAAAATGCCGTGTGACTCCGGTACGCCTCCACCGAATCAAACCCGAGCACCACGTCCCCCATTCGTCCCTGCCGATCAGGCACACTCAATGACATCACTGTGCATCCAAAGTTCGTGATCCGCACAGAAATCTCACCCGCGTGCCCAAACTCAAATATCTCGTCTCTCATTCCCAAATCCTCATTAAGCGCAACAAAAAATGTCCGCCACCTTTTCTCCAACTCACCAATCTCCTCCCCTCATCGGTCTTCTCGCTTCCAGCTGTCTTGACCTTCATTCCCTTGCCACCCATTCCCTTGCCACCAGTTCTTCACCTTCACCCCAAACCGCTCAGTCCACTTGGTCGCCCGATGCGCCGCGTCTGGAATAAACCGAGACCCACCCTTAAACGGCTCTCCCGGCTTGGACCACCGGTCCCCCTGATTGCTCAGCGCGACGGCCTTCTCCGAAAAGTTTCGTTCCAAAACCGCGCGTGACTCCGAAGCAACCCGCAACGAGCCCACCCAACCGTGTTTGTTATCCTTCAACTCCACGTACCAAACCGCCGCAAACCCGGGCGACTGCCCCTCCGCCGATAAAACGTAATCCACCCGATCGAACGCAACCTGAGCAACCACTGCCTCGTGGTTCACCATCTCGAACAGGTTATCACTGTCGACCTGAATCCGCTTTAAGTCGATTGGGCGCGCAGAACCACCCGCAGCCGCCACCATCCGCTGCACCACTTTACCGCCCCGCACCTCAAACACCGTCGCTTCCTTCAAGGACCCGCCAGGCCCAAACGTCACGCGCCACGTCCGCGGCATCGGCGCGCCGTCGTCCCCGCGCACATCCAACAGTCGATCCATCGCTCCCGAGCCCGCCGCAGGTAACGCCGCGCGCACCGCAGAATACGCCGTCTCCGAGGCCAAAGCGCCTTGGCACAAAACACCAACCGCGCACACCAAGGCGCATCGGAACACAGACAAATCGAGGACTCTCATGCCCCCCAGACTATCACGAAAATGTCCCCGCTCAAATGTCCTAAGCCCCAAGATAGGCCTCACGCACCCGTTCATCCGCCCGCAACACGGCAGCCTCCCCGCTCAACATCACACGCCCCGTCTCCAAAACATAACCACGATGGGAAACCTCTAACGCCAGATTCGCGTTCTGCTCCACCAACAAGACCGTCAACCCTAACTCTCGATTGATCTCTCGAATCTTGTCGAAAATCTGACGCACCAAAATCGGTGCAATCCCCAAAGACGGTTCATCCAACATCAAACACCGCGGCCGTCCCATCAAAGCCCTCCCAATCGCAAGCATCTGCTGCTCGCCCCCCGACAAAGTCCCAGCCTGCTGAGCAATCCGCTCGGCCAACCGCGGAAAAGTCTCCAACACAAACGCGCGGTCCGCCGCAACACCCGCCGAATCCCTCCGGAGGTAAGCCCCCATCCGGAGATTCTCGTCCACCGTGAGATTTGTAAAAACCATGCGCCCCTCCGGCACATGCGAAAGCCCCAATCCCACAATCCTGTGCGGTGCCATCCCATTCAGCCGCGCCCCGTCAAACACCACCTCTCCCGCCGCCGGTCGAAGCAACCCGCTGACCGCACGTAACGCAGTCGACTTCCCAGCCCCGTTCGCCCCAATCAAACACACAATCTCCCCTTTCCGAACCTCCAGCGAAATCCCGTGAATCGCCTCAATCCGCCCATAGCTAACCCGCAAATCCCTCACCTCAAGCATCGCCACCCTCCTTCCCAAGGTACGCCTCAATCACCCGTGCATCGCAACGCACCTCCACCGGTGTCCCCTCCGCAATGCGCCTTCCATACTCAATCACCACAATCCGCGAACACACCCCCATCACCACCCTCATGTCGTGCTCCACCAACAACACCGCCAACTCAAACCGCTCGCGAATAAACTCAATCAACCCCATCAACTCCTTCTTCTCCGTAGGATTCATTCCCGCCGCCGGTTCATCCAACAGCAACAACCGCGGCCTCGTCGCCAGCGCTCGCACAATCTCCAACCGCCGCTGATCCCCATACGAAAGTGAACCGCACTCCCGATCCGCATCCTTCTCTAACCCAAAAATCGCAAGCAACTCCCGCGAACGATCACGAATCTCCCGCTCCTCCGTCGCAAACGCAGCCCTCCGCACCACCGCACTCCATAACCCCTGCCGAATATGCGGATTAAACGCGGTCCGCACATTGTCCAGCACACTCAAAGAACGAAACAGCCGAATGTTCTGAAACGTCCGCGCCACTCCCATCCGCGTAATCTGGTGCGCTTTGCGCCCCCCAACATCCTCCCCCCCAAACCGAATCCGTCCAGACGTCGGGGAATACACCCCCGTAATCAAGTTAAACACCGTCGTCTTACCCGCCCCATTCGGACCAATCAAACCCACCAACTCACCCGCCCCCACCCCAAACGTCAAGTCCGCCACCGCTTGCAACCCGCCAAACCGAATCCCCACCTCCGATAACTCCAACACCCGTTCCCCACTCATCTCCCCTCCTCCTTTCTCCGACGAAACAAATCGCCGAACCCAGCCAGCAACCCCTGAGGTCGTGAAATCATCATCACAATCAACAGCACCGAAAAAACCACCATTCGGTACTGCTCAACCTGCCGCAACAACTCATTCAAAACGGTCAAAATCACCGCCGCCGCCGCCACACCCAAGGTCGACCCCATCCCCCCAAGGATCACCATCACAATCACATCCACCGACTTCAAAAAACTGAACCCCTCGGGAGTGATGTACGTAATGAAGTGCGCGTACAACCCGCCAGACACTCCCGCAAAAAAGGCTCCCAACACAAAAGCCACCACCTTGTAACGCGTCGTATTCACCCCCATCGCCTCCGCAGCAATCTCGTCGTCGCGCACCCCAAGAAATCCGCGCCCATACGTCGAGTTCACCACTGCTGATACCACATAAATGCCCACCGCCGCAGCCCCAACCGTCCAGCCCAGCGAAGTGTACAACGGAATCCCGTTAATCCCCCGCGGCCCACCCAGCACGTCCGTGTTCTGAATCACCACCTTGATGATTTCGCCGAAACCCAGCGTCACAATCGCCAGATAGTCCCCACGCAATCGCAACGAAGGTACCCCCACCAAAACACCCGCCGCCGCCGCCGCCAATCCCCCCACAACCAGTCCCACCAAAAAAATACCCTGACCCAGCCAAGTCTCAGGACCGCTCACCCAGCCCAACACCCGAGGCAACCCCATCGTCACCGCCGCCGAAACATAGGCCCCCACCGCCATGAACCCCGCATGGCCCAGCGAAAACTGGCCCGTGTGTCCATTCACCATGTTCAAACTAACCGCCAACAACACGTTAATCCCCGCCAGCACCACCACGTTCAACACGTAGTCGTCAATTTGTTGTAACGGCCAAGACGCCTCCGGATGCCCCGTGAATAACCACGACACCAACCCCGCTACCAACACCGCAGCCAAAAGTGTTCGACGCGCCCCACTCATACTTTTTCACGCTGCGATTTCCCCAACAACCCCGCCGGACGAAACAACAAAATCAAAATCAAAATCACGAACGCCACTGCGTCACGATACCCCGTCGGAATACCCACCCGCTGCGAGTATCCAACAACCAAGGTCTCTACCACCCCCAGAATCAATCCTCCCAACGCAGCACCCGGCAAATTCCCAATCCCCCCCAAAACCGCCGCAATAAACGCCTTCATCCCCGGCATCATCCCCATGAACGGCTCAATCCCCTGATAAAGAGATGCATAAAACACTCCCGCAGCACCGCCCAACGCAGAACCCAGACCAAACGTAAACGAAATCACCACATCCGTGTTCACCCCCATCAACGCCGCCGCCGTCGGACTCAACGACAACGCTCGCATCGCTAAACCCAGCCGAGTGCGCATCACCACCCACACCAAACCCAGCAACAACACCGCCGTCGAAGCCATCACCACCACCTGTGTGCGCGACAACCTCAACGCCATCCCAACATCCATCGACTTCGCCTCCACCAAAGCAGGAAACCCCTTTGGCTGCGCCCCAAATACCAACTGTCCCCCGTATTCCAAAAACAGCGACACCCCAATCGCGGTGATCAGCACGGTCAGCTTCGGCCGATCCCGCAACGGCTTATACGCCATCCGCTCGATGACGATTCCCGTCAACGCGCAAGCCACCATCGTGCACGCCAACACCACTGCCCCATGCAACGCCCCCTGACCTCCCCCCAACCACCGGTGAAAATACGTCGCCAGAAACGCCCCCAACATGAACACATCCCCGTGCGCGAAGTTGATAAACCGCAACACCCCAAAAACCATCGTGTACCCCAACGCAATCAATGCGTACACCGCACCCAGCGACAACCCATTGATTAACTGTTGAAGAAACTCGTTCACGCGAAAACAGGGACACCCTAAGCAATCATCATGCTCCCCACCCAGTCTGTCGCAAGTTCGCCCTCAAATCACCCACCCGCCACCACCAACACCCCCATCAAGGTTGCACCGTCTCAACGTACCGGAACTTGCCGCCCTTCACCTCCAACATCACCGCCGGCTTATTCGCATTCCGATCCGCCGTCAGATTGATCGCCCCCGTCACCCCCGTGAACGTCTTCGTCGCAGCCAACGCGTCCCGAACCTTCGCCCCCTCAGTCGTCCCAGCCCGCGCCATCGCGTCCGCCAACAACATCATCGAGTCGTACCCCAAAGCCGCCATCGCATCCGCCTCAGCCCCAAACTTCTTCTGATACCGTTTCAAAAACTCCTGAATCACCGGCGCCGGATCCTCCCCCGAAAAATGATTCGAGAAAAAACAACCCTCAATCGCCTTCCCCCCCACCTCTACCAAGGACGGTGAATCCCAACCGTCTCCTCCAAACAAAGGCACTTGAATCCCTAACTCCCGCGCCTGAAGCGCAATCAACCCCGTTTCCGTGTAGTAACCCGCAGCCAAAATCGCGTCCGGTGCCCCCCCTCCAATCGTCGTCAACGGCGCCTTGAAATCCTTGTCCCCAGAAGAGTACGTCTGCTTCTGAACCACCATCCCGCCCCCTTCCGTGAAATGCTTCTCAAAAAACTGCGTCAACCCAACGCTATACTCCTGCTTCACATCCGTCAAAATCGCCACCTTCTTCCAACCCTTAGATAACGCAAACTTTGCCAAAACCGTCCCCTGAAAAGGGTCAATAAAGCACACGCGGAAAATATAATCCCCGACCTCCGTCACCTTCGGATTCGTCGAAGCCGGCGAAATCATCGGAACCTTCGCCTGCTGCGCAATCGGCGCCGCTTCCAACGAACGCGACGAAGCAACCTCGCCCAACAACGCCACAATCCGATCCCTAGAAATCAGTTTTCGAACCACCGTCGCCGCCTCCCCCGCCTTCGATTGATCATCTTCCGTCAGCAATCGCACCTTCCTCCCCAAAACCCCTCCGCGCTCATTTAACTCGTCCACCGCCATCAACGTCCCGTTATGCGACGATTTCCCAAAACTCGCCGTCCCGCCCGTCATCGACGCAAACTCCCCCACGCGAATCTCCTGCTCCGAACTGCCGCCCCCCGCGCCAGTCGCACCCCCGCCATCCTCCGCCCTCTTACAACCCATCCCAAAACCAACAATCGCCATCACCAACAGTGCTCCCTTTCGCGTTACTTTCCGGAACGTCATCATCTCTAAACACTAACCTCGGCTACCCGCGCTTGTAAACCCATCGGCCAATGACCACGTGCTGTCCGTGGCGCCTCCTTAAAGTGAACCCCGAAAGGTATCTCAATCCGGACGGTGGAACTCCGTTCGAACCGTAACGGTCCCATCCCACGGCCCCTCATACCCAACCGAAACCCCGTCATCCTCTTCATACGTCACCTTGAGACGCCCGACTGAGGGAAAGTTAAATGACCAGCAATCCACAAATCTCCTTCCCTCATAAACATAACCATCTCCATCCACATCAACTGGCAGCCCATCCCGAATATCCTCCCAATCACTCGGACTCAGCTCCACACGGTGCAACTCATAACCCCATTCCACCTCACAAAAAGCCCCGTAGTTCTCCGCCTCAAGCCCGTCATCCGAATCGAGCTTCCCACCATCCCATTCCGCAATGCCCGCACCGGCATCCGCAATGGTCTGTGCGCAATCGTGTTGACCATGACCCGTGCTGGCGTCCTCAACCGCAGAATCTACTCGAGCTAAAAACTGACCCAGCGACCGCTCCTCACCATCCTCCGCACATGACAGGACAAACAACTCCCCTCGGCGCACCACAAAAATCGCGTCTTGGAGAAATGCCCGACCCAGAGCCAACGCCTCCAGTTCCCCCAAATCAACGGCCCATCCCGGCTCGGCGTGACCGTCACACGGCGAATAACCCGTCACCTCCCTCATCCATTTTGCCCTCTGCTCCAACTCACAGCGAAGCCGCTCGTTCGCCGCAGCGTTCCTCATGTCCGTCCAGTTCTCTCCCGTTGTGGCATAGGCAGTCACAATCACAAACTGCTCGGGCATATCACTTCCCGCAACTTCCCCGCGAAAGCGGACCGTTGAGTACACGTCGTTCATCGGGCTACAGATCAGTCATTGAGTTTTTAAACAGCAAACGCCAGTCAACCAAATCGAACTTTTACTACAACCCCCTGCCGCGCTGCTTCTTGAACAAGCCAATTCGCAGCGTTCCGATCCAAAATGTACGCCCCTTTTCGAGGCCCATTCGCCGTCGTTCGCTCCAGAATGACTCCATTCGATGATCCGTTCCCGTCCGCATCCGTGGGGAAAAGCTCCAATGATCGTATGAAGTCAAACGCACCCACATTGCTCCCCGTACGGTTATCCTGACGATAACACAACTGAGTATAATACCGGACGACTGCAGCCTCATCGATAGTCTCGTCCAACTCCTTCGAACTAATCCCGAAACTCTCCTCAAGCCACTCCTCGAGGTCATCAGCGTGCGACTTCACCGACTCATGCAAGCAGTCCTCAATCAGTTCACGCCAAGTGACATCCCCAAGCGAAGCCGCCAAATCGTCCAAGGACTCTCCCAGCGTCGCCTCGCCAGTGCCCTCGTCCACCTGAATCAACACGGGTTCGTCAAAATTGTCGTCCCCGTCGTCCTCATCATCATCTTCGATTTCACGCATAAACAACTCTTTTGCACACGACTAAAACACTTTACGGCCCGTTTTTTCAACCACTTACTTCAACTTTAAAGAGCATTCGACTCAACCGTCCGCAATGCAGTCGCACGCACAGATTGCGCTCCACTGCGACTCTCCCTTTTGTGGGTTCTGCGTTCCCATCAAAGAGCCCAACCCAAAAACGGCGTCCTCTCTTGAGCACACTCAAGAAAGACGCCGTGAAGGTCTGGAGAGATTGCTGCTCAATGAGATTCTGGCTCCTACACATCGAAATTCGGCTGATGCACTCCTGACGGTGGAACCAACCTATCACGGCCACGGCAACGAACGAGTCCCCCGCGTGTCATAAATGAAGAGCAGCCAAAAGAGCCTCCGCCACCACACAACACCAACAATCCACCCCTTCCTCTTGCGCATCAGATATTAACGAGTGAACGGCAAATCCAGCAGCACCGCCATTCAACGTACCCGAGCCCTCTCCAAACTAGGCCAATGGCCAGACCACTCCTCAGGCAGCCGAACCGGCTTAGCCGCCGGCATCCGCACCACCGCCAACATCTGCCGCGCAGTCACCATCAAGGCACCATCCCGCTTCCGCCTCACTTCAAAACCACACCAAAAACACGTCCGGTCAAAACTCTCCAACCACCCCTCAACCTCCAGCGTATCCCCCAAAACCGCCGGCTTTCGGTAATCCACCTCAGACCGAACCACAACCGGATAAACGCCGGTAGACGCCATCTCCGCGAGACCCATTCCCAACTGCCCCGCCAACAACGTCCGATTCGTCTCTATAAAGCGCAGATACGCAAGATTGTGAACGACCGCCGCACAGTCCGTGTCAAAAAACATGACATCCACGGACGTCGTCAACCGAGGCACCGAAGCCCCACCCAGCCCAGATTCATTCACCGCGTCATTCACGCTCATACTCACCCTTCCCAACTCTCTTCCAGACGGAGAATCCCGCTTTTTTCGCATCCGTCACCGACACAGGTGCCGTCACTCGCGGCGTGTTAAATCCCGAGATGAGTTTTTGAACCGGTTTCCGACAGAGCGGACACTTCACCAAATCAGGCGCAGTGACCGAGCGGTTTAAAGTGAACCGCCCCTTACAAATCCCACAAGCCCCCTCGCACGGTTCGTACTCGTACAGCGGCATGCGAATGCCTTAGGCCTCCAATCCCAAAAGCTTGGCTGCCTTTTTGGTATCGCTCACTCGAAACACCGCCAACCCCTTCTTGGCCCCCGGACTGGTCGCGAGGTACGCATACTCGATATTGATTTTTGCTTTTGCCAACTTCCGCGCCACCGCTCCGAACTCTCCAGGCTTGTTGGAGTTCTCCAACAGCAAAACCTTGTTCTCAATCACGAGCACTCCCCGCTCTCCCAATAAATGCGCCGTCCGCTGCGCATCGCTCGTCACCATACGAACCACCGAGTGGTCCGTCGTGTCCGATACCGTGAGACCAAAAATGTTGATCCGCTGTTCCGCAAGAAGGTCGCACACCTCCGCAAGAGTCCCGGGTTCGTTCGCAAGAAAAACAGAGATTTGTGTGGCGATTTGCATGGCAGTTTTCGGTGGTGAATAGCTACGGAACAAACGATGGCTCCGTTCACTCCGAACGGCAAACCTTCGCCAAAAAAATCTCCCCCCATTTCACCGGGTCAACCGCCGCACCCACCCCTCAATCGCCTCCCGCTGCCGATCGTCAAACTCCGACCACGGGTGCTCCATCAGCCACGCCAAATCCGCCAACGCCCCCTCGCGATCCCCCGTAAGTTCCCTCGCACGAGCACGCCGCAACCGCTCCGCCACCTGCTCCGGATCCAGCGTCAGCAACAAATCCAAGTAAGGCAGACGCTGCAACGCCGACTCCGCCGCATCCCCGCTCCCCATCAAGTTGCGAATCATCCGCACCAGAATCTCTTTCTGCGTCGCCGCACGCCCCGCCTCCTCCAACCCAATCCCCACCCGCGCCGCCGCATCCTCCAAACTCAACTCCTTCCCTCCCTCAAAAACGTCCAACACCCGATACGCATCCTCCGCGCGCTCGCGAAAGCCCACCATGAACTTCGAGGGCAACGGCAACCCCACCACTTCGCGAATCCCCAACCGCCGCGCCAACTCCACAAACACCACCGACAACGAAATCGGTAACCCCTCGCGATCGTCCAACACCTCGTTCAAATAACTGTTCGACCGATTCGCATAATCCTCCCGACTCCCATGAAACCCGTTCTCCTCAAATAAATAACGCCGTATCCGGTCCACCGCTCCCGCGGTTCCCGACGCTAATGCCGCATCCCCCTTCAACTCTGCCGCCATCCGGTCAAACGAGCGAAGGTACGAGTCCACGTCCAAATCCGGATTGTCATGCCACGCCAACAAAAGCCCGCTCCGCAATAAATCCACCTCCCCCTCCGCCTTGCCCAACTCCCCCAAAATCTCGCGCGTCACCGTCAACCGATGCAGGTCCCGCTCCGCATCCCGCAACGCCAACACCTGCCGCTCCAACAACCTGCGCCGCTCCTCCAACACCTTGCGGCCCACCACCGCGTCGTCCAACAGCACGCTCATCCCCGCATCCGCACGCCCCTTCGCCATCATCCGGTCCACCGCACCTCCCATCCGCTCCGCCACCTCTTTCGACACCGGTTTCTCCGACAAATCACGCCCCACCCCAAACCGCCGAAACGAAGCCACCGTCGACCGAAACTTACACAACCCCACCCGCCCCCCACGCATCTCCGCATCCGGTTCACTCACCACCCTCACCCCATTCACAAACCCCTCCACCCCCGTCGCCGTCACCCGCACCCGTAAAGTGTTCCAATCCCCCTTCCGGTAAGCCTCCGTTTCAATGTCCTGTAAGATTTTCCAGCTAAACACGTTCGGCCCGTCAAACCGCGTCAACCGCAACCGCCCGCCCGTCGGATAAAATCCGTAATGCCGATCTCCGCCATCCGAACAAAACGCCAACCCCGCCGCCCCCGCCTCGTCCTCCAACCGCGTCTCCACCGACACCTCAAACTCTCCCTCCGGTTCCTCCGGCAAAAATAAACACACCGCCCGCCCCCCAAACCCCTCCCCAGGTAACTCCGAACGAATCACCCCAGCCCTTTGACTCCACCGCGCCCCCATCAACGGCTTCCAAACCCGAGAATCCAGCACCCCAATCGTCAGCCATCGCGACATCGGCACCGGATTCGGCTTGTCCCGCAACCGCTTCAACTCGTTCACCGGCATCGCAAATCCAAGGTTCTCCGTGCGCGCAGACTTCAAGGTCAAAATGCCCACCACCCGACCCTGACGATCCAACAGCGGCCCCCCGCTATTCCCGCGCTCAATCGGCACCGCCAACTGAATCATGCCCACCCCTTCAATCTCGCGCCGCACCTCCGACACCACGCCCTCCACCACGCTGTACGTCAATCCCTCCGGATTGCCCATCGCCACAATCGGCTCGCCCTGACGCAACGCATCAGAATCCCCCAACGGCAACGGCTTCAACCCTTTCGCCCCAATCCGCACCAACGCCAAATCCAAACGCGTATCACTCGCAAACACCTCCGTGACCTCGTGCACCTTGCCGTCACTCGTCTCCACCCGAATCCCGCGCGCCTCCCCAATCACGTGCCGATTCGTCGCAATCAATCCGTCCTCCGACACCACAAAGCCCGTCCCCACCCCGTAAGCCCCCTCCCGCCCCACCTGCGTCACCTTCACCACCGCCCCGCGAATCGACGCTGCAATGTCAGCCACCGATCTCTCAGGCCCCTCCCCCACCTTACCCTGCCCCCAAACCAACGAAGTCCCCATCGACAAAACTAACGCCGTCAACACCGACAACATCCAAGGCAGGAAGCGCAT
>Ga0315899_10008362_pt1 | contig 11093 bp, 13 predicted proteins | sample LakEriMetagenome_2_FD_203518 | JGI IMG/M metagenome (GOLD analysis project Ga0315899, IMG submission 203518) | Freshwater fungal communities from buoy surface, Lake Erie, Ohio, United States - Buoy 4 MA112 | ecosystem: Environmental > Aquatic > Freshwater > Lake | place: USA: Lake Erie, Ohio...
TTTGCCTCCGGCGGCTGGGGGTACCCCCCAGACCCCCACTGACTGAGATGGAAGACCGGCGTGCGACAGTGACAGACGCGTTACAGTCAACAACATTCAGGTTATACTCGTGTGCGGCCGCCCGGGGAGACGGGACCAAAAACAGGTTTTACACTCCACCGAAATGAGGATGCGAGGGTGCGATGTCTTGCGCCGAACATGGGCAGGACGATCGTCGGGAACGGTGATGTAGGCTGAGGAGACCCGGGGGCGATCGGCGGGCGGCGAAAGAGGCGAGAGCAGCCTAGACAGCCACTGCCTCCGGGAGTTCTGACCGGTTTCTCGGGGCGTGAGCGAGCCTGCAGCGTCGGCGGTTGCGGTGAGCGGCCGCCAGGCGACCAGATGAGCGGGCTGCAGGCGACAGGCGCGACGTAGGCAGGGAACTCTGGGGCGATCGGCGGGCGGCGAGAGAGATTCAAGCAGCCTAGCTGGCCGCGGCCTCCGGTCCCGCGGCCTCGGAGCTTGATGTCGCCCGGAGACGGTCCACAGCGTCCGCGCGCAGCGAAGCCGAGCCGAGGAAACGGACCGCATACCGGCCGCCGACCAGCGCAGCCGCGCGCAGCCGCCCACCCCGACCGCCCCCGCCCCTAGGGCGCGGGCCTCCGGCCCTTCCTCTCCATTCCATTCGCCTAGCACGCGCACCATCCGCCGTCTGCGGCCAGCAGACGCCGGAGTCTGCGCTTCGCGCAGCGGCGGCCGCACGTACGACAACAGGACGCTTCCAGAGTATTCCCCGCGACCCGCATGCGATGGAGGCGGGCACTGCGCGACTGCGGGGACGCCCACACAGAATGCTGCGTACGCGTGTGGTGTCTGATTGCGCGGCCGCTTGGACGCGACTGGGTGTGCGTGTGACGCGGGGCCGGCAACCACAGAGACAGCGGCGAGACTGGCTAACATGCACTGCGGGGGGAGGGGGAAATTCGACTAATGCAATGTGTCCCCAGGACTGTCAGGAATGGTGCGCATCTCAGACGTTCCTCACTGGACAAAGTCTGCAGGGACAATCCCCCCCTAGCATGCTCTGTCTGCTTGAACGAGCTGCAAGTGTGCGTACGCATGCGTATGCGCGTGGGCGTGTGCGGGTATGCGTGTGCGTATGCGCGTGCGTAGGACTGCACGAACCTCATCATTCAGTGAACCCTAAACCGACAACCCCTTGAAATTACTTATACGTTTTATTAAACAAAGTTGAGACGGATTAAAGTACAAACATCTTGTACTGGTGCTCGAATCATCAACCGTGTCTGGTAACATAGTTACAAAAAAAAATACACAACACCATCCCAGCAAGCAGCGTACACATTTCTTCGCAGCCACCCTCATCCATCCGAGTCCTGCCCTGCCTGCATTGTACGTAGGGGTGAGAAGGGGAAACCCTGATTGAGAGCCCCAAAGCGTTTCGGTAGATTGGTTATACCTCTGCCACACGTCCTCGATCCGAGCTATCCGAAACACGAGCGACAGCAGAGACCCCGTAACTCGGAAGAGTTCCGGATAGGAGCGAGCCAGGGGAGACCTCGGCCATGACCTCCGCCGTGGGCGGCAATCATCTTCTGAATCGCTTTCTGGGCCCTGTAGATGAGTACGTTACCACGAACTAAACACTCACAAAGTGTGGGAGGCAGCGCTGCCTCCTTCCCCTGCAGGTTTCCTGATGAGCGCACACCTATCGAGGCTACGCCTCTTTCAGCGACATCTTCGGAGCTTGGTTTGGGGTTTGGGATTGGATTCACTCTCACACTCCTCCTCGCACGCGCTCTCCTTCTTCTCGCCACCCTCCTTTCACACACTATCCCTTTCCCCCGCGTTCACTAGTGTGTGGTGGTCAGCCTAGTCCACACACGCCTCGGCTCGTCGTATATCATAGCACATGTCCTCCACTATCCTCCTCCCCCCACGCGCACAGCTTTGTAATAGGTCCTGCAGTAATAAACACACACGAAAACTGTTGATTCCGCCTTCCACTCATGAACTCCACCGTGACTTTATGGTAATAAGTAATAGTAATAAAACACACAAACTTTATGGTTCAACGGTTTATTTTGTTTTCCCATTAAACACTCAACACACTGGCACACTGAAGAGTCCCATTCAATGATTTCGTGAATAAAAACCCGGCCACTACTCATCAGTGCTTGCGGCTTTAGCCGTTAGTGAGTTATCCGCGGCTTTGCCGCGGCAGTGATAGGGCTCTTCAAACAGCTCATGATATTTTGGGAAACTGTGCTGCAGGGGCTTCCCACGCGGGTGACTCTTTCTCTCTGGGCCTTTAGCCGACGAGGGGCTACTGGGGCACCCCTATTCACAACATGGCCCGGGGATCCTGTGGCAGGTTCGGGGAGAGCCCCAATACCTGGAAACATTTCGGGCCGGAGCCGACCCAGGCTCAATACTCAGTCATCTCGGTCTTGCTCCGCCAAGAGACCGTGACCTGGGGAGGATAGACCTGGGCAGCGATGGATTCTGGGAGAGGGATTACGGGTGGGGGTTCTGGGTACGCCGCCCATTTGCGCGCACGCGGGAGGAGTTCTGTACGGTACGGAACTCGGCTGGGTGACCTTAAAGAGAGTTGGTTTATTTTGTTTTCCAATTAAACACTCAACACACACTCCGAGTCAGACCAACCCTACGCGGGCCGTAGCCTCGGAAGTACCGCTCAGAGGCTAGCGGTACGGTCCTCCTTTCGCCCGACTGATGATGATGATGATGATGATGAGCCCCAAACTGTCGGTGTCGTTCTCTAAAAGCAAAAACTAAGGGGCTTCAAAAGGTTTCAAATTCGTTGCCCCAAGCCGGGAGACCACGCTTTATGTTGTAAGGTCCCTGAGATGCCCTTTAAAGCCCACGCTTCAAGCGCTGTCGGCGCTAAGAAGCGCTAGGGGGTGCATTCCACCCCAGGCTGGTGACGTGGGGGGTTTCGGGAGGAGGAAGGGACCCGTTGGCCTAATAAATAAACACTTCCGACACAATAATAAATAAACACTTCGACACAAGGTGAATTTTGGAAGAACTTGAACTTTGACAAACTTCAACTTCAGGCTTCTGGTAAACTTCAACTTGAAGCAGCGGCCTCAGGCCTGGTGTACACGTCACAAGGTTCACGCACCTCGTCCAGGGCCCGGGCTCATGTCGGCAGACAGGTCGCCGATCACAAGTGAGGGTAAGTGTGCCGCAGCCGCACACAGAGGCAGCAAGATGCTGCACCCAGCGAGTCAGTCTGGCTAAGGAGATGGCGTTGACCCTGCACTTCATGTAATGAGACCCAACCCAACTGCCCAAGCCTAAAGCCCCCGGTGGCTGCCCCTTGGCAGCGGCCGCCCCCTCGTTAAATCAGCTTGCGCAGGGCACTGGAGCAGCGAAAAGCACGCCAGCAGGCCAGACGAAAGCCCACCCGTGCGCGTAAGCCGACTCGCAGCGCCTTGCATCTGCCATGCCGCCTCCTGTCTCGAGGTACCATGGCAGACACCGTCTTTGCACGCCCCTCCCCCGCACAGGCGAGACTAGCGACGAGCGCGGTGGCGCGATGCACTCAGCAGCACGACGAGAACTTCTTCGAGTCTGCCGGTGCCGAGGCATTCACGTCGACAGTGTCGGGGATGTACAGGTCGTCCTCGGTCTCTTGCTTGAGCGCGTTGCGCGCGATTGTCTGGAACGCCTGCTCCACGTTGATCGCCTCCTTGGCCGACGTCTCAAAATAGGGGATGTTGCCCTTGGCCTGGCACCATGCTAGCGCCTTTTTCTGCGACACCACACGCTGATTCTCCAGATCGATCTTGTTGCCCAGCACCACAAAGGGGAAGTTGTCTGGGTCTCTCGGGCCCGCCTGAGGTGGCGCGCACGCGTGCCTTGCGTCAGTGCAACTCATGTCGCAGGCATGCGCCGGGAAGGGAAGGCTGGCCGCCACGCAACACCTCAAACAAAGCACTCTGCGAGCAAGACCCCCCGCCGTGCGCGCATGTGTCCGCGCTCGCTCTGTAGTAGGTCTCTTTTGCCTCTGTAGTAGGTCTCTTTTGCCTCTGTAGTAGGTCTCTTTTGCGCGCATGTGTCCGCGCTCGCGCTTCCAACCCCTTTCTCGCTCCACTGTTTTTATCAACTCGCTCGCTCGGTGTGTGCCCTTCACATTCACACACACACACACACACAACACACACAGGCACGCACGCACGCACGCACGCACTCACGCATGCATGAACGCACACACACACACACATTTTGTGTGCGCACACGCGCGCGCACACACCCCTGTATGAGAAACTCGTCTCTCCTAAACCCTAAACCCTAAACCCTAAACCCTAAACACACCTGTATGAGAAACTCGTCTCTCCAGCTGTCTAAATTTTCAAAGGTCTTGGCAACGTTGACGTCGAACACGAGCACGCAGCAATCAGCACCCCGATAAAAGGCGACACCCAGACTCTGGAACCGTTCTTGACCTGCAGTATCCCACGTCTGCGCCGCCCCTCCAGTGAGCATCCATTTGTGTGGGTGTGTGTGTGGGTTCACAAAAAAGATCTACTCCACGAAATTCAGTAAAGTAACATTCACGACAAATGAATTTTTCTGAAGATAATGTTTTGTGAGTGCAAATCTGAATTCTTTGAATTTCTTTGGGTCTCTTTTGTGCGGCCTTGGTGCGGACGGGTAGGGGGTGGCCTAATCGTACATTCGGAAAACGAACTTGCCCGTACGGGATGTGCAAAAAAGATGTTCTGCACTATCTGACCTAATCTGAACCATGCACCCTAAACCATGCACCCTAATGTCCACATGCAGCCTAATCCACACCGTGCAACCTCATCTAAAAAATACCACCTAATCTAAACCGTGCAAACTAATCTATACTAACTATTCAACCCAATTTGCCCGAAACTCACTGCACACTCTAATATCCTTGAAGTATAATTATTTAAAAAAAATTAAAGCATTCCGCCCCGAGTGCTGCCACAGAAACTGCGGCACGGCAACAGACACACGCTGATGGCCGCGTATGTATACACATGCATGTGTACACATGCATACGTGAATGCATGCATACATGAGTACATGTATCACACACATCAGGTACTTGTGTCACATATGTGATATACACATGCATACATGTATCACATGTGTGATATACACATGCATACGTGAATGCATGCATACGTACACCCGTATGTCATCACACTTAGGTACATGTATCACATATGAGCAAACATATACTAGATGTGTACTTGCCTCTACATGCATGCAAGTATTCATGTATCACACATGTGCATACATATATAGATATGTAGATGCGTATACATGAATGCATGTATTTACATGCATGCCTTGTATGTTGTGTGCGTCTGAGCAAGTATGTGCATCCCTATACACACACTGACACACCCTATGCACTCTTGACACGCACGTGTATGCCCTGCACACACACACACACAACACACCCGTACGTAAACGGATGATCTGCTCACACGTGCATACACATTAACATCATACACCCGTGTACATATATGACTACCTACATTCACACGTACACACAACCACATACATACACACCTCACACGTACACACAACCACACAACCACATACATACACACCTGCATGGTGACAAGGCGGTCATCGACGTTGACCTCCTTGGTCAGGAAATCCGCACCAATAGTAGCCTTGTATTGGTTACTGAACTTCTTATTCACATACTGATTCATCAACGACGTCTTCCCCACACTGAAAAGACAAAAACAGACGCAGACACAGGCACAGACACAAGAAACAGCACCCATGTGATAATCCAGGTGGGCTCGTCTAGACGCGCGCGCTCTCCCGCATGCCGTGCATGATATATGCCACGCCCAAACCAATTGTCCTAGATCTGATCCGCCATGCACCCCCGCGATGCGCTTGAAGCGCCAGCCCAAAGCATCGTTGTGTCGTGTGTAGTGCGCGTGCGTGGTGTGCCTTTGCGTGTGTGCATGTGCGTACCCCGAGTCGCCAAGGATGATGACCTTCAGCAGCACCTTCTTGCGCGCCGCCATCGTGAAGCACCAGGTTCCTGCACGGACAATCCCACCACCCACACCAGCGTCATTGTGCGTGGGCCCCGCAGGCTGCAACCAGCCCACGCACAGGTGGACAAGGTACAGGCGCGGTGCTGGCAGAGCCCGGCTCTTGCGGCCCGCCGCGCTGCAGCCACTCTTGACCTTCGTCCATGCTCCTTCACACCCAACCTGCCCCGCCGCCACGCCCGGAACCGGCACGTTGCGCCAGCATGCAGCAATTCGATTGCGGGTGTGCCGCCCCTGCGCCGCGCTGCTGATAAAAGGAGCAGCACAGTGCGGGCTACGGCCCGGGCGGGCCGTAGCGGGCCAGATGTGCGCAGGCGGAGCCCGCCAGGCTGCAATGCCGAGCGTCACAAACCAAACGCTGCATCGCTGCACCTGGCTCCCCCGGCGATGACTCAGAGAAGGCGAAAATCCGGCCCCGGGGCCTCTATGCTCGAGGCCGGACAAAAATCTCAGAAAAGGCGTTTCCTCCAACCGAAGCACCGCTTTTCGGAAGCTTTTAGATTTTTGTTTACGAAGAAATCAGAATGTTGCGAGTTCTGAGAGTGGGGTGGATGTGGGCAAGTGGGAGTTTGTCGGTGATTAATCACCCTCCCTGTCGTGCTCTGCTGCCCTCTTTGCCGCTCTTGCGGCTCTCGCGGCACGCGACACCACACCAGCGCGCTCTGTTCGACGGCCGCCCACGCGGCGACGGGTACACCCATTTCAGGTCTTCCCAGGGGCACAGTGAAAGTGGTGCACGGACGTGGTATGTTGTCCTCGGGGCTTTGCCGAGCTCGCTTCTCCTGTACTACCTCGGTTCTCATCCGCCCAGCCGCTGTGCCTTTTTTGCACACACCGCGCGGGTTGCGCGTGTGTGCGTCCGTTTCACGAGCTCGCGCCCTCCCTTTAATGCGATAGCGCATTGTTTTGGTGCTCCGCAGCGCACCTCGACCGCGCGCCATACACGGGTCGCATACGGATGATTGACCTTTCGCGCCAAAAGGAGCTCGCCATGGGCGCCGACAGCTACCGACGTCTTCTGGAAGGCAAACCGGTACTCCCCGATGCGCACCCGACAAGCAACTTGGTGCGCAAGGTGGGGTCCCAGATTGCGGCAGCAGCGGGCCTGGAAGGCACGCAGTGGGAATTCAAGGTGGTCGATTCCCCGACCGTAAATGCGGCGTGCCTTCCCGGGGGCAAGGTGGTTGTATTTCGGGGGCTGCTCGATCTCTTCAAGAACGATGAGACTGCCCTAGCAGGTGCTTTTTGTGCAGTATACGGCACTAGGTGTTTGTGTAGTATGCTGAATTACGGCGTGCACATCGAAAACAAGATGAGCGCTGAGAGAATGCCGACGCTTTGGTGCTCCTCGGCGGCCAAACTGCGGGGGCGTAATAATGGTACCCCTTTTCTCCACCAACGCGCGTGGAATGTGCAGTTGTCTTGGCGCATGAAGCAGGCCACGTCGTGGCTCGTCACTCCGCCGAGCAACTCGGCTTTTTTAATATCTTGTTGTGGATGGAGTTTGCGGTGAACCTGGTCTTCAACGCCAGATTCATCACCAATCGCCTTTTTCTGCTCGGCGGTCGTCTCCCATACTCCCGCAAGCTGGAGCTGGAGGCTGACTACATTGGCCTGATGCTGCTAGCTAAAACCTGTCGATACAATGTAGATTTGGCGCCCGGCGTCTTTGAAACCCTGGGCAGGGCACAGGGACTACACATCGAGATGCTGACGACGCACCCCACAAGCGAGCACCGAACGGAAGCCCTTCGTCAGGCTCTGCCCGAGGCTCGATCGGCCCAGGCCAAGTGTGCGGCGGGGTCGGTCCTGAGTTGGTTGTCTTCGCAAAGATCCTTTCATCACTCAGTTTGACGCTCTGTTGTGAACTCCTTCCAAGAACCCCGTCGGATCACGATTTGGGTCGTTGGTTTCACCTCCGTCTGTGTTCTTTGCTAGCACCACACAATGCAAGAACCACTTCAAGTTGAGACTGATGGTTCAGATTTCACGTCACGAAAACAAATTCGCCGGGACCCATGATCACTCAGAGGGCTGGTGGTCAAGAGAGGGTTTTGCAGCGGGCTGATAGTGAAGCGGGGTGCATTTAAGTTCACTCACAGTAGTGCTAATTAATTTTGCACGAAGTGTCCTGTAGCTCAGACTATCGTGATGGAGAGGATCTAGCACGCCCGCAAGCGTCCGGGAACTAGCGCACAAATAAGAGAGGGCGAGAAGGCGAGACTGTACTTTTCGCACCAGCGCAAGCGCTGGCTCGCCTGTTGCTAACACAGTTTATTGAAACCCCGCCTTGTGGGGCCTAAGCGGCTTTTGCAAGCGTGTTTCCTTTTAGTGTGCCCTCCACGCGCTAATCATAGCCGGGGAAAGGAAGGGGGAAAGGCAGCTCGTCACGGGGAGTCTCGTTGGCACTGTGCAGATGATCATTTCAAATCGTCGTAGGTCATGGTGCCCGTGTCGATACGGACGTGGAATTCCGACGCGGCAATCTGCCGTGGAATGCTCGAGCTCACTTGGCTGCGCGACATGCTTTTTCGAGGACAAGTGGAGAGAGATTTGAGGTTCTTTGCCGTAGCCGTGCCCAGCAGTTGACCGGAACGTTCCATCCGAAATATTCTGCTCTTTTCCGCCAGGGAAGAGGCGAGACGATCATCGGACAAGTCCACTCCCCTGCTCATGCGCAGCGCCTTCTCGCGTTTCGAGGCTTGAAGGACTGCTCGCTTCTTAGACTGCGCCTGCGCTAGCTTTTGCATCCCTTGGGCCAACTGCTCCTGCAACTGATTCTTCACTGGCAAGAACGGCAGCTGCGAAAGGGACGGATTGCCCATGGCTGTTTTGCACAAACGCTGCATGGTGTTCAAGCGATGCTGAACATGGCGTTCCTTAACGTCGAGCTGGGCCGCCATCTCTTCAATGAATCGATCGCCCAGCCGCAGCTTCACCTCGGACATTGGCATGAAGAGAACATCGACCTGTCCCAGGGCGACGAGCCGGGTGCTCATGCAGGGCATCAGCGTGTCACCAATAACTGTGTTAATTCCGACCTCCCAGAGGGGGAAATCAACCTCCCCGCCTCTTCTCCCCCACAACATGGCCCGGCCACCCATGATTATGCCCATGCAGCTCTCAGCGCGGTTGGCGGCCCACACGCACTGCCCCTGGGCAAAGGTGCTCCTCGTAAACAGGTGCGAAACGCCCCGAACTGCGCTGCACACCCAGTCCTTCCCGGAGATGCGGAAATGCTGCAAGAAGCGCCTGCGTGCATGTGCAAATGTGTGTGTGTGTGTAAGTGCGTGTGGTTTATGGATGCAGAAAGAGACCACGGCACGGTGTGTGTGTGTGTGTGTGTTTGTGTGTGTGTGTGTGTGTGCGTGTGTGTGTGAGTGTGTGTGTGTGCGTGTGTGTGTGTGTGTGTGTGGTATTCAACCGCTTCTCGTCGTGTGCCAGGAGGATGCGGGCGAACTCGTCGTGCTGGAGATGCGTGCCGGCGACGCCCTGCCGCTGGTGCACAAAATTGTGATGGTATCTCTCCACCTCCTCGGTGCGGGCGTCAGCAAACCCAGCGCGGCGGAACGCGGCCTCGAAGTTGCTCGCCGAGAGCACGCCGTCCGTTGCAAACTCGTCAAAGGCCACCCTGCAGCGCTCCTGGATCGACGGCGCCAATGACCCAGGCCTAGCGGGAGCGGGCGCGGGCCCGCTTGGTCCCGACATCTTCTCTGCTCCCTGCTTTCCACGCGGCCCGACAAGGTACGCCCCACCGTGAGGCCTGTAGTAAAAATTTGCTGCGAAACCTTCTCTCGGCACCGGTCGTTGAGGAGCAGCAGGTTGACTGAGGAGGTCGTTGAGGAGCAGCGGGTTGACTGGGGCAATCTTTGCAGGGCGCAGGCATGCAGACGCAACAACGGCTGCGGCTGCTGGCGGGCTCGTTTCTCCTGCTCGCCGTATGCGCAGGGAGCAGCCAGGCATTGTCGCCGGTCTTGCGACCTATTGCGCCCGGCAGTGAACCGTGGAGTGCGTCCCGGGGCTTTCAGTCGTGCGCCATGTTGATGGTCAAAACCTCGCCCGCTGTCTCCGCGCACCCCGCTCCGTCCATCGTGTTCCGTGTGGCGCGTGCCGGCTGGCCGCGCGGAACCAACTGTCGCACCAACTGTCACTCGCGCGCGCGCGCGCGCGCTCTCTCTCTCTCTCTCGCGTCCCCTGTTACTCGGAGTGATAATAACAATCGTTGCAGATGAATCATGAGAGAGAGAGAGAGAGAGAGAGCATGCGTGTGTGTACAAACCATACCTGTAATGTATCAGGCTCACGGCGCGTTGTCACGGTGCAGAGAAAAGGGAGTGAGGAAGGAGAGATGCGTTTATGCGGGGTGCGGACGTGCAGTAGCGGATCTTTATTGTATCCTGCCTCATAAACCTGCGACTTGTTACATTCTAAACCGTCGCTCCCTCGCTCCCGCGCGCAGGCACTTGCGCTCCCAGGACTCGCGGCACTATGGGCAGCATCCCCGAAGCCAGAGTCCGAGGTGATCGATCGTTGTGCATGCTTCACAGCACCACGCTGGCGCCCTTTTTGCCACGCCCCTCTGGCACGTCTGCGCGATCTCGATGACCTCGATGACCAACAGTTGCGCAACACAAACAACGCGGACTGTCATCGGCTGCATCCTGGGTTGTAACATACCACGTATACTTGCTTTGCAGGTCCCGGGGTTGTGGGCTTGGGGATGCAAGGTGCTCGCGAGCCTATGGGTCATTGGAGGCATGTTTGACTTGCTACGCTCGTTGCTGTGGATGCGAGAGGGCCCTACCAGCGGGATTCTGGGAGGCTACAGGTATGCATTGGGCGTGCTTGTGTCTGCTGGCACCAGCAGTTTATCCTTGTCTTCGTCGGGGTCTGCATTTTTGCAGGGCTATGAGTTGGTCAAGCCCCCTGTGGCATGCCTGACGCGTGTCACTGCTCACAGCATTATGGCCTTTTCCGTCCAACGGATGCCGTCCTTCACCCTTTAGG
>Ga0315899_10008363_pt1 | contig 11092 bp, 19 predicted proteins | sample LakEriMetagenome_2_FD_203518 | JGI IMG/M metagenome (GOLD analysis project Ga0315899, IMG submission 203518) | Freshwater fungal communities from buoy surface, Lake Erie, Ohio, United States - Buoy 4 MA112 | ecosystem: Environmental > Aquatic > Freshwater > Lake | place: USA: Lake Erie, Ohio...
GGCAAATATCGGTTACGAGTTACCGCTAGACTTATAAATTGGTGGACCGGGTGGGATTTGAACCCACAACCTTTCGGGTAAGAGCCGAATACTCTAATCCAGTTGAGTTACCGATCCATAAATTAACTTGAGCGGGATATCTCGTAGTTATGAGACCATTACGGATTTTTTATACCAGGAAAAAAAGAATATCTTCTTTAAATCCTTATGGAACCGATTGAATCTTTCATACGCCACTCAAAATTGGTGGAAGTGGTGGATACTGCCTCCACACGAATATTCTGATTAAGAGTCAGATGCCCGTCTATTGTAGCTTCACTTCCATTATTAAAAATTTCATCTACTATTGTCAACGAACTATAATCATCTTACCACACTTTATAGTTTCGTCAACATCTTTTTAAAAAAACTTTGAGGATTTCACGGCGGGTTAATTAGACCCAACGACAATATTATCTTCCGTTCCGCATTTTATACTATTTCACCAGAGGGAATCGAACCCCATAGATGCGTCTGTCTCATTGTCAAAAATGGCCCGGCAGGTTGGTAACGCTCCAACATCTCGTCCTCTTCAGGGACACGCTAATCTATTTCAGCTACTACCGGATTAAAAATAAATTGACAAGTCAAAGGAATCGAACCTTTTCGGAACAGAGTCGCCCGCTCCTTTACCACGCCCTGCGCACTAGCACCTGTCAAATTCTGATTGCGTGGTTGGAATCGAACCAACGGCCCGTGCTTATTCACACTTTTACGGTGTCATTTACCATCATAGTGAGCACTGATCTACCTCTGAACTACACACAATCTAAAATGGTGGGTTATGTAGGTAATGCTCCTACCCAGGCTGTTAAGCCTTCTGATTTACAGTCAGAGCTACGTCTTTAGTAGTATAATAACCCAAAAATTATATAATGTATGATGAACAATGAAATTATTTAAATTTCTTAGGCACTTTATGTTCATACTATTGCAATTTGATCAACTGCCTAACCCTTAATCAGTATACTCCATACATCATATAAAACTATTGAAAATGGCTCCAGAGGAGGGTTTCGAACCCCCAACCCTGCGGTTAACAGCCGCATGCTCTACCATTGAGCTACTCTGGAATTAAAATGGCTCCCAAGGAAGGACTCGCACCTTCACAAGAACGTTAACAGCGTTCCGTGCTACTTTGACACTACTCGGGAATTAAAAATTAAACGTTTACTGGATTTCACTATGCTTGTTCCACCTACTAATTATAACCTCGTCAGATTATAACCTTCAATGTCTATCAGTGTCAATACATTACTTACTACTTCAACTATTGATTCAGATTCGAACTGAATGACTACTGCATACAGCGCAGTTGCTTTACCAGTTAAGCTACGTTCGTTGCCTTCACCTAATGTATTTGAAAAATGGCATCCACCGTAAGAATCGAACTTACCCACGGGCTTTTGGAGAGCCTGTCGCCTAATCCTTGGAACATTGGCGGATATACTATAAATGGTAGTCGCATTGGGATTTGAACCCTATTCTCCATCTTGAGAGGATGGTGTCCTAACACACATAGACGATGCGACCGTTGAAATGGTAGCCTATGCCGGTGCTGCCCCGGCTACTCTTGGATGAAAGCCAAGTGACTTAGCTGGTTGTCGAATAGGCCATTAAATGGCGCTTCAGTGAGGATTCGAACCCCAAACTCAACGTTCGTAGCGTTGCGTGATATATCCATTTTCACCACCGAAGCATAAATTGGTTACCCCACTTGGATTTTCACCAAGGTTGATGTCTCAGAGAACACATCCGTCCTAAACCTAGACGATAGGGTAATTTAAATTGGGGTGTACGGCGGGATTCGAACCCGTATCAGCCAGACTCACAATCTGGGACATTATTCCAGTTATGCTACATACACCATTACTATAAATTGGAGCCTCCTTCCGGGCTTGCGCCGAACTCTGGGGTTTACAAAACCTCTGCATCGCTACCTATGCTTAGGAGGCATCTAGAAAATTACTTCATACTTGCCTTATCACAGTAATCACCTCAGTAATACTGTCATCGCCCTATGGGTTCTGGATTTATACATAACACCCACGGACCAATCAATTGATTTTCCCAGACTTTACCTTATCGTCAATTTCTTGACTCACTGGAGGAGGTTCAACAGATGGAGTTTCAAACCTTACTTAATCTTCACTCAGTCTATCACAGCTTTCACTGTTGTCAACTGATTTTTAAAATTTCTTTTTCGTCATCCAATGAACTACTTACTTCGTTCACTGTTTAACTACTTTACCACACACTCAAAGAACGTCAACCACAAAAATAAAAAACCGTCACTTTTTTTCGGTGACGGTTGATATTGTTTGGGTTTTAGATCTACATTTATACAATATCAGCCGCCATACCTCTATCTTCACAATTTGTAAAGGTATTCCAACGTTTAATATTTGTATAATGTACTCTCATTACGTTAATATATATCATCAAATTTAGAAAACGTCAAGACTTTTTGAAAAATATTTATTGTCATGTCACAAGTTATACCATTCATCATCCATCAAACGTGGAAGAACAAAGATATGCCACCAGGCATGAAAAACGCAATTAACAGCTGGAAAAAGCTAAACCCAGATTACTCACATCAATATTACGATGATAACGATGTCACAAATTATGTACGTAATTTTGATTGTACCCACTTTAAATTTGACAACAACAAATTACAAACCGCATTCAATAAAATCAAATCAGGCGCAGGTAAAGCAGACATTTTCAGATATCTCATAATGTACAATGTTGGCGGAGTATATGCAGATGCAGATACAGTATGCTTACAATCTATTACTCAAAACATAAAACCAAAAGATTATACTTTCGTCACGGGAAATGATGTATACAGATACATACATCAATGGTTTTTTCTATGCACACCAAAACACCCAATCATAAAAGAAACACTAGACAATTGCATAAAATGCGTGTTAACCGAAACACCAGTACCAGTATTCAAAAAACCACATGTATTCAAAGAACACTACAGACTAGATAGTATAGAACGATACACAGGCCCATTTGTTATGGATTATAGCATAAGAAAATTAATCAAATTATCTTTGAAAGATAACTACAAACGAGGAGAACATACTTTAACATTCAATAATATACCATACAAAATATATCTATCGCCAGAAAATTTTCAAAACAAATACGCAATAATGAGATATGCGAATTATCACAAAGAATTAAAAAATTTAAAACTAACATATTGGACCAATGAATCACAATTGTTTAATAAATAATACTTATTATCATGTCACAAGTTATACCATTCATAATTCACCAAACATGGAAAAGTAAAGACATGCCACCAGGCATGAAACACGCAACCAACAGTTGGAAAAATTTAAATACTGACTACAAACACCAGTTTTATGACGACACTGATGTCACAAACTACGTAAATAATTTTGATTGTGCCGGATTCAAATTTGATAAAAATAAACTACAAACCGCATTCAATAAAATCAAATCAGGCGCAGGTAAAGCAGATATATTTAGATACCTCGTAATGTACAACACCGGAGGAGTATACGCAGACGCAGATACAGTATGCTTGAAACCAATCACACAATATCTTAATCCCCAAGACTACACTTTTATCACAGGCAACGATAGCCAAAGATATCTTCATCAATGGTTTTTTCTATGCACACCAAAACATCCTTTTATAAAAGAAACACTCGAAAATAGTATCAGATGCGTAATAACAGAAACTCCAATATCAATATTCAAAAATCCAAATGTCAATCAATTTGATTATAGAAGAAACAATATAGAACTTTATACAGGCCCGTTCGTCATGGATTATAGTATAAAAAAATTAATGAAAATGTCGTTGAAAGATAACTACAGACGAGGAACCCAAATCGTAAATATTCAAAATAAAAATTATAAAGTACACTTTCACAAAGATCATTTTGAAAAAGAATTTTTAAAATTCAAATACTCAAATTATACAAACGAAATAAAAAACTTAAATTTAAAATACTGGATGGACGAACCACTCTTTATCAAAAAATAATCAATTGTAATTATACTTTGACAAAAAATCACTGATATATTGCCTGCGATTAGGTATACCAGCAAAATGTACAAAATACGCAGATTGCAATCTGCTGTCTTTCAACTCACTATGTAAATAATTATACTTGTAACCAATATCATATACACGTACCTCACGATGATATATATGATAATTAATATAATCCTGATCAGGCCAACCTCCCGCAATTATTCCACTTCTGTTAAAAAACTTTTGCAAATACGATACGTTAAATATCGATTTGTGCATCTGTGATGCAATCATCACTCCACTATTATAATATAATCGAATGTCATCATTCAATTTAAAATTATATTTCATATGCTTTATAAAATCATCACGATTTATATCACAACTTTCACAATATATTCCCAACTTGTTCACAGGCACATCGTCAAATATATTCGGCGAATTATTTTTTATATAAATATCACTGTCAATATAACCTACCCTATCATACGTATCCAATAAATCATATATCTGAAACCGTTCAAACATACCCTTCACATGCATTCTCACACCATGCTTAACTTTCTCACTCGTATTAATAATCAAATCAATATTATATCTTTCACAATAATTCTCAAAACTAGGCTTCACTAACTTAAAAAAATCCTGGTTGATACTATTAACAAATATAACATTTTTACTCATATATTATAATTATAGACGTATGTACCGCACAAATAAAGTTTTTATGTATTGGCACTCAAACAATATTCCACAAGAATATCATGATACCATACAAAATAATAAAAAACTATGTCCAGATATAGATTTTGTTTTATTCAATCACGACACCGCACGCAATTATATAAAATCATATTACTCTGCTGATTGTTTGCACGCCTACGATAAACTAAAACCATACGCATATAAATGTGATCTGTGGAGATTATGTATTCTAAATCATCAAGGCGGCATATACATGGACCCAAAAGTTAAATTTACCGTAAAATTTAAACCATGGTTCAAAAACTTAAATCTAAACAATACAGATAATCCAACCAAATCAGGTATACTATTGCAAGATTATCATTACGGACAAGAATCTTATACAACACCAAATAATAAATTATCAAAATACCCCGCAATTCAAAATTGCTTCATCATATCAAATAAAAATAACCAGTTCCTCTTAACCACAATAAATCAAATAATCACAAATACAAAAAATAACTACTACGGACAATCTCCTCTATCAGTATCAGGCCCAGGCCTATTAGGCAAATTATACACACAACACAATTTCAACAACTTTAGAATATTACCCCTAAACTATTGGCAAACTTTACTAGATATACATTTCGAAAAGAAAAATAGATGCACTAAACAAACCCACTACCACTATATGTGGCACAATAAAGACATATACAATAACATATAATCGATATATCAATTTTTATTGCTAAAATTTTTCACAACCTTATAACAACAATATAAACAATACACCAATAATAACGTCAACCCACTCACAATAACGCTAGTGCCTATTGTAACTACCCACCCCAATATACATAACTGTTCTTGATTCAATGAAAACATATATACATCATATATACCACACAACATATGCAAAAGTCCATATAAAAAAATTACCCCCCAGCTAAATTCACAAATTTGTCAAAAAAACCCAAAAAGTACCCCCCAAAAACACCATTTTAAACCACTTTTTATAACAAAGCTAGTTAACATATGTGAGTTTTCCAAGGTAAAAAACCTCCTTGTGTGTCAGGTGTATAACCACGCGGGGTACCTCGCGCAGCCTCTCATGTTCAGAACCAACTTCGGTAGGGTACCCCATACCCCCTCCCCCCTATTATAATAAAAAGAGGTAGGGAGCTATACCCCCTACCCCGTCAAGTTTATAAATAGGCTATTTATGACATAGCCCCCCGTATGGGTACCCTATTAGGCCCACTCAGTGAAGTGATTGGTTTTACCACTCCACGGATAAGCCCAACTGTAACTGGTCATCTTGAGACTCACACTATCACCACAAGAGATGATGCGCTTGGTGATACGTTTATTACCAACCGCATTGGGAACTGGAGTACACTCACCCTGCATATGACCAGTGTAAGTACGGTTTTGACCGATACCTGCAATGACCACTGATTTATTCTTTACCTCAAGCACTTTGTAGTAGTCGATATTGGTTTGGTCATATCCCCAACTACACACAAAGATGTCACCCACATTGACCTTGGGTTTGGGTTGTTCAACCTTAGTGACATCAGTTGCATATGCATTGACGGTGTAATAGGAATAGGGAAGACCACGATCAACAGCGGTACAATAGAGGATACCACGGCGAGTGGCTTTCCACACACGGAGTTGAGTACCAGTAGGTACAACAACAGGGTTAGAGGGTGAACCAACGCGGATATCTTTGTTATTGGTAACGATGTCGTTCTTTTTAATAGCCATAGTAGTATTAGTGTTAGTTAAAGTTATTGTTGTTATTGTATTGCCCCGAACAAATTACTGATAGTCCTCCATACAAGCACATTCAAATCGGTCCTCGTAGGCCTGGTCCAGATAGGCATCCTCGTTGATAGACTGTTCCCGATAGTCGGGAGTGTAGAGGTCAGACAGTTCGTTCTGGGGATCAATCGTGCTGAAGTCAACGTTCATTGTGTAAATAGAATACCTTGAAGAACCCCGAAAGTCAACACCTTTTTTTAGAAGTTGACCACATTTCCGAGGGTGAACCGAGCCGGGGTGAAGTAACCCCTCTTCTTCTCAACCCAGGCCCGCTGCTGCGCCCGACGGAGGCCACGGGCGATACGGTTACGGACGACCTGTTCCTTTCGGTAGTTGAATACTTGGACCGACAACTCCCGGCCCCACTGGTCCAGCTGGTTGTAGGTCAGCTCGGACCAGTTGGGACGAGGACGGAAGCCGTTGATCTCCTTGTAAGTGTCCGAGATGAAACCGATCAGATCGTCACGGGTCGGAACGAAGGGAACGTAGTCAGAGGTCATTGTGGAAATATCCTACACCCAGTCAGCGAGAAAGTCAACGGGAACTTAGAACTTTTTTTAACTATTCGTTAGGTAGACCGCCCCAGAACTTATCCTGACAGTCTTGACAACATGCACTAATAGTGTATTCTCTTGCACTAACAGCATCACGGAACTTATCTGCAGATTTACCACATTCAACACATTGGTTACCTGCGATAGCTAGTATGGCACTACGGCCAAACAACTTCATTGACAGATCTTCTTTGTATTGTTCTAGGATACTCATATTACTTATTCTTTAGATATTCATCAAAGTCATCAACGTGAATGTCAGTGATATTGATAGTGTAACCATTATCCTTCATGGCTTTGTAGAAAGTGTACATATCACAATCTTCTTCCAGATACATCTTACCACCCTTAATTGGTGAATAAGCTGTAATACTATCCCATACACCAGCTGCATCTCGTACATCTTTGGCAGGTACCTCTAACCAACTATGACCGGGATCGTGAATACGAACATAATTGCGGATCATAGTATCATTAGAATATCGTTCAGTGAGAGTCATATTATTATTTATTCAGCGTAATAGTCACCCGCCTCGTTTTGGTTGTAGTCTTGAAAATCATCTTCGCCACTACCATCACCAGGCCAACCGGCTGTATTGCTACTAACACTATCCTCGTAAGCAATATCTTCGGGGTCCATATTATTATTATTTAGTTATTACCGATACTAACCACACCAATCCTATTACCATTGGAATCTTTGATAGGACGACGAATAGTAATAGTACCTCGTTCACTATCCAACAAAGCACTCTTGCACTGTTGAAGGGTCCGAGTAACTTCCATAAGGAAAGAGTCTTCAAAAGCGGCATTGTCGGTATCAAACTCAATTTGAACTTTCATTGTGTAAATAGATTATCAGAGTTTAGGAGAAAGTCAACAACTATTTTTGATTACCGAATCGAAGCCACGAAGCTCGGACCATTGACCAGTCGAACAAAGTAGCACTCGTTACGGTCACTGTTCCAGCCGCTGAATGTGAAGTCCTTGTTGTTGTAGGTCAACACCTTGTTGGTCAGCTTCTTAACATCGTCCCAGCCGTTGGGGACACTGAAAGTCAGAAACTCACGGTTGTCACCCTTCATGGCGGAGTACTCAACCTGGATCTTGTTGGAGGCGATAGAAGCAACGTTCATTGTGGAAATATCTTAGACTACCCAGCCAAAACTTCAAGAACTTTCTTCAACTTTGTGCGTTAATGTTAACGGTATCAGAGTAGGAGTTGGTCCCCTACCCTAGCTTGTTCAGCCGATCTACAAACATCCTACCCTAATCGACCAGGAAGTCAACACTAGAGTGCAAAAAAATTGGGAGGGTATGTTGACCCTCCCAACCAATCAAAGTGTCTGTATGAGGCCTATAGGGCGTTCTGGCAGCCTTTTAGGCGACCACAGTGTTCTGTCTTTCCCACATCACATCCATCAGAGCGAACCAGGCACCCTCCGTGCGGCTCGGATGGGCAGAGACTTCATTTTCCAAATCAACGACATACGCAAGACTTACTTCGTTCCAACCAAAGCTGGCACATTGAAAATACACACCATTGACACACACGATATCATTAACACAGAGTGATCGCTTCTTAGACTTGACAAACATCTCACACTCCATCCCAGATCCATGGTTCCATTCAGCGAACACACGTTCCAGAATGTCAGCTGTGGACATATCAGTAGTCATCACAAAGGAGTTAACGGCTTCATCTGGGTAAATAACGTGAATAAGATTCTTTTTCATTACCCCAAAAGAATAACCCCTTGACCGATCAAAGTCAAGGGGTTTTTGAGCTTTTTTTAGATCTTTTAAGCGGTCACAGGCTGTTCAACGGTCACAGGCTCACTGACATTGACGGTAACCTTGGACTTGGCGAGGTTGGCCAGGTTCGCCTTGTAGACCTTGGAGTTGATGAAGATATTGGCAGGCTTACCCTTACGACCAGTCTGAACGTTACGAGGAAGCTTGGTGAACTTACCATTGGACAGACCCCGAAGAACAGCGGCTCGGATGGTCACGGCCTTGACATCGGGATTGAGGGTTTGAAGATCCTTGAGAGTGAAGCTCTTGTTGAGGATCAGCTTGAGGTTCTTGGCGGGACGACCGACCTTAGCGGTCTTGGTAGAGGTGGAGTTCATGTTCGAATCGTTAGTGACGTTGTTCATTACGTGTCTAATCTACCATGGTTTGTGGCGGAATCAAGCGTTTTTTGCAACTTTCTTCAAAAATCTTTTGGGTAGGATTGATACCTAAAATCTATATTATTATAAATAAAAAACCAGATAGAGTGTTACCCCTATCTGGCTTAACCTATTACTAAGTCCGACTAATTAAACCACAATGTACTCTGTAGCAGGTCGTCCCTTACCTTCTCCCTTTACAGTACCATTAACCTTGATACTACCCTCCTTTTCCCACTGTTTGAGGATAGGAAACAGCACAGGCTGACTCACGCCAAGCACGCTCATAAGAAACTTAGCGGTAAACTTGGTACCCTTATTGAGGGTCATATCCAGCTTAACTTTCTTACTAGTACCACGACGACCACGATTACGTACACCAGTCTTAGCAGCTTCTTCCTTGGCTTCGGCACTATCCTTAGCCTTAATCACAAGCTGATCAAATCGTTCTTCAGCCTGGGCAATAGTACGACAATCATAAGCAGTCTTACCAAAGGCATTAGCGCCTGGGTACTGTTCATATGATTCTTCCACAGTCTTACCATTGGGAAGAGGAGCACCCTTAGGCACGACCTTCACAATGAAGACTTCATAACTACGAGGAGTACCATCAGTGTTGAACCTCTGATAGATAGCCACACCATTCTCTTTCTTGATTTGCACGAACTTGTTCATGCCAACCTTGTCGTAATTACCGGTGAATTCCTTTTGGAGTTTCTTCATGTGGGATACAGTTTAGACTATTTCTGGCGAAAGTCAACCGCTTTTTTCAACTATTTGAGCTGCTGCGCAGATCTCGGCTAGAGAAGCTGTAGGTGTTTTCTTGGTACTTTCCTAGTGATTGGTTATACTCAGGATCACTGAGTGCATCATATACAGGCATAAAGCCAGGATATTTGGCTCTAATTTCTGTATGAATATCTTCAAGCATACTAAGTTTGGCTCTGTATAGAGCAACTGATTCAGCACTAGGCGCTGAAAGAGTATTTACATAGTGATTGAGTTCTTCCAGGTACTTTGCGTCTTCAGCTTGTTCTGCTTGCAATTCAGGATCAATATTAGTATTCATTTATATTATTTTAAAATTTAGTTAAGATCTCCCCAGCTGTAATTTGAATAGCTGAACTTATTCTTGTTGCGCTTGTAGAGTTTGCCACTCTCAATGCGCTTGGTGATGGGTTTGGTGTCTCCCCAGCTCTTTCTAACTTTAATTTTCATTTTTATAATTTATCAGGAATTTTTCAGGTGTCAAGCACTTTTTAGGCGCTTTCTGCGCTAATAATTATGCTTTTTATAAAAGTACGATATTATTTTAATTTACTTTTTAATAAATTGTTCGTAATCGGTCCAGTAATTTGAGAAAGCAGACTTTAGCTTTTGAAAGTTAGTTTCATCTGCCAGACGGCACAACAGACTAAGTTGTTTGACAAAGCTACCACCGTAGGTTTGCATTGCTTCAAGGATTTGATAATCGTGATCGGTTTTCATTGTGGAGATAGATTAACTTATCAGCGGGAAAATGTCAACAGCTTTTTTCAGAAATGTTGAGTGTTGTTGATAACCCGTTTTTCCCAGTTTTCTACGAGAGAAGTATTGATGTGGTCAATCTCCCGCAACTTGATATCATAGACTCCCAAACCAATGTGTTTAATCTGAAAGAATCTGATTTTACCACCACGAATAATACTCACATTATCCAGCAGCAACTCAGTAGCAACTTCTTTTGTAGTTCTAACGGCGGTAACTCCATTATAACGGTTCAATTCATAACCTCAACA
>Ga0315899_10008365_pt1 | contig 11092 bp, 9 predicted proteins | sample LakEriMetagenome_2_FD_203518 | JGI IMG/M metagenome (GOLD analysis project Ga0315899, IMG submission 203518) | Freshwater fungal communities from buoy surface, Lake Erie, Ohio, United States - Buoy 4 MA112 | ecosystem: Environmental > Aquatic > Freshwater > Lake | place: USA: Lake Erie, Ohio...
CATTCGCTTTGGCTTGGAAGAGAATTTCTCCTTTGTCGAATTCTTCATTCACCAAGTGAACGGTTATTCCGCTTTCTTTTTCCTTTGCGTCATACACTGCTTCGTGCACGAAGTGTCCGTACATCCCCTTTCCTCCGAACTTTGGAAGAAGGGCGGGGTGAATATTGATGATTCTATTTTCGAACGCATGAACAAGGTTAGTTGGCACAAGCCAGAGGAATCCGGCTAGTATTAGCAAATCGATTTTTCTATGTTGAAGCTCTTGAACGAATTGATCTGATGTTTTGAAATTCTCTTTGGTTAAGAGCATTGAATCGATTTCGTTGTTTTTTGCAATTTGAAAAACACCCGCCTGAGCGTTGTTGCATGCAATAAGTGAAATTTGAACGGAAGTGTTTTTGAAATGTTGAATGATGTTCGCGGCGTTGCTACCTGCGCCTGACGCTAAAATGGCAATGTTCATGAATTCGAATTCGAAAGAGTGAGTTGTTTTAATTCTTTTTGAATGAGATAAGTCAATCGAGGCTGCATGCTTAAAATAACTTGAAGTTCAGCGTACAAATCTTTGTGTTCAATAGATTTGGCTTTCTGTTCAATGCGTTCAAGTAAACCGCCGGTTTTGTTCAAACCGAAAAGTTTGAATGAAGATTTTAGTTTGTGCGTTATTTCGGAAATTTGATTGAGATCATTTTCATTCAAGGCTATTTTCAATTCGTTGAAATGACGTTCAATTTGTTCAAGAAAAACAGTGGTCATTCGAATCATTTGTTCTTTTGAACCGTTCATGAGCTCGCTTAAGTTCTCGAGCGAGATGTGCTCAGAATTTTGTTCTCCCGATTTTGACGCGTTTTCGATAAGAAAAATTATTTTTTCAAGAAGAAACGCAGGGTTATAGGGCTTAGTGATGTATTCATTCATTCCCGCTTGCCAACATTTTTCTTTTTCGCTTTCAAGCGCGTTAGCGGTTAAAGCAATAATAGGCACATTCGAATTGAGTTCTTTTCGAATCGCTATTGATGCAGCTACGCCGTCCATAACTGGCATTTGAATGTCCATAAGTACAACGTCAATATTCTTACTTTTCACAGCTGCTACAGCTTCTTCACCATTTTCTGCAATGTGAATATTGGCGTTCCATTTTTTTAAAATGGTAACAGCCAAAAAACGATTCAATTCATTGTCTTCAACGATAAGAATATTCTTTCCAGTTAAATCAGATTGAGCAACAGTAATATTTTTTACTTGTTCTGCAGCCTCTGGCATTGAAAGACAAAACTTGAATGTAGAACCTACGTTCTTTTCACTTTCAACTTTTATTTCTCCGCCTAATAATTCAGCTATTGATTTTGAAATAGCAAGTCCAAGCCCTGTGCCACCGAATCTGCGTGTAATGGTGTTGTCTTCTTGCGAAAAGAATTCAAAAATTGTTTTAAGTTTTTCTTGGTCAATTCCAATACCTGTGTCAGAAACCTTAAAACAAAACTCGTTGGCTTTACCCTTTTTTTCAAAAGTAATTTTCAATGAAACTTTCCCCTTGTCGGTGAACTTAATAGCGTTCGAAATGAGGTTGTTTAAGATTTGTCCAAGACGTGTCGGGTCGCCGAAAACCCATTTGGGCATCGCTTCAGGATAATCTATGCTGAAGGCAATTCCCTTTTCATCGGTTCGCAAAAGATAACTCGTATACAAAGGATCTACAATGGAGCGAATATCAAACGGGATGAATTCAGCAGAGAATTTTCCACTTTCCAATTTCGACATATCAAGAATGTCATTCACAATAACCATCAAACTTTTTGAAGAAGATTGAATGGCATTTACATATTGCTTCTGTGTATCTGATATATCAGTATCGGCAAGAATACCTGACATTCCCGAAATAGCGTTTATGGGAGTACGAATCTCATGAGAGATATTCGCTAAAAAAAGTTTTCGAGTTTCTAGCGACTGCTCGGCATTTTCTCTTGCTTCTTCAAGTTGCTTCTCAAATTCTTTTCGCTCTTTAACAGTATTGGTTAAAACTTCCCCAATGCGCAGTATATCATCATCTTTGATTTCCTGTTCAGGGCTGATTGTCTGAATAGCATCTTTGATGTTGTTGATTAAAATTCGTTGACGAGCCGCTTCTTCAAATAAAAGTGCATTCTTTTCGAAAAGCTCTTCGCCGCTTAGTTTCATTGCGCGATCAACAAGCTCTCTATTGCTATCGTAAAGCAAGTAGCTTTGGTTAACGCTTTTCAAGAAGTTGAAAAGGTGCTCAGGTATTTCTTCTTGTAAACCGAGGTATTTTTTTACCTGTCGTTTTAAAAGAGGATGCAATGAATCAAACGTCATACTCTCTCTTTAAACGTAGTTATTGTCATGGTTTGGTTGTGAAGTGAATTCACTCCGTCAGTTGTTGGACAAATCTCACCGTTGCTATAAAAACCACAGAAAGTAGACTCGTCGTTGTAGGTATCTGCTACTGCTTCAATTTCCTCTTCTGTTCTGTTTTGCATTACAAGTTTCCTTCCAACGCAAGATACCATGAGGGTTAAATCGGGATATTCATTTTCACTAATCTGACTTTTTGTAGCTGCATTGCTTGCACTTTCTATGACGCGGTCGAAGTTGGCCATCATGAATTGAACTTTCGATCCAACAGGTACGTTTCCAGCAAAAACCATGGTCTGATTTTCTTCATTAATGGAAAGAATTGTTCGCACGAGTTTCGTTCCATCAGGTTTCAAAATACAAATCGGGAAGAGTAAAGCGGCCCCTGGTAATTCGTTCGCGCGATCTCCTAAATATTTTTTATAAAGTTCAAGTGCATTGGTGTCGTCTAAATCAAAAAGAACATTCTCTTCTGATTTCGTTACGAGTCGCAAAGGTCCGAATAAGTCCCAGCCATCGTTTGAACCGTAACCAACATCAATCGAATCTCCATAGAAACCAATGGCTACAACCATGTTCTCTGATATGTTCTCGTTGAATCCAACTTTTGTTTTTGCAAAACGAGCTGAATCTCCAGCCAGCCCCCCAGTTACAGCAATGTGCTTGGGCAAGTTATGTGAAATGCCGGAAATCAAGTGGTCGCCATTCATGTGTCCACCTTCTGAAAACACAAGAATATGTTTCAGGTCATCTGCAAGCAAGTCGCTGGTAATTTGCTGGCCAATTTGCACAGCGTCTTGACCTGCGATATTCTCTTTTTTGGAAATACGGATGGGTGTTTTTTCAAAATGAATGGCCGTAGCAGATGCCGAGTTTTCGAACATCTCATTTCCTTGTATTTCACCTGAAGTGCTTATGAGAACGATATCAGCCTTTGGATAAGCCGTGTGAAGTGTCTCGTAATAATTACAATTTGGAATTATGTCGATTCCTGCAAAGCACAGAACCAGTTGAGCGTTGCTAAGTTGAATGTTACTCGTATTCCAATCTTGAGTGACTGTCCATTGTATTTGCTCTGTTTTCATAGTTCTTCGCTTAAAAGGTCTTCGAATATACGAATTAATGAGCAGGTGTAGAATTGACTAAGGTCATGGTCCGAACTGACAAGTGATTTCTGCTATCTTTACACTCGAATTTTAGAAAACAATAGCCTCGTTATTTATGTCAATTTCAGTAAGTCAGGTAGTCAAAATGTTCGGTACGCAAACGGCCTTGAATGGCGTTTCATTCGAAGCAAAGAAAGGAGAGGTTATTGGCTTCTTGGGCCCAAACGGCGCAGGGAAGAGCACAATGATGAAGATTATAACGGGCTATATTCCGTCTATGTCGGGAAAGGTTTCTGTATGTGGATTTGATGTGAATGAAAAGCCTTTAGAAGTGAAGAGACGTGTGGGTTATTTGCCAGAGCACAATCCCTTGTACACAGATATGTATGTGCGTGAGTATTTGACTTTTGCGGGAAGTCTTCACGGAGTAAAGAATTTGAAGAGCAGAGTGGAAGAGGTTATCGCATTGGTAGGTCTTACGCCTGAAGCGCACAAACCCATTCAACAATTGTCGAAGGGTTACCGTCAGCGTGTGGGATTGGCGCAGGCCATTATTCATGATCCAGAAGTACTCATTCTCGATGAGCCAACAAGCGGTTTAGATCCGAATCAGATTGCAGACATTCGTGAGATTATTATTCAAATGGGGAAGGAAAAAACCGTTTTGCTTTCTACCCACATCATGCAGGAAGTTGAAGCCATGTGTTCTCGCGTGGTGATTATTAGCAAAGGAAACGTTGTAGCGAATGCACCTGTTAATGAGTTAACGGCTTCAGATCAGAAATTAGAACAAGTATTTAAAGAGTTGACAACGAAATGATGGTTGCGAGTTTAGGTGGAGTTTTGAAAACCATTCTCTGGATTTTTATTATTTCCGGAATAATTCGATTTGTGGTTCGGTTAACCGCGAATTATGCCGTGAATAAAGTGAATGAAGAGGTGAACAAGAATAAAAGAAGAGAGAGCGAAACTCAATTTGGAAAAAAGCCGACAACTGGACACAAAACGCCAGACAGCGAATACGTAGATTTTGTAGAAATAAAAGATCAAGAATAACATGAACAAATTTTTGAAATTGTCTTGGCCACACGCAGTGGCAATTCTCACACTCGTAATTTTAGCGAGTGTTTATTTTTCGCCGCTTTGGCAAGGTTACGATTTGAATCAACCCGATATTGTTCAGTGGAGAGGTATGTCGCAAGAGCTTTCCAACTATCGTGAACTTCATAACGAGGAGGCTCTTTGGTCAAACTCCATGTTCGGAGGAATGCCAGCCTACCAGGTTTCAACGGAGCACAACGCGAACTTGCTTCGTCCAATTTTATTGGTTCTTCGTCTTGGTTTACCCGGTGCAATTGGAACGTTGTTCTTGTGCTTCTTGGGGTATTACATTTTGGGTCTGTGCCTTCGCTTAGGTCCATGGTACAGCTTGGTTGGTGCAGTGGCATTCGGTTTTGCAACCATTAACATTTTATACCTCGGGGCCGGTCATACCGGTAAGGTAACATCCATTGCATTCTTAGCTCCGGCGCTCGGCGGATTCATTCTGGCTTTCAGGGGAAGGGCTTATTTAGGTGGAGCGATCTTCATGCTATTCTTGGGATTGAACATTGCAGCGAATCACCTTCAAATGACTTACTATTTGGCATTCTTGCTTGTGGCTGTTGCTCTGGGAGAATCAATTCGTTTGGTCTTAGCGAAACAATTTAAAGCGTTAGGTATGTCTTTGGGCGTGTTGGCGGTTGGCAGCCTTGTTGCGGTACTTCCAAGTGCGAGTAACTTAATGACTACATACGAGTACAGTAAATACACTACCCGGGGAAGTTCGGATCTTACACTTAAGCCAAAGGAAAGTTCAAACATTGAGCAGGAAGGTTTAAGTGGTTCTTACATTCTCGATTACAACTTCGCTTCTGGTGAGCAATGGTCGTTGTTAATCCCGAATGCAAAGGGTGGCGCTTCTGCTGCAATTGGAGATAAACACAAAGATGCTATTCCTAACGCTGCGAAAGGAAACAAGAATGTAAACAAATTCAAAGATGATTTAAAAGGAACAAACAGCTACTGGGGAGCGCAACGCTTTACGGGAGGTGCCTTCTATTTCGGTGCTGCAATTATGACGTTGTTCATTCTTGCTTTTGTTGGATTGAAAGACGGAATTAAATGGCCATTCTTGGTTATTACCCTATTGGCATTGGGTTTATGTTTGAAGGAAATGACCGGATTGAATTCCATGTTTATAGAAAAAATTCCGATGTACAACAAGTTCCGCGATTCGAAAATGATCTTGGTGCTTATTCAAGTTATGGCTGCTGCTATGGGCATGATGTTCTTGAAGAAATTGGTTGAAGGTGAAGTTGCTTGGGGAAAGAATGGAAAGAAAATTATAACAGGAGCAGTTGCTGTTTTTGCAATTGTGATCATGTATTTGTACGCAAGTCCAAGTTCAACGGGAACCATGATTAGTCCGCAAGAACAGGAACAATTCGATCAAATGTCGAAGAGCGCTCCGAAAGAACAAGTGGCTATGATTGACGATTATAGCAGTGCTTTGCAAGATGTGCGTGCTGAAATTTTCAAAGCCGATGCGAAACGCTCTTTGTTCTTGGTGTTGTTGATTTCGGGTGGAGTTCTTGCGCTTGTATACGTGAACAACAAGAACTTGAAAATGGCTATTCTTCCAATTGTAGGAGTAATCGTTTTGTTTGACGGGTTCAGCGTTTCAAGACGTTATCTGAATTTAGAAAAGGAGAAAGGTGCATACAAAAAATTTGTAACGTTGGAAGAAAAAGAGATTCCAGTTAAGCCAAGCGCTGCAGACTTCTCGATTCTCGATTTGGAAAAACCTGCAGTTGCAGATTTCGACAACAAGTCGAATGCTTTGGAACAAGCATTAACGAACTCAAGTATTTACGATCACGTGAAAACAAAAGGTGCTTTGAAGGAAGTAGCGAACTTCGGTGCTCTTCAGTTGAATTCTGATTTCCGTGTAGCGCGTTTGGGTAATCCGTTTAACGATGCCGAGACTTCTTTCTTCCACAAGAGTATTGGTGGTTATCACGGTGCGAAGTTGAAGCGCATGCAAGAGGTAATCGATTTCCATTTGGCTGAAGAGTTAGATAGTGCATTAGCTTATTTGCAAGCAGGCACATTCGATTCTTTAGGAGGAAGCCTTTCCGTGTTGAACATGCTAAACACCAAATATTACATTGGCAATCCAGAGCAACCTGCCATTCCAAACAAATTCGCCATGGGCAATGCATGGTTTGTTTCTAAAGTAAAAACAACCAACAACAGCGATGAAGAAATGGTAGCTTTGGGTGAAATTGACGCCAAAGTTGAGGCAACTACGCAATCTGCTTACGCCACACAATTCCATGCCCCTCAAACTGCCGCAGACAGCACCGCATCAGTTCGCATGTTGGCTTACGAAACGAAAGTGTTACGCTACGAAGTGAACAACACTTCTGCTGAGGCACAGCCTGTAGTGTTCAGTGAAATCTACTATCCGCAAGGATGGATTTGCAGAATAGATGGAAATGAAGTGGAGGCTGCACGTGTGAACTACGTTCTTCGCGGAGCCATGGTTCCTGCAGGAACGCACACCGTTGAATGGTCTTTCGAACCAAAGGTTTGGGAGAAAGGTACTACGATCTCTTACGCAGGTTCTGCATTGCTTTTCGCATTGCTCGCCTTCGCAGGATTTATGGTTTACAAGGAAGAAAAGAAAGCCTAATTACAAAACAGGCTTCTCATGATGCGTGAGGTTCTGAACCAACAGCGCAACATTGGAAGCAAGTATAAGTGGAAGAATTACCGTAACCATCCATCCGTATGGAAAATGCGTTGCTGCGTAATTCGGCTGAGTAAGTCCAAGCCATTGTGAATCGCTCGGAACGCTTCCTAAGACCAAGATGTATTGCCAAACAATAGAGGCTATTCCAACAATATTGAAGATTGAAAAAGCAAGTTTATACTTGCTTTTTTTCTTTGGGAAAATAGGCATGCACATCAAGGCGAGCACACCAAACGCAATGTCGAAATTCATTCCGTAAAATGTCATTTCCCAAGGTGTTTGCTTCCATGTAGCTAGAATGTAAAACAGAGATGCGACAGGAATTCGCAAGTATTGTAAGCTATACAACCAAGAGGGACGAAGTGCTCGTAGGAACCTTGCTCCGCGCGGTGTGAAGGCAAGCAAAAGAATTAATATTGAAGAGAAAAGAATAGGGAACAACAAATGTCCAGTTCCTGTTTTCTTGTCCATGAACCAACGATTCAGTGCAAGTGTGGCTTGAAAGATTGACCATCCCAACAGGGCTAAAGCGAACATATGTGCTCGCTGCTGCGCTCGGTGATGTCCACGAACAAAGGCGTAAGTCATCATCATGCCCGCAAGCACGGTAATAATACAAGTCACTACAATTAGCGAAAAGGGAAGGTTTTCAATCATGGCTATGGAAGTATTTTCGATTGCAAGGTAGGGTCAAATTCACAAGCGTTTTCTCCGTTTACTCGGTGTCTGTTTCGCGCAATAAAATTATAAATCGCATTCAATAAAAAAAGCGGACAAACGAAAGTCAGAATTAACAAGATGGAGAGGGGTGCCTTCACTTCGTAAAACAGTTGTCGAAGGGCCAGTCCTTTGTGAAATTTCTTTCCATTTACAACCAAAATAATTCCGGAAAGTGAAGCGCGTTCTTCTTCAGAAAGGTGGTTTTCAGCTTCGCGTCCCTTCAATCCAGAAAAATACAAATCGGAGTGAAACGCATGGCTGTGAATGCGTTGCACCCAACGGTTGCAGAAAAGGCAATCGCTGTCGAAAAAAAGTATCTTTTTGGGGCTTAACATTCGTGAGGAATTAAACAAAGTTAAGCTTGAAGTGTCTTTACCTTTGCAAGTCTCTAGCGAATTATGGTAAACTGTTGTGTGTTTGGTGAACGAAAGAAGGTGCGATGGTCACTGGGCTCTTCTGAGCTTAGCTACACCGTGACCGATAGGTTCACCGATATTCCAACAGAAACGTGGGATTCCCTGAATCACGAGCAGAACGTTTTTCTCTCTTCAAAATATTTATCGGCTCTTTCGAAATGTTGGGAAGGAAACCTGTTTTATATTTTGTTTTTCAAGAATGAAATGCCCATAGGCATTGCTGTTTTGCAATACACCTATTTCGTTTCAGGAGAATTGAAGTCGCACGTAGATGTAGAAGGTGGAGCAGGATTTGTTGCGCGTGTTTTCGGAAGACAGTCACGCCAGTACCCTTTGGTGGTGTGCGGAAGTCCTTTCTGCACCGGTCCGCACGGGTACATTTTTCAAAAGGAAATTCAGGTGGAAGAAGCTACAACTGCGTTGTGCTATGCGCTAACCGATGTCATTCATTTTTTGAGGAAGAGCAACAGAGATACGCAAGCGGTTGTGGTAAAAGACTTCTATCCGAAGGATTACAATGCATTGAATGAGTTGAAGGAATGTGGATTTCATACGTTTGCGGTCGATCATCATTTGAAGATGCCTTTCGATAAAAATTGGAAGACATTCGACGATTATCTGAATGCACTCAATACGAAGTTTAGAACGAAAGCGAAAGCCGCATTGAAAAAATGCGAAGGCGTTGAAACTCGCAGTTGGAGCGCCGAAGACTTGGAAGCGAATTCAACCTTGGTTCAGGCCTTGTATAGAAATGTGTATGATCGGGCAGAGTTCGCTATGGAACCTTTAACAACCGAATTTTTGGTTGAATTGAAGAAGGCACTTCAAGAGAAGATGCTCATTCAGGCCTACTATGTAGCAAATGAAATTGTTGGATATCAAATTGCACTCATCAACAACAAAGAACTTGAAGCGTTCTTGGTTGGAGTAGATTACGAAGCGAATGCCTTGTACGGTCTTTATTCGAATATGCTTCTTTCATTCGTAAAATGGGCCATTGACGGGCAATGCGAAGAGATTGCATTTGGAAGAACAGCTGGAGAAATCAAGTCGACGTTTGGTGCGGTTCCTGTGGAAATGCGCATAGCCTTGCGTCATCCAGGGAAATTGCGAAACGCATTATTGAAATTATTCTTCACGAAGGTTCATCCAGGAAGTGAGCCACAGCGTTTTCCATTCAAGCAAGAATGGCAGAACGTTTTAGATACTAAACAGCGGGAATGGAATTTCCAAAAAAATGGCTAATTCAACAAACAAAGAACGCTGGATCTTAGTTGCATTGGCGGCCATTCAGTTCACCAACATCGTTGACTTCATGATTATGATGCCCATGGGCGACATCTTGAAACGCGACTTGGGCATTGGTCCGGCGGGATTTGGATGGTTGGTGAGCTCCTACGGATTAGCGGCCGGTGTGACTTCTTTCTTTGGTGTGTTTTATCTCGATAACCTTCCGCGAAAGAAAGCACTGCTCTTTGCTTACTTGGGATTCATGTTGGGAACAGTAAGCAGCGCGTTGGTTCCAACGACTAATAACAATGAATTGAATTACTACCTTTTTGTTGGCACACGAATTTTAACAGGAATTACCGGAGGACTTTTAGGCGGTTTGGTCATGTCCATTGTTGCAGATGTTTTCCCAATGGAACGAAGAGGAAAGGCGGTGGCAGCTGTTACGCTGGCGTTCTCGTTGGCTTCTATTTTAGGCGTTCCCATGGCCTTGACCATGGTCGATTTTTTCGATGGAAATTGGCACGTGCCGTTCTACATGGTGAGTGCTCTGAGTCTTCCGTTTTGGTTCATGGCATGGAAAACACTGCCCCCGTTGCGCGATCACTTGGAACGCAGAACCCACAAGTTTCAACCCATGGAGACCTTCAAAGCTTCTTTCTCGAATGTGGCACAGCGAAACGCATTGCTCTTTACCGTTCTACTGGTACTCGGACAATTCACGATTATTTCCTTCTTAACTCCGTACATGATTTCCAATGTGAAATTGGAACAACACGAAGTGAAGTACATTTATTTGGTGGGTGGATTCTGCACGGTCATCAGCAGTATTTTAATTGGAAGAGCCGTAGATAAAATTGGAAGATTTAAAGTGTTCGGATTCTTCGCATTGCTTTCGCTCATTCCGATTTTCATTAACACAAATCTTCCCGAAACAGACTTGTGGATTGTCTTGACTATAGCCGGATTTTTCTTCGTTATGGTAACGGGAAGAATGATCCCAGCGAACACCATTGTAAGTGGTGTTGTGAACCCCAAGCACCGCGCAGGTTTCATGAGTTTGAATTCTGCCGCACAGAGTACCGCGTCTGGAATCAGCGCCGCCTTAGCCGGAAGCATTATTACGCAAGCCAATGCCAATGAGCCTTTAGAGAACTATCACATTGTCGGGTACGTTGCCATGTGCTTCACACTTATGGCTTTCTTCATTATGCTTCGATTGAAAAACTTGGCGAAAAAAGTTCAAGAAAACAATTAAATTCGCAAGACCATGAGAGCCATTGAAACCATTCCACATCCGCGCATTCGCATTGTTGTTCATTCATGGAACGGCAAATGGATTGTTGAATTTGAAGCGGCCTCTTACAAGCAAGCGATTAAAATTGACCAAGAAGCGGTGAAAACCATTGAGGCGGTTAGAGCGCTGTTGAACGAAGAATTTCTAACCGAGA
>Ga0315899_10008366_pt1 | contig 11092 bp, 11 predicted proteins | sample LakEriMetagenome_2_FD_203518 | JGI IMG/M metagenome (GOLD analysis project Ga0315899, IMG submission 203518) | Freshwater fungal communities from buoy surface, Lake Erie, Ohio, United States - Buoy 4 MA112 | ecosystem: Environmental > Aquatic > Freshwater > Lake | place: USA: Lake Erie, Ohio...
CGGATAGAAAATCCCCGGTCACCTGTATCAAACTGATGACTGCTTACTCCCAAATCGGCAAGAATCCCGTCTACCTGATCTACCCCATGAAACGCCAACCAATTCTTCATACTCCCAAAATTGTGGGGAATGAAAATGAGGTTTTCATCTTCAGGAATGTTCAAAGCGGCATCTGGATCTTGGTCAAATGCATAGAGCTTTCCCTTGTTTAAGTATTTCAAAATTTCCTTTGAATGGCCGCCGCCACCAAACGTAACATCTACATATATCCCATCGGGATTAATATCTAAAGCTTCAATACACTCATTCAGCAAAACCGGAATATGGTACTGTTGCTCCATTACATCTTCCCATCTAAATCTTTTCTCACTTCCTCAGCCAAATCTGAAAAGTCCATGTCGTCTCCAAGCACTTGATTCTGGTATGCATCACTATTCCAAATCTCCATCTTCTCACCCAGACCCGTGATAACTAAATCATTCGCTTTTGAATTTATTTGTATGTACTCCAACAAAACAGAAGGGATACTTATACGACCCGCAGCATCTAACTCAATTAATGTCGCTCCCTTCATAAACTTGCGTTGAAACAACTGGTGTTTTTGGTTGTAACGACTCAAACGCGACATTTCTTCATTCACCTTATCCCATTCTGGCTTGGGATAAATTACGAGACACTGTGTAAAAATATCTCTGTTAACAACCAGGCCATGATGAAGAATATTCTCCAACTGCTTTTTCAAGCGCGCTGGAAAGAGCACACGACCTTTTGCGTCGGCCTTACAGTGATATTCTCCAAGTAGGTTTAACATTCAATTGTGAATTCTTTTCCAAAATTAATCACTTTTTACCACTTTTTACCACTTAAAGACATAAAACCCCTATTTGTTAAAAACTTTACCCCTTAGAAGTTTCAATAAAACCTATAATTATATTGATTATCAATACATTAATTCAAAAATTAACTGGTGGTAAAAAGTGGGAATGTTGATTTCCTTTAACAATCCAAAAATCATTCACCTCTCATTGTTAATCAAGTTTGAATCATGCGGTGCATGAGGGCTCTCAAGGTGTTATCTTCGTCGAATGTCAAACACAGAACAACTCATTCATGAAGGTGAATTCACTTATCTCGAGCAGGGAGAGGGCAAACCACTTATTCTACTTCACGGATTATTCGGTGCACTTAGTAATTTCAAGGAGGTTGTGGATCATTTCAAGTTGAAATACAAGGTTATTATTCCCATGCTCCCTCTTTACACCATGCCAGTGCTAACCACAGGTGTGAAAAGCCTAGCTGAATTTGTAGAGCGATTCATAAAGCACAAAGGATTTGAGAAGGTGAACCTGTTGGGAAATTCTTTGGGCGGGCACGTTGCTTTGGTGTTAACCAAGAGAAATCCTGAAAAAGTAGAATCGTTAATCCTAACAGCAAGCAGCGGCTTGTATGAAAATGCATTTGGATCAAGTTTCCCAAGAAGAGAAGATAAAGAGTTTATTCGTCAGAAGGTGGCCGTCACTTTTTTCGACCCCAAACACGCGACACCAGAACTGGTAGATGAATGCTACGAAGTAGTCAATGACCGCAATCGCGTGTTGCGCATTTTAGCCCTCGCTAAAAGCGCTATTCGGCACAATATGGCCGATGATCTTCAACACATGCACATCCCTGCGTGCCTCATTTGGGGTAAAAATGACACCATCACTCCCCCTGAAGTGGCAGAGGAATTTCAGAAAAAACTTCCGAATGCAGAACTCTTCTGGATTGACGCCTGTGGCCATGCTCCAATGATGGAGCATCCACAACAATTTAATCTGATTCTCGAAAATTGGTTGACCAAAAATCAGATTTAAACCATGCTTGTCAAACACGCCGAATTCATTAAATCTTCAGTAGAACTTTCGAAGTGTCCAAATCCTACTCTTCCTGAATTCGCTTTTATTGGCAGATCCAATGTAGGGAAATCTTCCCTCATTAACATGATCACCAATAAAAAGGGATTAGCAAAAACATCGGCCACTCCGGGAAAAACACAAGCCATCAATCACTTTGTAATCAACAAAGACCACGAAGCTTGGTTCTTGGTAGATTTACCCGGTTACGGATATGCTAAATCAGCAAAGACCAATCGAAAAAAATGGGAGAAGTTCATTCGTGATTATCTCCTAAATAGAGAAAACTTAACTTGCACGTTTGTACTCATCGATTACCGTCTTGACCCGCAAAAAATTGACCTCGAGTTTATGCAGTGGCTCGGCGAAAATGGAATTCCATTTGTGATTGTATTTACCAAATGTGAAAAATTAGGTATCGGCACAGACGGGGTGAAATTCAAAAAATATGCTGAAACATTGGCAGAAACTTGGGAAACGCTTCCCATGTGCTTCTTTACTTCATCTACACATCAAATTGGAAAAGAAGAAATTCTAACTCAAATCAATGAATGGCGCATTGAAGCCAACAAAAACCCACATTAAAGTGGTGGTTGTAAATTCATTTTTTCTGAATAATAATCACAAAAGTCTCGCATGGTAGCGGCCATACGCGCATCGCCAGTTGCCTTTTCAAAACTATCAGACAATGTGAGCAATGTTTGGTGAACGAAAAATTTCATCTCTTCCACCTCCATTTCTTTTGTCCATAGATCCAAGCGCATGGTATTGCGTTCATCCTTGTCCCATACAGCAAGTATCATAGCCTTACAGTCTGATGTCTTACCCAATTGAGGGGCATTCCAAGAAATTCGCTCAGGAACCTTGTTTTCATCCAAGTCTATGTCAATGGTTATGGTATTCTTCTCCATATTAAAAATCTGGTTTAAATGATTGTAAAATGCTCTGATTATTTGACGATCGAATGAGCTGTGTAATTGAAACATCAGGATGCTTCAACATGTATTGCTGAACCATTTTATAACCAAGGTAAATTCCCAATTGAGGCGGACTCTCTTGCGGAACGTTTCTGGCTGAGGTAAATGGCCCAACATCAAACCACTTTTGAATTTCTATTCTATTCTTCGAAAACATAACATCTTGCTTGGCCACTTCTTTCCAACAATTCAAGCCATTTCCATTCACCCAATTCATTTGTTCAGAGCTCCAAGCCAAAAGCGTAGAATCCTCTATTTCACCCAACGCCAATTTCGTTAAATAATAAGCCTTTCCATGAAAAACCATGTTGGTCAAAAAATCTACATCCACGGCCGAGGTATCGATTTTATTCAGTTGAAAATAAACCATACTCTTTGCGGCGCTTGGAACAAGTTGATTCAAGTTCATATCTTCCTTCTGATATTGAGCAAAAGGTACCGACCGCGTGAATGAATTATTCGTCCCTAAAAAAAACTCCAAACCCACTGCTGTATACCCATCATTGGAATAAGCACTCACATTGAATCCAGAATTCATACAAACCAATGTCGACGATTTATACCCCGGAAAAATTTGCTCCATGCGCAAATTCACTTCTAAGATTTTATCACGAAGAGAATCCAATCGACTTTGAGTAAACATTTTATGAACCTCCTGATTCAACGCATAAAAATCTGGATGTGTTGCGAAACCCTTCAGCTGAGATAATGTTGATAGGCTATCGCATGGACCAATGCGCAATATTTCCTCAACATATGTACAGTAAAATGATCCAAATTGTGATTTGAATTGATTCAACGACTGCCCAAGGTTTGTATAATCGCTCTGAAATACGGCGTCGTCTAACCGCAAAACTTGCAAGGATTTCCCCTCTGTATCAATATCTTCAATGGCATGCGGGTCAGACTCGCCGCATGAATAACAACCTATTGTCAACAAAAATAACAATAGCAGCCCTTTATATTTCGTTAGCTTTGGCATCATATTACTGCAAAAGTCAATAAAAAAACGAGTTATGAAAAAAAACCTTTTCCTCTTTATTGCGCTAACGATGTTGACAACCCCAATGTTGTTTGCACAGGATAGCAAATTTCGCCTTGGATTCAAAACTTCACCAAATCTATCTTGGTTCAACACTGACTCACCCCATTTGACAACAGGTGATAAAAGTTTCAGATTTGGGTACGGTTTGAATTTCGACATTTTCTTCGCAGAAAACTATGCCATAGGAACCGGTTTTAACGTGAACAAAACCGGAGGCACCATGAGTTATTTTCAAAGCTATATTGGTTCAGAACCATCTGCCATTCCCGGTGGAAATCCACTTACCAACATGAACCAAATTGGATTGTTAAGTCGCGACATTTCATTGCAATATGTGCAGGTTCCATTAACCTTTAAAATGAAAACCCCCGAGATTGGCTACATGACCTATTGGGGACAATTCGGTTTGGGCTTGAATTACAATTCCAAAGCACTCAGCACAGATGAAATAGTATTTCAATTGTACCAAGACAAAAACACATTCGAATGGGAACCCTCTAAAAGAGAGTCTGAAACCTTTGAAAAAAATGACATAAAAAACGACGTCAACTTGTTTGGTGCAAACCTCATCTTTGCAGCAGGTATTGAATACAATCTAGCTGGTAAGACAAGTATTCTAGCTAGTGTTTCTTATCACAACGGTTTTACTGATGCGTTGAAAGGTGAAGCTGTGCAAATGGATAATGTTACCAAAGGGCCATCATTCAATAATGACGCAACGCAAACAGCAAAAACGTTTGAATTGTCTGCTCGACCAAATTACATTGAACTTAACATTGGTGTATTGTTCTAAATTCAACCAATTGAAAAACATGAAATCCCGCGTAACTTTACGCGGGATTTTTATTTCTACTCAATGAATACAGAAAAAGTGATTGATCACATTGTGCACTGGCTGAAACGCTACGCCAATGAAGCAAAATCAAAGGGCTTTGTTGTTGGTGTCAGCGGAGGTATTGACAGTGCATTGACAAGCATGCTTTGCGCCAAGACGGGGTTTCCTACTTTACTTGTTGAAATGCCCATTCATCAATCACCAAATCAAGTCTCACGTGCACAAATCCATATGGCTCGCCTCGAAAAAGAATTCAAGTATGTAAGCAAACAACACGTAGACCTCACCTCAACTTTTGACTTAATGCTTTCTCAATTACCTGAAAGCGATAATGACCATTCACTTCAGCTTGCCCAAGCAAATACGCGCTCTAGATTGCGTATGACCACACTTTATTATTTAGCTGGTTTACACGGATTTTTGGTAGCGGGTACTGGGAATAAAATTGAAGATTTTGGTGTCGGATTCTACACAAAATATGGAGACGGGGGGGTTGACCTTTCACCTATTGCAGACTTAACGAAGTCAGAAGTATATGCCTGTGCAAAAGACTTAGGTATTCATGAAGATATTCTTTTGGCACCGCCTACAGATGGTCTTTTTGGAGATGATCGCAGTGACGAAGATCAAATTGGTGCAAGCTATCCTGAACTTGAATGGGCCATGGAATTTTCAGGTGATGAATTAGATCTTTCTGAAAGAAAAAAAGCTGTACTTCATATTTATCGAACACTAAATAAACAGAACCAGCATAAAATGCAACCTATTCCTGTTTGTTTAATTCCCCATGATTTAAAAAAATGAATTTAGATTTAACAGATAAAACAGCCATTGTGTGCGGAGCCACACAAGGTATAGGTTTTGCAACGGCAAAAGAACTTTCTTCGCTTGGAGCACGAATTGTCCTTGTTGCTCGCAATGAAGAAAAGTTAATTGAGGCTGCGGCCCAACTTCATGACCAAACAAAAAATCACAGTTATTTGGTCGCAGATTTCAGCCACCCTCAGCAAGTATCAGAGGCTATTCAACTTTTCTTTCAGCATGATACGGCCCATATACTTGTAAACAATACAGGAGGTCCAAATCCGGGAAAGGCAATTGAAAGTGATATTGAACAGTTCAGGCAAGCATTCAATGCTCACCTGATTTGCAATCAAATTTTAGCACAAGCGTGCGCACCACATTTCATTAAAAACGGCTACGGACGAATTGTTAATGTCATAAGCACAAGTGTAAAGCAACCGCTACCGAATCTTGGAGTAAGCAATACTATACGCGGAGCCGTAGCGAATTGGAGCAAAACATTGGCCGGAGAATTAGGTGTACACGGCATAACGGTGAACAATGTTTTACCGGGCGCAACAGCTACCGGACGCTTGGAGCAAATAATAAATAATAAGGCCAAAAAATCAGGAAGTCAAGCTGCTGACGTGCAACACGAAATGGAGCAAGAAGTGCCTATGAAACGATTGGCAAAACCCGAAGAAATTGCAAACGCAATTGCCTTTCTCTGCTCTCCCGCAGCTTCTTACATCAACGGTATTAATGTGCCTGTTGACGGAGGAAGAACATTGTGTTTGTAAGCCTACTAGTTAAACAAATCTGTGTATACAGACACATAAATGAATGTGGCTAGAACACCAACAATTGAAAAGAATACAGCCAGCCTGTTTAATTTCATGACGCGTAGCTGCTCTTCTGTAAATTGTTTAAGGGGGTATTTACTAATGAGACGCATCACATAAATATAACCGATATAATTTAAAAATATCGTTAAGAAACAAGCCAATACTATTTCTCCTGATTTAACACCATCTAGCCAACGCAATGCAAAAGGAGGAAATATAAACGCGGTCCAAGGAATTCCTTGTGGCCTGCCCTTCGGTTTAAGTTCTGAAGTCACACTGGAAATGGGATTGTGATGAAAAACAACCAACAAGGCCAAGATGATAGCACTCAAAGCAGCAAGTCCTTGAATCAATGGTAACCCAACACCAAACAAAAAAGATCCACCTATTAAGGCTAGTATTAAATCAATCCAAAATGCTTTTGAGATTCCGGTTTCAATTAAAACCGCAAGTGGTGGAGCAATAACGGCTAGAATGACCAAGAGCAATGTCTCTAGATCTGAATTTCCATGTGTTCCTAAAAAGTTCTTTTCTCTTAAAATTTCAGAATTCATGTCTTGTGCAATGGGTGAATCTTTAGAGGTAAAAGACCTCTGTTCTTCCCTATCCAAAATTGAATTCTTTTTTCTCTCTACCAATCGCTTTTCTTTTCCTAAAGGTTCCTTCTCTATTCTATTTTCATGAATCACTCTTGTATCTTGGTTCTCTATTGAAAATTCACTTGCATGCTCAGTTGAATCGGGTGTGGCCTGAACCACGCTCACGGCAGAATCGGCAACTGCTCCATTCGATTTTTCTGGATAATTTGATTGGTTTCTTCCATGCGAATGTTGACCAAAACCTATAGACCAACTCACAGAGTAACCTGGCAAATACCTTCTTTTTTCAATGTGACAGGACGTAATAAAAACAAGTGCCAAAAAGACCAATGCTATTTTTTTCATGTTTCAAAACTAAACATAAAATAAAAATGGGAAGATTTTCCTTCCCATTTAATGCGCTAAATTCTTGTAATCTTAATATCTATATTCATCCTTCTTGTATGGACCATTGATTTGCACACCAATGTAATCGGCTTGACTTGGTGTCAACTCTTCAAGTTCAACACCAATCTTTTCAAGGTGTAAACGTGCTACCTTTTCATCAAGATGCTTAGGTAAAACGTATACTTTGTTCTCATACTTTTCATGATTCATCCAAAGTTCCAACTGAGCCAGTGTCTGGTTTGTAAATGAGTTACTCATAACGAAAGACGGATGACCTGTTGCGCAACCTAAATTCACCAAGCGGCCTTCTGCCAAAACAATAATATCCTTTCCGTTCAACGTGTACTTATCAACCTGTGCCTTAATGGTATCTTTGGTATGACCGTAATTATCATTCAACCATGCCATGTCTATTTCATTGTCGAAGTGTCCTATGTTACATACCACGGCATTGTGCTTCATGTTTAGGAAGTGACGGTCAACAATAATTTGATGATTTCCAGTCGCCGTTACAATGATATCCGCCTCAGCAATTGCAGTATCCATCCTTTTCACCTCATACCCTTCCATAGCCGCCTGTAAAGCACAGATAGGATCAATTTCAGTAACTATAACGCGTACACCTGCATTCTTCAACGAATCGGCAGATCCTTTCCCAACATCACCATAACCGGCAACCACTGCAACTTTACCTGCCATCATTAAATCCGTTGCTCTTCTCAAAGCATCAACCAATGATTCGCGACAACCGTACTTATTATCAAATTTCGACTTCGTAACTGAATCATTAATGTTGATTGCAGGTAATAAGAGTGTACCATTCTTCTCGCGCTCATATAGTCTAAGAACGCCAGTAGTGGTTTCCTCAGAAATACCTTTAATATTTGCCACAAGTTCTGGGAATTGATCAAAAACCATGTTGGTTAGATCTCCTCCATCATCCAAAATCATATTCAATGGCTCATTACCCTCGAAAGCATGTAATGTCTGTTCAATACACCAATCAAACTCTTCGTTGGTCATTCCTTTCCAAGCAAATACTGGAACACCTGCAGCGGCAATAGCAGCAGCCGCGTGATCTTGGGTAGAGAAAATGTTACATGAACTCCAAGAAACTTGTGCACCAAGTTCAACTAATGTTTCAATTAATACAGCTGTTTGAATAGTCATGTGCAAACAACCTGCAATGCGCGCTCCTGCCAGAGGTTTCGCCGATCCGAATTCAGCGCGTAATGACATTAAGCCTGGCATTTCTGCCTCGGCCAATTTTATTTCTTTTCTTCCCCACTCCGCGAGTGACATGTCTTTTACTTTGTATTTCATTGCAATTTTGGTTGTTGCTTCCATGCGATATGATTTAATTTCGTCAAAGATAATTGATTACAAAGTTCAACAAACCAAGCAAAATGGCTTTTTTCTTTCACGAAGGCGGATTAACACTCACTAAAATAAATGCTTCCAAGCCTTTGAGCAAGTTGGAATTGAAAAAGGCTCAACGAGCAACTGTCGATTCTATTTTAGATCAATTGAAACTCTCCAGTTTTATTTATTTCAACGAAGACGGAAAACCTTTGCTTCATTCGGGAGAGCACCTCAGTATTTCCAATGATGAAACACTTTGCGGAATATTCCGTTCCGATTTGCCTTGCGGTCTTGATATTCAAACGTGTAAGTCACAAATAGAAAAACTTAAAACCAAATTTTGCAATAGCACTGAACTTGTGTGGGCAAAATCATTAGAAGAACTGACAACTATCTGGTGCATTAAAGAGGCTATCTTCAAGGTTTTTGGCACTCAAGTACCATTTGCGGAGAGCATAACTACAGTTCCATTCCACCCCAATCAAAGCCAACTGCAAGCCAATTACAAAGGAGTTCACGGAACTCATCTTTTTAATCTTCACAGATTGCAAGTTGACTCTACCTTTGTGGTCTATACTCAACTAGAAAAATGAAAAATATATATTTCATTCTTATTTGCCTCATCTCAATTCACGTCAATGGGCAATTTATCCCAGCATCCGGATCCTACCTTGATTCAAAACAGCCCATGGATTCGCGGAAATCTATACCCATTTGGTCAGAAGATTTTGCACAAGGTATTCCATCTGATTGGATCAATGAAGGAAATCCATCGCTAGCAATTTGGGAGTATCGGGGGCCTGCAACAAACCCAAGTAATCTTATCGGCTCGAGAGGCTCATGTATACCTGAAGGATTGACTGGAGAACCCATTGCGAGTGCGACAACTGAAAACGGTTTCATCATTTTCGATTCCAACTATTGGGATAACAATGCAAACCCTTGTACTGCTCAATACTTTGGAACTGGCATGGCTCCTGGACCTCACAGCGCGTCAATTACAACAAGCACCATTGATTTATCTGGACATGCAAATGTTGCATTGCAATTTGAACAATATGCACGCTATTACACTGGTGAAACGGGAGTAGAAATCAGCATTGACAACGGACCTTGGAACACACTTTTCACCAATACATTCGACCAAGGATTGACCACCAACAACGCCTTATCTGTTCGTGTACCACTACCCGCAGCTGCAGGCAATTCTGCCAATGTCAAATTGCGATTTATTTACAATGGACTATACTACTTCTGGCAAATTGATGACATTGAACTCATTGATATTTTCGCGAACGATCTTTTAACAGAAGATGCGACCTATGGCGATTTCGACATTCTTGATCCAACGCATACAACCGGATTTGAATTTCTTGAATATGATCAATATCCTGTTGATTTTGCTCCCGAACTTATATTTCAAGGTGACATTTTTAATTTCGGAACAAACAACCAAACCAATGTTTCGCTGAGTGCTACTTTGTCTCATGACGAAACCCTAAATGTTTTATTCACATCAACTAGCTCGGATAGTTTAGTTGTTCCTTCAGGGGAGACAGCGCCATTCGAAGTAGGTTCATTTCAAATGCCGAACACAATTGGGCACTACTCCATTGACTACCTTGCCAACCAATCTGAGTCTGATGAAAACGCTGCCAACAGCTCGCAGCGACGAACATTTGAAATTACCCCTGTAACTTTTGCTCGGGATAAAGGAGACCTCAACGCCGTTTTCCTTCCTACTGACAATTATCTCAATTCCACATATGACATGGGATGTGTCTACCTTCTCCCTGCAGGAGATTTTGTTGAAAGTATTGGAGTTGCTCTTGCAGTTGGAACCACATTGCCTTCATCAGTTTATGCCTCAATATTCTCATTTTCATTAGACACCGGAATAGGGAATGTGATTGCATCAACTGCAGATTATCCCGTAACCTCAGAAGATATTAATAGTTATGGCGAAGAAAACATTAAAATTCTTGCTTTTGATAATCCGGTTTACCTCTCTCAAGGTGCATACTTGGTTACAGTTGGAAGCCCTGAAGGTCCAGGGAGTGTATATATCGGACTCTCTGGCTATTCTGAAGAGCTAACTGCCTGGGTTCGTTTTAATCAATCAGACCTTTTTTACCTCACGCGAATACCCATGGTAAGAATGAATTTTGGTCCATACGTTGGGACTGAAGAACTTACCACAGAAAATGAATTACGCTTGTTCCCCAATCCATCAAATGAACAAACTACCATTTTACTCCCCGGAACGGAGAAAAAAACCATTTCTGTTTATAGCATGAATGGAACTCAAATTGAATCCTTTCAACTATCTGAAAATACCAGCAAATACAATTTGAACGTTTCAGAATA
>Ga0315899_10008370_pt1 | contig 11090 bp, 7 predicted proteins | sample LakEriMetagenome_2_FD_203518 | JGI IMG/M metagenome (GOLD analysis project Ga0315899, IMG submission 203518) | Freshwater fungal communities from buoy surface, Lake Erie, Ohio, United States - Buoy 4 MA112 | ecosystem: Environmental > Aquatic > Freshwater > Lake | place: USA: Lake Erie, Ohio...
TTCCTCGTCGACGCCTCGAACTTCGTCTTCCGCGCCTTCTTCCAGTCCATGCGGCAGGACCCGAAATATAATTACCGCTCCGACAAGCTGCCGACGGGCGCGCTGCGCCTGTTCTGCACGAAATTGTTCCAGTTCATCGAAAAGGGGGCGGCCGGCGTCACGCCCACGCATCTGGCGATCATTTTCGACAAGTCGGAGAATTCGTTCCGCAAGGAGCTGTATCCGCTCTACAAGGCTAATCGCAGCGAGCCGCCGGAAGATCTCGTTCCGCAATTTCCGCTCATGCGCGCGGCCGTGCGCGCCTTCGGACTCATTCCCATCGAGCAGGACCGCTACGAGGCCGACGATCTCATCGCGACCTATGCGCGCCAGGCGCGCGCGCGCGGCGCCGACGTGCTGATCATCTCCGCCGACAAGGACCTGATGCAGCTCATCGAGCCGGGCGTCGCGATGTTCGATCCCGCCTCGGGCGCGCAAGGCTCGGCCGGCGCGCGCGAGGAGCGGCGCATTTCCGAAGCCGAGGTCATCGATTATTTCGGCGTGCCGCCCGACAAGGTGGTGGACGTGCAGGCGCTGGCCGGCGATTCCACCGACAACGTGCCCGGCGCGCCGGGCATCGGCGTGAAGACCGCCGCGCAGCTCATCCAGGACTACGGCGACCTCGACACGCTGCTTGCGCGCGCAGGCGAGATCAAACAGCCCAAGCGCCGCGAGACGCTGACCAATCCGCAGATCGTCGAACAGGTGCGCGTGTCGCGCGAGCTTGTGCGGCTCGTGCGCGACGTGGAGCTGGCCTGTCCGCTCGACGATCTCGGCCTCTCCCCGCCGGACGGGCGCACGCTCGTGGCCTTCCTGAAGGCGCTGGAATTCACCTCCATCACGCGGCGCGCGGGCGATACCTTCGGCGTCGACGCCAATGAGGTCGAGGCCGATCCCGCGCTCGTGGGCGCGGACGCCTGGCGCGGACGCAACGGCGAGCCCAAGGAGCCGCCGGCGCGCGCCCCCGGCGAAGAGACGGGCGCGCAAGCAGCGGGCGCGCAAAACGGCGCGCTTGGCGGCGGGCAAAACGGCGGGCTTGCGGACGTGGAGAGCGCGGGCGAGGGACTGGGCGGGCCGCAGGCCTTCGCCGCCGCGCGCGCGCGCGCCGCAAAAACGGAAACGATCGACCGCGCCGCCTATGAAATCGTGCGCGAGGAAGCCGCGCTCGACCGCTGGATCGCGCAGGCCTATGACGCCGGCTTCGTCTGCGTCGACACGGAGACGTCCTCGCTCGACGCGCTGGAGGCGGAGCTGATCGGCGTCTCGCTGGCCACGGCGCCGGGACGGGCCTGCTACATTCCCATCGGCCATGTGAAGGAAGGCGCGAGCGGCGACCTGTTCGCCGACAGCGGACTCGCGGAGGGGCAATTGCCGCGCGCGCTCGTTCTCGCGAAACTCAAGCCGTTGCTCGAAGAGCGCAGCGTGCTGAAGATCGCGCAGAACATGAAATACGATCTCGAAGTGCTGCGCGAAGCGGGCGTGGAGGTCGCCCCCGTGGACGACACGATGCTCATGTCCTATGTGCTCGACGCCGGCCGCAACGGCCATGGCATGGACGAATTGTCCGAGCGCCATCTCGGCCATTCGCCCATCCAGTTCGGCGAAGTGGCGGGCACAGGCAAGAGCTTCATCGGTTTCGCGCGCGTGCCCATCGACAAGGCGGGAGAATATTCGGCCGAGGACGCGGACGTCACGCTGCGCCTGTGGCGCGTGCTGAAGCCGCGGCTGGCGGCGGAAGGCGTGGCGCATGTCTATGAGACGCTGGAGCGCCCGCTCATCGACGTGCTGGCGCGCATGGAGCGGCGCGGAATCTCCATCGACCGCAACATCCTCTCGCGCCTGTCGGGCGAATTCGCGCAGGGCATGGCGCGGCTGGAGGCGGAGATTCAGGAGATCGTCGGCGAGCCTTTCAATCCCGGCTCGCCCAAACAGCTCGGCGACATCCTGTTCGGCAAGATGGGCCTGCCCGGCGGCAAGAAGACCGCCACGGGCGCATGGTCCACCACGGCGAGCGTGCTCGAGGAGCTGGCCGAACAGGGGCATGAATTGCCCGCGCGCATTCTGGAATGGCGCTCGCTGCAAAAGCTGAAATCCACCTATGCCGACGCCTTGCCCGGCTTCGTGAATCCGCGCACGCAGCGCGTGCACACCTGCTTCTCGCTCGCCGCCACGACGACAGGCCGGCTCTCCTCATCCGAGCCGAACCTGCAGAACATTCCCGTGCGCAACGAGGCCGGCCGCAAGATCCGCACCGCCTTCGTCGCCGCGCCCGGCCACCAGCTTCTCTCGGCGGATTATTCGCAGATCGAATTGCGCCTGCTCGCGCATATCGCCGACATTCCGCAGCTCAAGACAGCCTTCGCCGACGGGCTCGACATTCACGCCATGACGGCGTCGGAAATGTTCGGCGTGCCCGTGAAGGACATGCCCGCCGACGTGCGCCGCCGCGCCAAGGCGATCAATTTCGGCATCATCTACGGCATTTCCGCCTTCGGCCTCGCCAATCAGCTGGGCATCTCGCGCGAGGAGGCGGGCGCCTATATCAAGAAATATTTCGAACGTTTCCCCGGCATCCGCGACTATATGGAGGCGACGAAGAAAATCTGCCGCGAGCAGGGCTACGTGACGACGATCTTCGGGCGCAAGTGCCATTACCCGCGCATCACGTCCTCCAACCCGTCCGAACGCGCCTTCAACGAACGCGCGGCGATCAACGCCCCGATCCAGGGTTCAGCCGCCGACATCATCCGCCGCGCCATGACGCGCATGGACGAGGCGCTGGCCGGCGCGCGGCTGGACGCGCAAATGTTGCTGCAGGTGCATGACGAACTCGTGTTCGAAGCGCCCCAGGACCAGGTGGAGGCGACCATCGCCGTCGCGCGCAAGGTGATGGTGGAGGCGCCAAGCCCTGCCGCCGCCCTGTCGGTGCCCCTGCAGGTGGATGCGAAGGCGGCGAAGAATTGGGACGAGGCGCATTGAGGCGCGCCGGCGTTCAGGCCGCCTGTCTGCGCGCGTCGCGCATCGCCTCGTTCATGCAGCGCACATGCGGGCGCGCGCCGGCGCGCGCGACGATGACGCATCCCTGCGGCGCCTGACGCCAGCGGCCTTCCTCGCTGTCGAGCGGCTCCGAGGCGATGGTGAGCCCGTCGCCGCCCCCCATGCGATAATACAGCGAGGGCGCCTGATCGTCGGACGCCCAGCGAAACGCCCAGAGGGTTTCGCCGTCGGTGAGCGCGGATGTGAAGCGCAGGGGCTCGCGCACGCCCGCCGCCTCCATGATGCGCAGGACGCGCGCGAGCGTGGCCGCGAAGGCGGCCACGGGATCCTCTTCGAGACCGTCGCCGAACGCGGCCAGGAACAGCGCTTCGGAATCCGTCGCGCCCTGCCGCTCGGCGTAGCAGGAATCGGGAATCAGCGCCTCGACCCGGCGCTTCACCGTCGGATAATCCCCGATCTGCCCGTTATGCATGAACATGAGCCGCCCGCGCACGAAGGGATGGCAATTCGCGCGCGCGCTCGCAGCCCCCGTGGAGGCGCGCACATGGGCGAAGAACAGGGGCGAGCGCACTTGCGCGCAGATGGAGCGCAGATTCTCGTCGGACCAGGCGGGCCGCACCTCGCGATAGAGGCCGGGCTGCGGACGCTCGCCATACCAGCCCACGCCGAAACCGTCGCCATTGGTGCGGGTGGCGGCCTCTTCCGCGCAGATCGACTGGGCGATGAGCGAGCGCGCGGGCGCGGCGACCAGCTCATCCAGGAACACCGGCTTTCCACGATACGCGATCCAACGGCACATGGCCCGCACGCCTTTCATTCGCGCCTGCCTTGTTGGCGCTTGCCCCCGCGTTAGTTAATCTCTCGCCCGCGCCTGAACGGACCATTAACGCGCCGGCGAAATCCGGCTCTCACGGGAGGAGACGACATGCGGCTTTTGACGGCGACGGGCGCAGCGGCGCTTTTGTGGACGCAACCCGCCTTCGCGGCGGCGCTCGACGGCGCCGGCATGTCGCCCTGGCTCGGTCTGCCCTTCGCAGGCGTTCTGTTGTCCATCGCTCTCTTCCCGCTTCTCGCGCCGGATTTCTGGCATCGTCATTACGGCAAGGTGACGGCCTTCTGGAGCGCGCTGGCGCTCGCCCCGCTCGCCGCGCTCTATGGGCCCTCGACGGCGTGGGAGGCGGCCTTCCACGCCGCCATGCTGGAATATCTGCCCTTCATCCTGCTGTTGATGGCGCTGTTCACGACGGCCGGCGGCATCGTCGTGCGCGGCAACATCCATGACACGCCGCTCGCCAACACGCTCCTGCTTGCGATCGGCGGCGCGAGCGCCAGCGTGATCGGCACGACCGGGGCGGCGATGGTCTTCATCCGCCCGCTGCTGCGCGCCAATGACGACCGCAAGCACAGCGCCCATGTGGTGATCTTCTTCATCTTCATCGTCGCCAATGTCGGCGGCGGGCTGACCCCGCTGGGCGATCCGCCGCTGTTTCTGGGCTTCCTGCGCGGCGTGGATTTCTTCTGGACGACGAAATTCCTCTTCAAGGAGACGTTCTTCGTCTATGTCGCGCTGCTCGCGATCTTCTTCGCGCTCGACACATGGATGCAGCGCCATGAGAGCGAGCGCCTGCGCGATCCCACGCCCGATGCGCCCGTGCGCGTGACGGGACTCGTCAATCTCGCGCTCATCGGCGTGGTGATCGCCGCCATCCTGATGAGCGCGGCGTGGAAGCCGGGACTTGGCGTGACCTTGTTCGGCACGCGGCTGGAGGCGCAAAATCTCCTGCGCGAGGCGATCATGGTCGCGGTGACCCTCGCCTCGCTGAAACTGACCGTCGCGCAGGACCGCAAGGAGAATGGTTTCGAATGGGGGCCCATCGTCGAGGTCGCGAAATTATTCGCGGGCATTTTCATCTGCATCATACCGGTGCTGGCGATGCTGCAGGCGGGCAGGGAGGGGCCCTTCGCGGCGCTCGTCGGCCTCGTCACCCGCCCCGACGGCTCGCCTGACAACGCCGCCTATTTCTGGCTGACCGGCCTGTTGTCCTCGTTCCTCGACAATGCGCCGACCTATCTCGTCTTCTTCCAGCTCGCCGGCGGCGACCCCGTCCAGCTCATGGGGCCCTTGTCGAAAACGCTGGAGGCGATCTCCATCGGCGCGGTCTTCATGGGCGCCAACACCTATATCGGCAATGCGCCGAATTTCATGGTCTACGCCATCGCGCGTTCGGCCGGCGTCAACATGCCGAGCTTCTTCGGCTATATGCTGTGGTCGGGGGCGATCCTCATTCCGCTGTTCGCGATCCTGACCGTCGTGTTCTTCTAAGACGGCCGCGCGAACGCGAAAGGCCGGCGCATGCGCCGGCCTGCGACATGCGCGGGGGACGCGCTTCAGAGAATGAAGCTGACCGAGCCGAGCTGCCCAAGCTCATGGGCGGCGAGCAGCACGCGGCGCTGTTTCACCTTGAAGCCCTGCGCCGTCTTGCGCAGCTGGTGCTCGTAGCTGCCCACATAGACGAATTCGCGCTGATAGCGGCGATAGCGATAGCAGACGAAATTCGACGCCACATGCACCACGTCGCCGTCGACGCCGGTGATCCGCACATTGCTGATGAGGCGGCAGGTGCGCGAGCGGGGATATTCCGCATGGCAATTGGGATCGAGCACGCGGATGACACGCTGGCGAATGCGCTCGCGATCGTCGGAGATGATGTAGAGCGTGTTCTTGTAATCGCCCTCCAGCTCATCGTTGGGCGGCACGTAATAGGTCGCGTCGTCAGTGAGCAGGTCTTCCCATTCCTTCAGCTTCCAGGAATCGAGAAGGGCGGCCTCGTGATAGAGGAAGTCCTCGACCTCCGCCCGGGTCACATTCGCTTGAAGGCTCGTCTGGACGCTCATCACAGGGCCCCCGTCATCATCTTGTTCCAATGGCGCCAGAAAGTGCGCAGATGGTGCTCGTCGCTGTTGAGCTGCTCGCCTTCGCGGCCCATGCCGCGCGACATTTCCGACCAGCGGTCGTCGGAATAATTGGCCAGCCCCTGCTGCACCAGCTCCAGCGCCTCCACGTCGTCGGGCGTGGCGAAGCCGCCGGGGCCGTAGAAGGTGAGGAAGGCGTCGAGACGGCGGGCGCGCGCGGGCTCGCTCTCCTCCACGGGCCCGAGCGCCCAGGCGGTGACATGCATCTTGTCGGCGCCTTCCGGATAGAAGGTGCGGATCGTCACCGAGGATCCGTCATTGATGACGAGATTGGGGAAGATCACGAGATTGCGGTTGGTGTCGCAGATGCGCTTGGCGCGCTCCGGCCCCACGCGCTGCACCAGCTCTTCGCGGATCGCCGCCATTTCGGGCTTGGCGTCCTCGCCATAGATCGGAATCCAGGCCGCGACCGGACGGCCGCGGAAGTTCACGTTGTCCGTGGTGAAATGGCCGTTGCCGAGATCGATCGCCAGGCCATGGGTGGGCAGGACGAGGGACGGATCTTTCGGCGGCTCCACCTTCACGCCAGAATTGGCCATGTAATTGAGCCAGGTCGAATGGGTGGAGGGCAGATGGTAATCGTCCACGCTGTTCTCGACCATCAACTTCCAATTGGCGTTGACGTCATATTCCTGCGTGCCGGAGAGAACCTCCATCGTCCCCGAAGGCGATTGCTCGATCACAAGGTCGATGTAATCGGTCGCCTTGCCGAGATAATCGACGAGGGAGGGCGCGTCGGCGTCGAGATTCATGAACCAGAAGTCGCGGTATTGCTCGAAGCGCGCCGGCGTCTTCAGGCCGAACGTGCTCTGGTCGAAGGCGGCCGTATAGGCCTCGTCGCCCGGCACGCGCGCCATGGACCCGTCGTTATTGTAGATCCAGCCGTGATAGACGCAGTTGAACCGGCGCGTATTGCCCTTGCGCTCGGTGCACACCAGCGCGCCGCGATGGCGGCAGGTGTTGAAATGACAGCGCACCTGGCCCTTGGAATCGCGGGCGAAGATCACCGGCCGGCCCGCCACCTTGCGCGTATGGAAGTCGCCGTTGCGCTTCAGCTCGGAGCCATGGCCGACATAGATCCAGCATTTGGCGAAAATGGCGCGCATTTCCCCGCGCAGCACCTCTTCGGAGACCAAAGCCTCGCGATCGAGAAGGAATATTCCCTTTTCGCGGTCGTCGACCACGAAGGATCTCGCTCCCGTCATTGTCCTGCCTCATGTGATGGACGTTTGACGGGAGCTTTTAGGCCGTTGGGCGAAGGCGTCAACCGGCGGCGGCGCCGCGCAAGCGTCGCAGGTCCGCCGCAGAGGGGTCGCGGGGGGCGTCGCGGGGGGCGTCGCGGGCGCGCCGGCGAACGCCGCCTCACCCCAGATTCAGCTCCTTGAAGAAGTCGTTGCCCTTGTCGTCGACGACGATGAAGGCGGGGAAGTCCTCCACCTCGATGCGCCAGATCGCCTCCATGCCAAGCTCAGGATAGGCGACGGTCTCGACCTTCTTGATGCAATCCTGCGCGAGGCGGGCGGCGGGGCCGCCGATGGAGCCGAGATAGAAGCCGCCATGGGCCTTGCAGGCGTCGCGCACCGCCGCCGAGCGATTGCCCTTGGCGAGCATGACCATCGAGCCGCCGGCGGCCTGGAACTGGTCCACGAAGGAATCCATGCGCCCGGCTGTGGTGGGGCCGAAGGAGCCCGAGGGCATGCCGTCGGGCGTCTTGGCGGGGCCGGCGTAATAGACCGGGTGGTTCTTGAAATAATCGGGCAGCGGCTCGCCGCGGTCGAGCAGCTCGCGCAATTTGGCGTGGGCGAGATCGCGCGCCACGATCAGCGGACCCGTGAGCGACAGGCGCGTCTTGATCGGGTGCTTGCTGAGCGCGGCCAGAATCTCCGGCATGGGCTTGTTGAGGTCGATCTTCACGACCTCGCCGCCCAGCGCGCCGTCCACATGGGGCAGATATTTCGCGGGATCGCGCTCCAGCGCCTCCAGGAACACGCCGTCCTTCGTGATCTTGCCCAGCGCCTGCCGGTCGGCCGAGCAGGACACGCCCATGCCGATGGGCAGCGAGGCGCCATGGCGGGGCAGGCGGATGACGCGCACGTCATGGCAGAAATATTTGCCGCCGAATTGCGCGCCCACGCCCAGTTTCTGCGTGAGCTTGTGGATCTCCTCCTCCATGGCGAGATCGCGGAAGGCGTGGCCGTCCTCGCCCCCGCTCGTGGGCAGGCCGTCGAGATAGCGCGCGGAGGCGAGTTTCACGGTCTTGAGGTTCTGCTCCGCCGACATGCCGCCGATCACGATGGCCAGGTGATAGGGCGGACAGGCCGCCGTGCCGAGCGTGAGGATCTTCTCCTTCAGGAAGGCGATCATCCGGTCGTGGGTGAGGACGGAGGGCGTCTGCTGGAACAGGAAGGTCTTGTTGGCCGAGCCGCCGCCCTTGGCCATGAACAGGAATTTATATTCGCTCTCGCCCTCCGCATAGATATCGATCTGCGCGGGCAGATTGTTCTTGGTGTTCTTCTCCTCGAACATGGAGATCGGCGCGAGCTGCGAATAACGCAGGTTCTTCTTCTCATAGGCGTCGCGAACGCCTTGCGCGAGCGCGCTTTCGTCCTCGCCTTCGGTCCACACGAGGCGGCCCTTCTTGCCCATGACGATCGCGGTGCCCGTGTCCTGGCACATGGGCAGCACGCCGCCAGCGGCGATATTGGCGTTCTTCAACAAGTCATAGGCGACGAAGCGGTCGTTGCCGGTCGCCTCCGGATCGTCGAGGATCTTGGCCAGCTGCGCGAGATGGCCGGGGCGCAGAAGATGGTTGATGTCGATCATCGCGGTTTCCGCGAGAAGACGCATCGCCTCGCGGCTGACCATGAGCACGTCGCGCCCGGCGAATGTCTGCACCGACACGCCCTCGGACGTGAGCTTGCGATAGGGCGTCTGGTCCTTGGCGAGCGGGAACATCGGCGCGTGCTGGTAGGTCATGGATGAGGTCGCCTTTTTGCGCGCGGGCCGGGCCCGGCGGGAAACGGGAGCTGCGGCTTTTTAGGCGGTCGCGGCCGGCTTTGGAAGACCGACCTTCGCTCCCCGATTGACGATCGGGGGGCGCCGGCGGATTACTGGGACGGTTTTTTCTCAAGGAGAGATCGTGCGCTTTCCCCATCCGCTCCTGCTGTGCGACATCGGCGGCACCAATGTCCGTTTCGCGCTGGCGCCGACGCCGGGCGCGCCGCTGATCGCGCTCGGCGCCGCGCGCACGGCGCAATTCGCGGGGCTCGCGCCCGCCGCGCGCGCGCATCTTCCCAAAGACGCGCCCACCCCGCGCAGCATGATGGTTTGCGCGGCCGGCCCGGCGAATGGGCGCCTGCTCGCGCTCACCAACGCCCATTGGATCATCGACGGGCCCGAGACCGCGCGGGAGCTGGGCCTCGAACAGGGGCTGACGCTCAATGATTTCGAGGCTTTGGCCTTCGCCCTTCCCACGCTAGAGGCCGCGCAGGTGCGCCGCATCGGCCCCGCCTTGCCGGGCGGGCCCGGCCCGCGCCTCGCGCTGGGGCCCGGCACGGGCCTCGGCGTGGCGGCGCTCGCCGAGATCGACGGGCGCTATGTCGCCATCTCCAGCGAGGCGGGCCATATGGATTTCGCGCCCGCCGACGCGCAGGAGGCCGCGCTTTGGGCCCATGTGGCGCGCCCGCACGGACGCGTCTCCGCCGAGACCCTCATCTCCGGCCCCGGGCTCGAACGCCTGTATGCGGCGGCCTGCGCCCAGGCGGACCCGCCGCCGGGGGACCCGACGGCTCGCGCGCTGAGCGCCGCGCAGATCACGCAGGAGGGATTGGCGGGGCCGGGCCTTGCGCGCGAATCCTTGCGCTTGCTGTGGCGCCTCGTCGCGCGTTTCGCCGGCGACATGACGCTCGCCTTTCTGGCGCGCGGCGGCGTGACGCTGGCCGGCGGCGTGCTGCCGCGCATCGTGAGCCTGCTGGACGACGCCGCCTTCCGCGCCGCCTTCGAGAACAAGGAGCCGATGGGCGCCATCCTGCGCGACGTTGAGACGCAGATCATCGTGGCCGATCACGCGGCGCTGGTCGGCATGGCCGCCATCGGCGCGGCGCCGCAGCGTTACGCGATCGACTACGGCGCAAGACTCTGGCGTTGAAGACTCTGGCGATGAAGAGTCTGGCGATGAAGATTCCGGCGCTGAGAACTTTGGCGCTGGATCGCTAGGCCGCGTGCGAGGCGGAGGCCTGCGCAAGAAGCAGATAAAGGCCTGCGGCGTCGCGCGTGGCGCGCAGGCGCGCGACGAGGCCGGGATCGCGCATGGCGCGCGCGATGCGCGAGAGCGCCTTCAGATGATCGGCGCCTGCATGTTCGGGCGCGATCAGCAGGAAGATGAGATCCACGGGGTCGCCGTCGAGCGCATCGTAATCGATGGGCCGCTCAAGGCGCGCGAACATCGCGAAAATGCGCTCGGCGCGCGGGAGCTTGCCGTGGGGAATGGCGATGCCAGCCCCCACGCCCGTGGAGCCGAGCCGCTCGCGTTGCAGCAAGGCGTCGAAAATCTCGCGCGCCGGCAGGCCGGAGATTTCGGCCGCCTTTTCGCTGATTTCCTGAAGAGCCTGCTTCTTGGAGCCGACGCGCAGCGCCGGAAGAATGGCGTTGGCTTCGATAAGATCGTTCAGCGGCATGATCCCAAAGGTTCCTATTGCGCGCGACAGGGCGCGACATGTCTCAGGCGCCGGAGCGCCCTTCGGACCCAACGGGATCCAGCCAGCCGATATTGCCGTCCTTGCGACGATAGACGATGTTCACGCGATCGGTGCCGGCGTTGCGGAACACAAGCACCGGCGCGCCGGTCATATCAAGGTCCAGCACCGCGTCCGAGACGGAAATGCGGCGCAGCGTGGTGGTTTTTTCTGCGACCACGACCGGGTTGAAGCCTTCCGGCTCCACGTCCTCATGGGGCGATTCGAGGACATAGGAGGCCATGGTTTCGGCGGGCGTCTGGAGCGGGGCGTGGCCATTGCCGCCGTGATGGTCCTTGAGGCGACGCTTGTGGCGGCGCAGGCGCTTCTCCAGACGTTCCGCCGCCT
>Ga0315899_10008375_pt1 | contig 11087 bp, 8 predicted proteins | sample LakEriMetagenome_2_FD_203518 | JGI IMG/M metagenome (GOLD analysis project Ga0315899, IMG submission 203518) | Freshwater fungal communities from buoy surface, Lake Erie, Ohio, United States - Buoy 4 MA112 | ecosystem: Environmental > Aquatic > Freshwater > Lake | place: USA: Lake Erie, Ohio...
AGCAGATGATCCGCGTCGCCAATGGCGAGAAGCTCGCCTTCACCCAGGACGATGTGAAGATCAACGGCTGGGCGATCGAGAACCGCGTCTATGCCGAAGATCCCTATCGCGGCTTCCTGCCCTCGACCGGCCGCCTCATCCGCTATAATCCGCCTGAAACGGGCACCGACGAGACCGGCGCAAAGGTGCGGGTGGACGATGGCGTCGCGGAGGGTGGCGAAGTTTCGATGTTCTACGATCCGATGATCGCCAAGCTGGTGACATGGGCGCCGACGCGTCTTCAGGCCATCGACAAGCAGATCGAGGCGCTGGACCGGTTCGAGATAGAGGGGCCAGGTCACAATATCGATTTCGTGTCCGCGCTGATGCAGCATGAGCGGTTCCGTTCCGGCAACATCACCACCGGCTTCATCGCGGAAGAATATCCCGAAGGATTCCACGGCGCGCCGGCTTCGGCCGAGCTGCTGAAACGCCTGTCCGCCATCGGCGCGTTCGCAGCCATGGCGCAGGCGGATCGGGCGCGGCGGATCGAGGGGCAGCTTGGCAAGCGGCTCGCTCCGCCGACCGGATGGCAGGTGAAAATCGGAGACGCGATCCACGATGTCGTGATCGACGGCGACGATGTGACCGTTGATGGCGACGCGATCGACATGGCGCTGGAATATACGCCGGGCGACCGGCTGATCGAGGCGGAGTTCGGCGATGACATCCTGGCGGTGCGGATCGCCCCCGTCCGCTCCGGCTTCGTCCTGACCGCGCATGGAGCGAGCCACAAGCTGCGTGTCCTGCCGGCCCATGCCGCGCCCTTTGCCGCGCACATGATCGACAAGGTGCCGCCCGACCTGTCGCGCTTTCTCATCTGCCCGATGCCCGGCCTGCTGGTCGCGCTCAACGTCAAGCAGGGCGACAAGGTCGAGGTCGGGCAGCCGCTGGCGGTGATCGAAGCGATGAAGATGGAGAATATCCTGCGCGCGGGGAAAGCCGGCATCGTCAAGAGCGTGTCTGCGGCGCAGGGCGAAAGCCTGGCCGTCGATGCGGTCATATTGGAGCTGGAATAAGCGGACGCCCAGTTCGCTTAGAGCGAAGTCGGGGCGCTCTTTGTGCGACTCCGCCTCGACTTCGCTCAACCTGATCGGCTAGGAAGGGATCATGCACCTGGCCCATGATCCTGCCGCGCCTGCGGCCGACACGATCAGCTTCGACGATTTCCTGAAGGTCGACATCCGGGTCGGCACGATTGTTTCCGCCGAACCTTACCCCGAAGCGCGCAAGCCCGCCTACAAGCTGCTGATCGACTTCGGTCCGGGCATTGGACACAAGAAATCCAGTGCCCAGATCACTGAAAATCATGCGCTGGCGGACCTGCCGGGGCGGCAGGTGGCAGCGGTGGTCAACTTCCCGCCGCGCCAGATCGGCAAGTTCCTGTCGGAAGTGCTGACGCTGGGGTTCGCGGACGAAACGGGCGCGGTGACGCTCTTCGCGCCGGACAAGCCCGTGCCCAACGGCGCGCGCCTCTTCTAGCCGCCTGTCCTATGGCCGGCCGCCCATGGCATCTTTGGTGCCGGACGATTATCGAAAACGGATCGATTGGATATTTTATTTCCAACACCCGCATCGAAATGTCAGAATTGGCGGGAAATATGCGAAGTTAAGAGGATGCAATGCGCGAAGCGGTGGGGGCAGGATATGTGATGGACGCGCGGCGCGACCGGTTGGTCATCACCGCGTCCGCGCTCGGCACAGTGTTCGAATGGTATGATTTCTACATCTACGGCGTACTCGCGCCGATCATCGGGCGGACCTTCTTTCCCACCGACAATCCTACTGTAGAGTTGCTCTACACGCTGGCGGGTTTCGCCATCGGCTTCGCCTTCCGGCCGCTCGGCGCCGTGCTGTTCGGCTATCTGGGCGATCGGCTGGGGCGCAAATATACATTCCTCGCCACCATCGTCCTGATGGGCGCGGCGACCGCCGGCGTCGGCCTGACGCCCTCCGCCGCCAGCATCGGCCTGGCGGCGCCGATCATCCTGATCCTCCTTCGGATCGCGCAGGGCCTTGCGCTGGGCGGCGAATATGGCGGCGCGGCCATCTATGTCGCGGAACATGCACCCACAGGGAAGCGCGGCTTCTATACCAGCTTCATCCAGGCCGGCGTGATCGGCGGCTTCATATTGTCGCTGATCGTGGTCGTGGCGACACAATGGATCGTCGGTCCGGCGATATGGGATGCCTGGGGATGGCGCATCCCGTTCATCGTATCGCTGGCGCTGCTCGCCATATCGCTCTGGATGCGGCTGATGCTGCGGGAAAGCCCCGTTTTCACTGCGATGAAGGCGGCGGGCGCGCAGGCGCAAAACCCGCTGAAGGAAGCCTTCACGCACCCGGGCAACGGCAAGCGCATGATCGTCGCGATGATCGGTATCGCGGCCGGCTTCACCGCCATCGCCTATACCGTCATGTTCCAGGCACTCTACTTCCTGCAAAGCGGTCTCCACGTCGCCCCCGGCATGGCGCAACTGCTGGTCGGCGGCAGCGCCTTCGTCGGCATGGGCAGTTTCATTTTCTTCGGCTGGCTGTCGGACAGGGTTGGACGAAAAAGGCCGATCGTCATCGGCTATGCGCTGGTGCTGCTGCTGGCGCTGCCGGTCTACCATTTCATGGGCAGCACCGCCAACCCGGCGCTGGAAGAGGCGGCAAGGCGCGCGCCGGTGGTGGTAAGCGGACCCGACTGCAGGTTCGACCCGTTCGCGAAGGTCCAGCCTACGGCTTGCGGCAAGCTGCTCGATCATTTCTCGAAGCGCGGCGTACCTTACGAAAAGCAGGTCGGCACCGCGCCATCTGTGGCGATTGGCGGCAGCGCGGTTACGGACCTCAGCCCGACAGGCCTGGACACGGCGCTGGCGGGGGCAGGCTATCCGACCGGCACGGTGACGCCGGACTGGCCCCGTGCCCTGATGATTTTCGGCGCGATGCTCCTGCTCTGGACACTTTCGGGCGCGACCTACGGCCCGGTGGCCGCGCTGCTGTCGGAATATTTCCCCGCACGCATCCGCTATTCGTCGCTGTCCATTCCCTATCATCTTGGCACAGGCTATTTCGGCGGCTTCCTTCCGCTCATCAGTCAATATCTGGTCGCGCGCACGGGCGATCCCTATGCCGGGCTCTGGTACACATTGGCGGTGGTGGCGCTCGCGCTCGTCACCTGCCTCGTCGCCTTGCCGGAAACGAAGGATCGCCCCCTCGACGCCTGAGGACGGGACCGCTATCGGGCGGATGATGCAAGACCATGTCGCTCCGCTGCGCCTGCGCCTGGATGGCGACGCGCTTGTTGCCAACTGGCGCTGGCTGGCCGGCAGGAGCGGCTCGGCCGCCTGCGGCGCGGCGATCAAGGCGAACGGTTACGGGCTGGGGGCTCGCGGCGTGATGGCGCGGTTGACGCGCGCGGGATGCCGCGACTTTTTCGTATCCAACTGGGGTGAGGCTGCGGCGTTGGAGCCGTCACTGGAACCGGGCGTGAACCTGTCTGTGCTGCACGGCGTGCGGCGCGAGGACATGGCACAAGCGCTTGCCTCCCGCGCGCGGCCGGTGCTCTGCACGCCGGAACAGATTGCCCGCTGGGGAGAGGCGGGTGGCGGCGCCTGCGACGTCATGATCGACACCGGCATGAACCGGCTGGGTCTTGACTGGCGAAGCGATTTCGCCGCGCAGCTTCAGGGCCTCGATATCCGGACGCTGATGAGCCATCTGGCCTCCGCGGACGAGGATGTCGATCTCAACCGCCTTCAGCGGGACAGGTTCGCAAGCATCCGCGACGCAGTGCCAGCGCAGCGGTACAGCCTCGCGAACAGCGCCGGCATCTGCCGGGGTGACGCCTATCATTTCGACCTGACCCGTCCGGGTCTTGCCCTTTATGGCGGCGTGCCTGTGGACGAGGCGGCGGACCATATCCGTCCGGTCGTGACGCCGCAGGCTCAGATCCTGCAGCGACGCCGCCTGATCGCCGGAGACAGTATCGGCTATAATGCGACCTTCACAGCGACGCGGGATCATGAGGTCGCGATCCTGAACCTTGGCTATGCGGACGGCTATCTTCGCGGTTTTTCCGGGCGCGGCGCTGCCATGGCGGGCGCCACCCGGCTGCCGGTGCTCGGTCGGGTGTCGATGGACCTGGTGGCTGTGGACGTCAACGATGCGCCGGACCTGGCGGAGGGCGACTGGCTCGACATCGCCTATGACTTGCGGGAAGCGTCCGCCGCGTCGGGCCTGTCGCAATATGAGCTGCTGACCGGACTTGGTCCGCGCTATGATCGGGTCTGGGCCTGATGCCCAACGGCGTGCCCAAGGGAGGATTGCCGACCAAAACCTGCCCGGCATGCCAGCGGCCCTTCACATGGCGAAAGAAATGGGCGCGGGACTGGGAGAATGTCGTCTATTGCTCGGAGCGATGCCGGCGCTCGAAATAGACATGGAAAAAGCCGCCAGTCGTTCGACTGACGGCTTTACGCACCTTATGTTTGCCGGGCTCAGCGCTCGATGCACATGGCGACGCCCATGCCGCCGCCGATGCAGAGGGTCGCGAGGCCCTTCTTCGCGTCGCGTTTGGCCATTTCATACAAGAGGGTGGTGAGCACCCGAGCGCCGGACGCGCCGATGGGATGGCCGATCGCGATTGCGCCGCCATTGACGTTGACCTTTTCAGAATCCCACCCCAGCTCCTGTCCCACCGACAGCGCCTGTGCGGCGAACGCCTCGTTGGCTTCGATAAGGTCGAGGTCGGCCACTGACCAGCCCGCCTTGGCCAGCGCCTTGCGGCTGGCGGGCGCCGGGCCGATGCCCATGATCGACGGATCGACGCCGCAGGTCGCGAAACCGGCGATGCGGCCCAGTACAGAAGCGCCGCGCTTGGCTGCGTCGTCGGCGGTCATCAGCACCAGCGCTGCCGCGCCATCATTCAGGCCGCTGGCATTGCCGGCGGTGACGGTGCCGTCCTTCTTGAAGGCGGGTTTCAGGCCCTGCATCGCCTCGATCGTTGCGCCGTCGCGAATATATTCGTCCGTATCGACGATCGTATCGCCCTTGCGCCCCTTCACCGTGACCGGGGCAATCTCATCCTTGAAGCGGCCCGAAGCGCGCGCGGCCGACGCCTTGTTCTGGCTGGCGACGGCGAATGCGTCCTGCGCCTCCCGGCTGATCTGATATTTCTCGGCCAGGTTTTCGGCGGTGATGCCCATATGATATGCGTTGAAAGCGTCGGTCAGCCCATCCACGATCATCGTGTCGACCAGGCTGACATTCCCCATCTTCTGCCCGCCGCGCAGGAATTGGGCGTGGGGGGCGAGCGACATATTCTCCTGCCCGCCTGCCACCATGATCCGCGCGTCGCCGGTCGCGATCGCCTGCGCCGCAAGCGCCACGGCGCGAAGGCCCGAGCCGCAGACCTGGTTGATCGCGAAGGCGGTGCGATCGACCGGAATGCCTGCGCCGACCGCCGACTGCCGCGCCGGGTTCTGGCCAAGGCCTGCGGTCAGGACATGGCCCAGGATCACTTCGTCCACTTCGTCAGCCGCCACGCCAGCCTGCTCCAGCGCCGCGACGATGGCGGTCTGCCCCAGCAGTTGAGCCGGAGTCGAAGCGAAAGCACCCAGGAAGCTGCCGACCGGTGTCCGCTTGGCGGCGGTGATGACGATATCTGACAAAGCCTTGATCCTCTTGATAATGGCCTATTCTTCGCAGGCGCACATAGCATCAGCCGCCATGGCTGGAAAGCCAAAGGGACAGCGGGTTCCACAACGCTTCGCAGGCTCGCCCTCCCACCATCATGCCCACATGGCCAAGGGACAGGCTATGCTCTTGCCCAAGGGCGGGGCCGGCGGCGGCTGGGACGATCCGGTCGCTGGTCGAGACGATGGAGAGGGTGGGGCATGACAGCCGCGACGGATCAACCGTCACCCCGCCGATGCGCCATACCGTCCTTCCGGTGACGTCGCTGCCGTAAAAGTCTTCGAACAAATCGCGCCCCGCGGCATAGGTCAGGGGCGCTCCGCCGTTGGCCCAATCCTCCACCGCCATGAACGCCCGCTCTGCGTCGGAACCGGCTTCCGCGTCGGCGAAAGCGGCATATTTGCGGATCGTGCGCTCGGGGTCCATGGCCCAGAAGCCCGACTGCAGCACTTCCATGGGTACATAGCCCAACCGTTCGCAAATGGGGCGCGCGTCTTTCCACAGCTTCGCGATCATGTCCCGATCGGCGGCCGAATAGGCACCGAACCGCCACGGTGCCGCGATCGTCGCCACCGCCGGACATGCGCGCAGCGCCGCCGCCCCGAGTACCAGGCTGCCACCCAGGCAATAGCCGACCAGGATAGGCGGGCGGGGCAGGGTGGCGAGCAACGGCATCAGGCGATCGGCAACATGGCCTGCCAGCCCCAACCCGGCGTCGGTCGGGTCCGGCGATCCCCAGTCGACGAGATACGCGTCATGTCCTGCTGCGGCGATATGGCGCAGCATGGATCGGCTTTCGGAGAGGTCGAGTACCGCAGGCGGGTTGATGAGCGAGGGAACGAAAACCACGGGCGCGCGATCGTTTCCCGACCCATAATGCAGCAGCCTCGCCCGTCCCGCCGCTGCAAAGCAAGGCGCTGGAGGAGGAGGCGTCGGGCGCCCGGCATCCTGATACCGGCGCAATCCGCCGAGGGCGCGGCGTCGAAGTTCGGGGTCGGACTCCGTTTCGCGCCACAAAATATTGAGAAAAAGGAGTAAAGGCCGTGGGCCATGTTGCGGTGCAGTAACACCCTGTGCTATTGCGGCATTTGCAGGTGTGGGAGAGGAATCCATGGCCAAATCCAAGACCGCCAATGAATCAGAACCGGTCGTTATCAAGAAATACGCCAACAGGCGGCTCTATAATACCGAAACATCGAGCTACATCACGCTGGACCTTCTGTCGCAAATGACTCGCGAGGGGCGCGAGTTCGTGGTCGTTGACGCCAAGACGGGCGAGGACATCACGCACAATGTCCTGACGCAGATCATCATGGAAGAGGAACAGCGGGGCAAGAACATGTTGCCGGTGAACTTCCTGCGCCAGTTGATCGCCATGTACGGCGATTCGATGCAATCGATGGTGCCGCAGTATCTGGAAGCGTCGATGGACGCCTTCCGCAAGAACCAGCAGCAGTTTCAGGAAGCGATGAAGGGCGCGTTCGGCGGCGGCCCACTGGCCGAGATCGCCAAGCGCAACATGCAGATGTTCGAGGCCGCGGCCAGCGCCTTCGGCAATGGCGTGCCGGGAATGCCCGGCATGACGCCACCCGCTGCGGCGGCCGAGGGCAGCAAGGACGACGAAATCAAGGATCTGAAGGCCCAACTCGCCGCGCTCAACGCGAAGATCGACAAGCTGAGCTGACCGCTCTCCCTTTCTAAGGGTCGACACAGGTGGCGCGTCTGTCCTATGGCGCGCCATCTTTTTTGTCTCAGGTTCAAGGTTTCCGTCCCGTGAAAAACGCGCTGCCCGTCACCCGTGCTCAGGACTTTGCCGCCTGGTACCAGGCCGTCATATCCGAAGCCGACATGGCTGAAGAAAGCGGCGTGCGCGGCTGCATGGTGATCCGTCCCTGGGGTTATGGCATCTGGGAACGCATCCAGAAGCTGCTGGACGATCGCATCAAGGCGACCGGCCATGAGAATTGCTACTTCCCGTTGTTCATCCCGCTCAGCTATTTCGAGAAGGAAGCCGAGCATGTCGACGGCTTTGCCAAGGAAATGGCGGTCGTCACGCATCACCGGCTGATCCAGAAGGACGGGCGGTTGGTGCCCGATCCCGATGCGAAGCTGGAAGAGCCGCTGGTCGTGCGACCCACGTCAGAAACCGTCATCGGCGCGGCGTTCAGCCGCTGGGTGCAGAGCTGGCGCGACCTGCCCGTGCTCATCAACCAGTGGGCGAACGTCGTTCGCTGGGAAATGCGCACGCGCATGTTCCTGCGCACCGCCGAATTCCTGTGGCAGGAAGGGCATACTGCCCATGCCACGGTGGACGAAGCGATGGACGAAACGCTCAAGATGCTGGAAGTCTATCGCAGCTTTGCCGAGGATTGCATCGCGCTGCCGGTGGTCGCGGGCGAGAAGCCGGAGAATGAGCGTTTCCCCGGCGCGGTTGCCACCTATTCTATCGAGGCGATGATGCAGGACGGCAAGGCTTTGCAGGCCGGCACGTCGCATTTCCTGGGAACGACATTCTCCTCCGCCCAGAATATCCGCTTCCAGAACGCGGAGGGTCAACAGGAGCTGGCGCAGACGACCAGCTGGGGCGTCTCGACCCGCATGATCGGCGGGCTCATCATGGTGCATGGTGACGATGACGGCCTGCGCGTGCCGCCGCGCGTCGCGCCTTACCAGATCGTCGTTGTGCCGATGCTGCGCGACACGGACGAAGATCAGGCAATCCTCGATTATTGCGGCGAACTGGTTGCCGCGTTGAATGAACTGGACGCCTTCCGCGAACCGGTTCGTGCGTTGCTGGACAAGCGGCCGGCCAAGGCGGCGAACAAGCGCTGGGGCTGGATCAAGAAGGGCGCGCCGATTGTGATCGAAGTCGGGGGACGCGATGTGGCGGGCGGCAACGTTTCGGTCATCCGCCGCGACCGCCTCTATCGCGAGGATGGCAAGCTCGACAGCCGGATCGTGGCGAAAGGCGAATTTGCAGAAGGCGCGGCGGCGATGCTGGCGGATATCCAGGCGGCTTTGTTTGCGGACGCCAAGGCGCGCCTTGACAGCAATATCGACGCGTCCATCACCGACATCGACGCGCTGAAGGCGCACTTCAAGGCGAGCGACAAGCCCGGCTGGGCGCTGGTCCAGTGGAGCAAGCCGACCGGCGAGGCATTGGACAAGGTCGTGCAGTGGCTGAAGGGCGAGAAGCTGACGCTGCGCAACGTACCGCTCGACGCGCCGGTGGCGGACGGGACTTGCGTGTTCACCGGCGCTCCAGCGGTCGAGCGGGTGCTGGTGGGGCGGAGCTACTGAATTAGCGTCGTTCGCATCGAGCCTAGTCGAAATATGTCCCGCAAGGGCTTCTCGACTACGCTCGATGCGAACGGATTTAGTTACAGCACATATTTGCTGAGGTCGGTATCCCGCGCCACCGCGCTCAGTTGCTTCTCGACATAAGCGGCGTCGATCGTCAGCGTCTCGCCGCGGCGGTCCTCCGCGTCGAAGCTCACATCCTCCAGCAGCTTTTCCATGACCGTCTGTAGGCGGCGCGCGCCGATATTCTCGATCTCGCTATTCACCTCCGCCGCGATCTTCGCGACTGCGCGGATGCCTTCGGGTGTCAGGTCGATCGTCACTTCCTCGGTCGCCAGCAATGCGCGATATTGCGCGACAAGGCTCGCCTTCGTGTCCGACAGGATCGCGACGAAATCCTCCTCGGTAAGCGCCTTCAGCTCCACCCGGATCGGCAAGCGGCCCTGAAGCTCGGGCAGCAGGTCGCTGGGCTTGGCAACATGGAATGCGCCTGACGCGATGAAGAGGATATGGTCGGTCTTGAGCGGGCCATATTTGGTGGCGACGGTGGTTCCTTCGATCAGCGGCAGCAGGTCGCGCTGCACCCCTTCGCGGCTTACAGATCCGCCGCGCACATCGCTGACGGCGATCTTGTCGATCTCGTCCAGAAAGACAATGCCGTTCTGTTCGGCACTGGTGATGGCGACGCGGGCGACATCATCCTGGTCCAGTCGCTTGTCCTGCTCTTCCTCGACCAGCTTGTCCCAGGCATCGGCAACCCGCATCTTGCGGCGCTTCTTCTGCTGCTGGCCGAACGCCTTGGACATCATGTCGGACAGGTTGATCATGCCGACCTGACCACCCATGCCGGGGATTTCCATCGGCGTGGAGGGGCTGTCGGCAACCTCCACCTCCACCTCGACATCGTTCATCTGGTTGCCCTCGATCCGCTGACGGAAGGAGAGGCGGGTCGCCTCACTCGCTTCCTTTCCGGTGAGAGCGTCGAGCAGACGGGACATTGCGGCTTCGGACGCGGCTTCGCGCACGGCTTCGCGGCGGCGGTCCTTCTCCAGCCGCACGGCTTCCTCAACCAGGTCGCGGACGATCTGCTCGACGTCGCGGCCGACATAGCCGACCTCGGTGAACTTGGTAGCTTCCACCTTCACGAAAGGCGCGTCGGCCAGTTTCGCGAGCCGGCGGCTGATCTCGGTCTTGCCGCAGCCGGTTGGGCCGATCATCAGGATATTCTTGGGCGTCACCTCATCACGCAGGTCAGCGGAAAGGTGCTGCCGGCGCCAGCGGTTGCGCAGCGCGACCGCGACGGCGCGCTTGGCGTCCTGCTGGCCGATGATATGCGCGTCGAGCGCAGCAACGATGGCTTTTGGGGTCAGGTTGTCGTTCATCATATGGCTCCCCCCTCCCTTTTAACGGGAGGGGCAGGGGGTGGGTGCGATCGCGTAGCGATCAACGTCTCTCTCGTCGGGGTTAGGCCAGGCGTTTACTGCGGTCGCTGCCCACCCCAATCCCTCCCCTGGAAGGGAGGGGCTTCAAACTAGGCGGCGCTATCCAGCATCTCGATCGTCAGTTGATCGTTGGTATAGACGCAGATGTCGGCAGCGACGGCCATCGCCTTGCGGGCGAGGGCTTCTGCATCGGCCTCATAATCCACCAGCGCACGGGCGGCCGCCAGGGCATAGTTGCCGCCCGAACCGATCGCCGCGACGCCACCGATCGGTTCCAGCACGTCGCCATTGCCAGTCAGGATCAGCGTCACATCCTTGTCCGCGACGATCATCATCGCTTCCAGGTTGCGGAGATATTTATCGGTGCGCCAGTCCTTGGCGAGTTCGACGGCGGCCCTCATCAACTGGCCGTTATGGCGTTCCAGCTTCGCTTCCAGCCGCTCGAACAGGGTGAAGGCGTCAGCGGTCGCACCGGCGAACCCGCCGATGACCGATCCGTCGTGCAGGCGGCGCACCTTCTTTGCATTGGGCTTCATGACAGTCTGGCCCATGGACACCTGGCCGTCGCCGGCAACGACGACTTTCCCGTTTTTCCTGACCGACATGATGGTGGTGCCATGCCAG
>Ga0315899_10008380_pt1 | contig 11083 bp, 19 predicted proteins | sample LakEriMetagenome_2_FD_203518 | JGI IMG/M metagenome (GOLD analysis project Ga0315899, IMG submission 203518) | Freshwater fungal communities from buoy surface, Lake Erie, Ohio, United States - Buoy 4 MA112 | ecosystem: Environmental > Aquatic > Freshwater > Lake | place: USA: Lake Erie, Ohio...
GGAGAGAGGGAGAGCGTCTAGCGGGACTCCGGAGGAGGAGAAGGAGGGACAGACGAGCATGTAAAAGACCTGCTAACTAAGAGACCTACTATTTAGGTAAAAGAGACCTGAGGGCTGTTAGTGCTGATGCGGATCCTGCAGTATATCCTGAATGAGTACAAGTCCAAGAGACGCAGCGAAGCCTGAGCGCCGTAGGAGGCCCTTGTACAGGCCTGTTTGCACACCCACCACATTCTACAAACCTCCAGACAGTGTACAAATGCGCGTGCTCTACGAGCAACATTTTCAGAACTCGAAGAACGTGGCTCAGGAAGAACCATGTGCGTGGGATTGCACAATGCCTAATTGTTCAAACAGAGTACGCACTGACATGGTGGTGCAGATCGGACCCAGTAATCTGCTCCGCGGAGAGTCAGGACTATTTGCACGCGAGAGCATCAGTGAAGGTACCGTCGTGGCGTCCTTTGGTGCAGTGAGAGCGTTGCGCAAGGGAGAAATCGGTGAGTGATAGCGGCTGAGATGGTGGCGCTCCAAGGAGCGTGAGGGAGGGGGGGAGAGAGAGAGAGAGGGAGGGGGAGGGGGGGGGGGGAGAGAGAGGGAGAGCGTCTAGCGGGATCCGGAGGAGGAGAAGGAGGGACAGACGAGCATGTAAAAGACCTGCTAACTAAGAGACCTACTATTTAGGTAAAAGAGACCTGCTTGTCTTCCCTCCTGCTCCTACGGAGTCCCGTAGGGGACTCGGGCGGGGGAGAGGGGCGGGGGGGAGAGTCTAGACTCTTAGACTCGTAGACTTGAAGACTCTCCCCCCCGCCCCCTCACGCTCCTTGGAGTGCCACCATCTCGGCCGCTCGACACACGCTCGTGAGCGGGTCTTTGCGCACTCGCGCTCGCTACTCAACGTCACGAGGAAGAAGCCCGACGATGCCAGTTCTGCGGCAGTGCAATTTGCTGCACCTTGACCTGAAAAATGGGGTTGAACATCATGGCCTTTGCAGAGAACAAGCGAGATGTGGCGACAGCAACCCAGACGGAATTGATTGCGTCGACACTCTCGGTCAAAGGAAGTAAGTCGATGTTATTGGCGAAAGGGATCCCTCACAACACGTCCCTCTTCCTTCTCACTCTCTCTCTCTCCTCCTTGAGGGAACCTGCCAGAGATGCGACGATGGGGAGAGGAGAAGTCGACAATAGATGGGAAGATCATCAACGGTCGCTAATCTTACAGCTAATGGCGTGGGTATCGGCAGGAAGCGGCATGTATCCTCCTCCTCACATGACATGCTTGTATCCTCCTCCTCACATGGCATGGTATCGGCAGGAAGCGGCTAGCCTGAGGGTGATTCGAGACCAGTTTGGTAGCGAGGGCCGCGAGGTGATGGATGGGGAATAACGCTCTATGGCTATTTTGGTATTACTAGGTCTCTTTTGACACTTTGTGCGGAACGGGTCCAACACGTAGCTTCCACGGGGAGAACGGAGGGAGAACGGATTAATGAAGTCCAAGGGTGGCAAAAGGCAGGCAATGTGATTCGTAGAGAGGTTCCTGGAGAGAGACATACACTATATGGGATCTGATACAGGATCTGTGGGGGAATATGTGTTCTATTTTATATATTCATGTATTGCGTATCCACATATTTACACACTCATCGCCCTCTCTTTCCGGCGGGGGGGCGAGGAAGGAGAGAGAGAGAGAGCAAGGCGACGGAGGACCCGACTCCTGCAGCTGCGCTTGGTTCCTCCTTGCGCACCCGCAGCTTCGTCTCAGACTGCCAGGCGTCAGCGCGGCGAACAACCGGAGTGACGGAAAAGGCGGGAACTTGCTGCTGACCACTCATTGTGGGGCATTCATTGTTCCTGATAAACTCTCCCCCCCCGGTTTTTCTTTGCGTAGCGCGCAAGAGAGAGGGGGTGCAGGAACGCTGGGGGAAGTTATACTAGTAGAAGCTACAGGGAGTGGGGAGAGGGAAAGGGTGAAAGGTGGTCGAAGAGAAAGAGAGAAAGATGGAGAGAGAGGGAGAGGGTGAGCTCCTTATGTCAAGCCTGCAGGCTGCTCAGCCCAGTGCCGCAATAGCACCCAACACCAACGCAACCAACATTAACGCTACCCCAAAGAATAAATGTCGTCGAGATGATGTGGCACAGCGGTTAATCACAGTCAGCAGCCGGACACAGGTCACGACCTGTCAGGGGGGCTCTTCTCCCGACGGTGGCATGGTATGCCGAGTAAAAGGCTGGCTCCGTTGCAAGCTCCGGGCCCCAGTGACTGGTTGCATCGCTCATCAGGCCCGGAAACATCTCCTCTTTATCCGCCACGGTGGTGTTGGCAAACCAGTCCGACATTGCCCGCTGTCTGCTCAACCCATCCTCAGCTGCGATCTCGCGCCCACTCACATGTCCCCTAAATACAGGCCGCGTCTCATGCAGCGTGCTATCAAACGGCTCCGGAATGGTTGTCCAGCGCCCAATCTCTTCCGCTGGCGCGAGCTTCCCGTGGAGCATCAGCTCGGGACCCCAGCCCTCCCAGCCGACGGATGAGCTGCTTCGCGAGAACGTCAGTCGTCTTCCACAGGGCGCCGCAGCATGGGCGGCAGGCACGGGCTGGGGTCGGCTGGTACTCACGTTCTGAACCCCTGGAGGAGCCTCGTCTCCTCTTTGGTACCCAGGGCCACGAGCAGCCCCGCACATGCGAGGGCGAGCACCGCGAGCGCGGCACCCACGCCCACCCGTGCGCCGGGCAGCAGATGATGCATGGCTAAAAAGTCTGAGCACAATTTTTTTTAAAAAAATTGCTAGCATGGAAGCATTTGGCGCATACAGCGACAGCGAGGAGGACGCGGGGGAGGAATCGGAGGCGCCCAAGCCCCTGGCCCTGCAGGTAAGAAAAGCGCGGGTGAGTGTGCAGAGTGGGTCACGGGAGTGCTCTGCGCGGTATGTGCCTTGTGATGGTGGGCGTCTGCTTGCGTGATGCCTTGTCGCAGGACGAGGACAGCGGCGCCGAGGACGAAGATGAAGCGGGCGCAAGGGCAGCTGCAACAGATGCCGCCGCCGCTGCCGACGCTGCCGCGCATGCTGCAGCCGACGCCTCTAAGGCTGCTCCAAAGCGCAAGCTGCCGTCAGCCCTAGATGCCCTTAGTACGGGAGGCACCAAGCCCTCGTTCTTGCAGGGCGGCAAGGACTCCGAGTTTGAGGTGGTGGAGTTGAAGGAGCGAAGACTGGCGCCGCCAGAGCCGGAGGACGGGCCACCGCCCCTCGCGCCGCCACTCAAGAAGACACGCGATGCCAGCACGGCGCAGGTCCGCACAAATAACACACGCAAACTCGCAGGAGCCGCCCACGCCAGCTCCGCGGCGGCTGCGGCTTCGTAATCCCTGACGCTAATATTTCTGTGCCCCACCGGCCGCGACGGCCGCGTGCGACCGTCACTCCCCCTTTGCGCAGATCTCGGCACCTCCGGCTCCGCCTAGCCGCCCATCAGGTGGCGCTGCGGGCCACATGCGTCGCACCTACCAACACGACGACAACGGAGATAAGGCCGCGGCTGCCGCACCGAAGAAAAAACACGTCGACGTCAAGGAGAAGGTCAAGGAGAAGAGGCTAAAGGGGCAGACGCTAGGTACGTCGTGATTTGAAACTTTTACAGTTTGAAGATTTGCCCGCGCATTATGGCCACGCCATAACGGCGTGTTGTGCAACCGGTTGAACGCCAGAAGATCAGACACCTCCCTGGGGTAAGGTGTTTTTCGATACCCTCCGGGTATCGCCCGACAGGCGGCAACCGCATCAGTAGGGACCGGGCGTGGACTCCCGGTCCGTACTCGAGACTCGGGCTAGCTTCGAGTTTATAAGTTCACAGAATTTCGCCTGCGCCTTTGTGTGCGGTCTGCGTCTGACGTGGCGGGCGCTGCACTTGGGCAGGCGGCGAAACCACGCGCTGGAAGTCGGAGGGCGAGATGCTGCTCCGCCAGCAATATGATTGATTGATGCACCCCACCTACGCCTAGCTCGTTGGCCGACGCCTTCTCCCCATTTGATCAGAATGAGGACGCTGACATTATCACACCCTCTTAAATTTATCAATCGCAAAACCGCTGCAAATATGTGGTCACTCGTTAAAACATAAAGAAGTGGTGAGGACTCCCCTCCGAAACGTGTCCGCAACAGCCTCGATCAGGCTCTGCGAGTCCCTCCGTCGCCCTCTGCCCACATGAAAATCCAGATTTTTTGCTCCTGCTGCTACTTCTCATCTCCGGAAAGCGGCCAACTGGGCTGTCACAACTGGGTTTGAGACGAGCTTTGCGATCCCTGCGGCGAAAACGGCGATGAGCGCGAAGAGCACCACGGTGCCAAGGGTCATGGGGCCATACGGTTCGTCGTATTTGTCTGTGTCATCCTTGCGCTTCAGCCCTCGCCTCCGCCAGAAGAAGACGTTGCCTGCCGGAATGGGTTTGCCGGGGGCACGCGCCAAGTCAGCTGCAGGGAGGCGCTCGGCCGGGCACGCCGCAGCCGCTGCAGCGGCGGCGAGGGGGCGGTGGGCGGGCGGGAACGTACTGGACCACACGACAAAGGCGACGGCGGTGATGAGCAGCGAGTCGCTGATGATCGACACGCCCTCGGCCACGTCGGCGTTTTTGCGCCCAAACGTCATCAGGATCTGCCGTGGCAGGGAGAGCGCGTGGTATAGTGGGTGTTCGCGTGCCGTGCGCGTGCGCGTGCGCTGCGAGTGTGCGAAAGCAGCGCAGGTGGCGGCATGTGGCGGCCGATGGCCACGGTGCACGGCGGGCGTTTGCCGTTCGCCCGCACCCCCCGCCCACGCACCGAGGCGATGGAGCCCAGCGTGACAGAAGTCTGGAGCCAGTTGAGGAATGTGCGCTCGTTGGCCAAGTACACCTTGGGTTCGACACGCACGCCGTACACCGCATCATTCGTGTCGAGCAGCCGCCCACAACATCCCACGCCCGCCATCGGTCGCCACTTGGATCCCGACCGTCTGCGCCTGACGCTAAAATTTGTTGGACCCTAGTCGTCGGCAAAATTGAGCACTTTGGTCCAATCAACAAAGGAACAGTGTTGCTATTGTGTGTTCCTGCGTGTTGCTAATTATGGGATTCCCGAAATATCACCCACACACAACGATGGCGCTCCCGACATCGTATGAGTCGGTGAGCCCCGGTGCGGCCAGGCGGCCGGCTAGCAGCAGAGCCGTCCGCGTGATCGCGGGCACCGCGGCCGTTCTCGCGCTCACGGCGCTGGTCGCGCTCGTCGGCCAGTCGACCGAGCAGGCGCGCCCGGCGCTGCTCTCCAAGGATCACGTGTTGAACACGCTGGCCCTGGACTTCCTCAAGCATGGCGCGCAGATGTCCGTCCCGGAGATCCAGACGCAGCTCGCCGCATTCACAAAGAGCCCCAGCGTGGCCGAGCTCAAGTTCCCGGCGGGCGATGGCCGCGCGATGATGCTCGCGGCTGTCCCGCGCAAGGCCACGCAGAAGCTGGAAGAAGAGCAGAAGCTGGAAGGAGAGGATGGTGGGGACCCTCCCTGGCACATGCATGCACCCCGCCGTATGTGTATTGCCCGCGCGGTTCGTCTGCGCAAGTGACATGCTCCTGGTGCCGGGCGGCGCGCAGGCAAGGTGTCGCTCCTTTGCCAAAAGAAGGACATCATCATCCAAAAATTTGACGAGCTCCTCAAGAAGCTGGGCGGCGAAGAGCTCTCGGCAAACATCACCATGGGCAGGGTCACGAAGGAGTGGAAGGAGGCGATGGAGGTGAGAACACGCCCGTCCTTTCCTCATCGAATCACCCCCGTTGGCGCCTTGCGAGGCGGCCAGCTGGCCGAGAAGGCGGCCAGCTGGCTCTGTCCCTGCAGGGACAGAGGGCGGCACGTGCGGAGGAGATGAGCAGCAGCCCTCATGCTGTGCTGTGCTGTCGAGCGCGTCGGATGCTTGTGTACAGCGGGGTGCTGACGGTGCACGCACTTACAGTCCTGGCTGCAAAGCGAATCTACTTATCGTTTGACCGTCGAGAAGGCGAAGGAGGCCAAACAAGGCGCCGGCTTTGCAGAGAACGAGTATGAGAAGTGGAAGGATGCCAACCAGCAGGCTAAGAAGGACTTGGAAGTCACGCTTGCGCGCCATGCGCAAGAGCGCCTGGAACTCGCTGATGAGCGCAAAATCATCAAGATGATCATGCGCTACATTGGCGTGTTGAACGATGTGAAGGCGACCGAGAAGTCGATTGCCGCAGGTGGTGTTGACTCCGTGAAGGACTCGGAATCCGGTACCGAGTTTGTGCGTTTCTGTCATCGTAGGGTCTGTTGTTTTTATTATTATCGTAACTACTGTGTGTTATGCGCGGCCACGCAGCGCGGGGATTGTGTTTGCTGACTGTCGCGAGACGGGTGTGCAGGCGTTTCGGACCCGTATGCTATCAAGCTGTCCAAGACCAAGTCGGAGCTGAAGCAGAAGGTGAACGAGCTCAAGACCCTGGCTCTCAAGACCAAGCTTCCGGGCGCGACACAGAAGCTGGCCATGATTGATCAGCACCTTGCAGTGTATTCCGAGACGAACGAAGTTGCCAAGATCTTGATTGACATGCTCGCCGATATTGAGGCCCGCCTCAAGGTGATTGACACCGTGGACGAACAGGCCAAGGCGTTTGTTGAGGAGACTTTTAACAAGATGGTGGAGTGGGAAAAGAAGCTGGTGGTTCTTGCGAACGAGGCAGACAAGGCAAAAGAGAAGATGATGACTGAAAAGCTCAATCGCGAGAAGCTCAACGGCGACAAGAAGGTGACTGAGAACGCCTACAATTCGGAGAAGCAGGCATACACACTGGTCATCCCACCCTACGAGCGCGAGATCTACGTCATTACAATGATCAAGATCAAGATCTCCGAGCATTGTGCAGCTCAGGATGCAGCAAGTGGCGCGGTCTAAGGCCACAGCGCCTTCTGTTATGAGTTGACAACAGAAAGGATTATCAGAGTTTTTTTGAAAAAAAGCTCTATCAGAGTTTTTTTTTAAAAAAAAGCTCTGATAATCCTCTCTGACAACACAACACCCCTGCTTCGTGATCCCAGTGCGGTCTCACGTGGTTGGGAGTATTTGTTCGTGGTTTGTGTGTGCGTATTTTTTTTCAGATTCTCTAACGTGCTTAAGCTGCAATTCATATTGAATCTTCAATACAGTTGAATCTTGAGAACCAACAATGGTTGTTGTTTAGCTGAAGCGTTAGCGACATTGGGTATGTGTGTGTCTTCGTGTGTGCGTGTGCGTGTGTGTGAGAGAGAGAGAGGCCTTAGCGACATTGGCCCAGGCGTTGGAGACAGTGACTCCCCTCCCCCCCGGCCGGGGGCACCAGACACTGTGGCACAGTGCCTGGCACCTTGTAAGATCTGATTACAACTCGGTGTCGCCCTCGCGGCGTATGGCCACTCGCAACTGGATTGGCTCCATCTGGTCACTGCCGGTGCGCGGGCGCCAAGTCGAGGAAGGAGGAGGAGGAGGTTTAGGGTTTAGGCTAAAGGGTTTAGAGTTGGACGGGACAGATTAAGCTTGAGGGATTGCAACAGTGGGTCTAGGGTGCTGGTTGGGGGAGAGAGTCGGGGGCGAAGGGAGGGGGGTTTACAAGCAAAACTGCTTGGGTGGACACCAGGCTCCGCGCTCATATCCTCAAAAATACTCTCTACAGTGACTTTATATAGTCATTTTAATAGAGCACTGACTTTTGAGAATTTCGTACTAGCAAAACTGCTTGGGTGGACACCAGCCTCCGCGGCGTTGGCGGCCTTGCAAAATTTCTGAAAAGTCAGTACCCTAGTACAATAACTATATAAAGTCACTGTACAGAGTACATGAAGGCCTCGATCTCAAAAGTACTCTGTACAGTGACTTTATAGTTATTGTACTAGGGCGCTGACGTTTCAGATTTTTTGCCTGCCGGCACATCTAGGAAGGCTTCGTAGTCCCTGTCATGCGTGTAGGACAAACACCTGTGGTTTAGGGTTTAAGGAGGCTTTAGTTTGGCCTTGGCGACCTTTGGGCACGTCCGGGAAGGCTTCGTGTAGTAAATTATATGGTCAATAGACACACAAGGAAGTAATCTCTACACCTTAGTGCATGCGCCAGCCATAGGCCGCGTGGTTCCATGTGTGTGTGTGTGTGTGTGTGTGTGTGTGTGTGTGTTGTGTATGTGTTGTGTGTGTGTTTGTGTGTGTGTGCGTGTGTGTGTGTGTGTTTGTGTGTGTGTGTGTGTGTGTGTGCGTGCGTGTGTATAAAATCACGCAATCACGCAAATACTGATGAGCAACATCGTGGCATAGACGTGTCATACGCTCTGCTCTCTCTACTAACTGAGGTACGGTACTATGGTCTCCATGTGGACGTAGTCCTCGGTACAGCGGTAGTTGTCAATCATAGTACATAGAGATTACAAATAGAACCTTAGGTCTGGAGGAGCTTGTTCGCTGTGGTACTCCTTGTTGAGGTAGTCCTCCGTGCGGCGGTAGTTATTGTTGTGATTCCATATGATCAGGTTGTTGCGCTCGCCGCTGTGTGTCAGTGTGGCCGCTGTGTGAGCCTGATGGCGCACCATTTACTGATTCCATCATATATATTTACACTCATCTATTCGGGTCCCACGTCACGTTTCCTACTAGTTTTACTACCGGTTTTACTACCTGGTGATGTCGTCAGCACCGTGACGTTTGGTCCCCAGGTGAATCACCGCATGACCCCTCACGTGCTGGTGTGTGTATGTATGCGTGTGGCCTCAGAGAGAGTGTGAATGGAGAGAGAGAGAGAAGGAAGAGCGAGAAAAGAGAGAAAGAAAAAGAAAAAGAAAAGAAAGCGAGCGAGCAAGAGAGAGAGTACACCTGGTAGGCAGTTTGGAACAAGCGATGATCAGGCTGGCCCACATAGCCGCAGAACGAGAGCCCAGCCCCCGTGAACTCGCGCCCCATACAGACATTGAGAGTGACATCTGAGTCGTCCGTGTGCATGTCCAGCCCTAGGTCGTGCCCAGCCTTGTATTCCACCATGAAGGAGTGGTGTGCGTGGAAGGCATGGCCCTGTTTGGGGTAGAGGAGCTTGGCGAGCGGCAGAATGTATTGCTGCTGGAGGGCGGTGATGGAGGGCTCCATGCCTATCTCGTTGACGATGAGCCCATAGTTGTTCATACTATTAGGCCTCCTGATCGGCAGGCCAGACGCGAAGTAGCTGTCGATTTCCGCCAGGAACTTGTCGCAGAAGTCATGCTTTAACATGGGGAAAGAGTACACCCCGTCTACCTGTTTGACCAGGAGTTTGGACTGGAGTAGCTCATCCAAACTCTTGCCCTCCTTGATACTCTGCACAAGCTCGAGGAATTTGGGGTCGAACACATCTGCAGGCCACGGCTGAAACAAGAAGGGGTGCTTTCGCATCTTCGCGTACTTGGCGATGGCTGAATCGGCGCTCATCGCTGGCGGCAGGTCCGCGAGCGACAGGAGCAAAAAACACGCGAGCCACGGAGCACCCGTCGCACGGGCCCGGGATCCCAGCAAACGCCGCCCGTTGTACATATCCAACGATACGGTTGTACGGATATGAAATTTAGTACCAGCCTGAGATATAGCGTGTTGATGGAGCGGTTGCGTGAACGTGTTCGTAGTCGAATGAATTTTTCAAAATGGTGGCCGAGCTTTTGGTCTTGCTGCTCTGGGCGGTCGCCGCAGTCGAGGCCTTCGGCCCGGGCCCTGCCCCGCCCTGCCAACCGTTCCAGCACCAGCCGCGAGTCACGCCGCGCGCGGCAACGCTGCTGATGCGGACACGAGACGACCCCGTGCACCGCGCAGCTCCGCCCGACACCGGCTGGCGTGGTACAGACATAACCTTTCGAAAGGGTATGGCGGTGCTGACAGCGTTAGTCGTGGGCGGCTGGGGTGTGCCGCCCATGGCACATGCAATCTCCGACAGGGCGCATGAGAGCAGCGGCGCGCAGGAAACGCAGCTCGTACACGCTGCAGCCGCTGGCACGGGCTCGGCAGCCTCAGCGGAGCCTGCGGCGCGCTCTTACAGGTCGCATCTTCCCAGTGTGGTGTCCTGGAACACCGTGTCTCATCGTATCGAAGAAGGCGGTGGGGACGAGGCTGCGGGGAGCAGAGTCGCCATGACTGAGACAGACAGAAGATCTACTTCCCACATTCACATCGATGTAGGAGACATCGAGATGTTGAGAGACATCGAGATGTTGAGAGACATAGACAGAGATAGACGTATGGCGCCCTGGCGCCGTCTTGCCCTCTTCCTTGTCTCCTCTGGTACTCACCCGCATCACCTTGCCCTCCTCTTTGTTGTCCGTGCTCTCTCCTTGCCCGGGGCCAGGAGGACTCTTTGTCCTTGTTGCTTTCCGCACCGCCACCCATGCATACCCACGATAAATGTGTGTATGGAGGGGGGGGTGGGTGGGTGGGTGTTTGCAGCCTAGAACAAAAAATCTTGGTCGCTGTTCCCCTCTCTTCCCGCCCCCCCCCCTTCTCCTGTGACATCGCAGGGGCTTCGGCAGTTCTATACTCATCGCTACACGGCACGTCACCAGTCACGTCCCCCCCGAACGGGGGGCTGCATGCGAATGACATTAAGGAGGGCGGGATGTATTGGTACAGAGATGCAAGGGATTCGGTCGAAAAACAGGTGGAATATACATATGTGTGCGCGTGTGTGCGTGTGTGTGTGTGTTTGTGTGTGTGTTTGTGTGTATACATATACATATATTGAGCAGGTGCAAGTGGTGGCGATTGATCGCACGCTCGAGCCGCCATCATTTGGCATTCGCGTTGACGGGCAAGTTCGTGAGACCGAGGCAAGCATTTTTCAAAAGTCCTCTATACAGTGACTTTATATGTTAAATATACTAGGACTCTGAATTTTTTTTTTGCATTTTTGTTGTATTACCCCCCAGGCCCACCGTCTTTCTCTCCATCCCTATCCTCCCATTCCCCCAACCACTTCACCCTCGGCCACCGCACCACTGCTGCTAAGTGGCAGCTGCGGCGAGGAAGGAGGGGGGGGGGGGGGGGGGGGTTTCACGACCTGTTTATTGTGGG
>Ga0315899_10008382_pt1 | contig 11082 bp, 4 predicted proteins | sample LakEriMetagenome_2_FD_203518 | JGI IMG/M metagenome (GOLD analysis project Ga0315899, IMG submission 203518) | Freshwater fungal communities from buoy surface, Lake Erie, Ohio, United States - Buoy 4 MA112 | ecosystem: Environmental > Aquatic > Freshwater > Lake | place: USA: Lake Erie, Ohio...
GGAAAACGATTATTTTATGATTCTATTTTATCTGGAAACAATACGCAGAGTTGTGCTAGCTGCCACCTCCAAGAATATGGATTTACAGATCCGAATCAATTCAGTACTGGCATAGATGGTATTCAAGGACCACGAAATGCAATGCCGCTCATTAACCTCGGTTGGCAAACAAAATTCTTTTGGGACGGCGGTGCAAACGGTTTAGAGAGTCAGGTCATGGGACCAATCACGAATCCCATAGAAATGCACGAGACTATGGCCAACGCTGTAGCCAAACTAAACGCACACCCTGAATACCCTGAATTATTCAAAGCAGCATTTGGAAGTTCTGAAGTGACTTCACAAAACCTTATGCGAGCCATCGCTCAGTTTGAGCGAACCCTTATTTCAGGGAATTCCAAATACGACCAGTATTTGCGCGGAGAGGCCCTTCTTACCCCGCAAGAACTCAGCGGAAAGGCTTTGTTTGAGGATATGGATAAAGGAGACTGTGTTCACTGTCATTCAGCGGGATCTACCTTTAGCGATTTCGAATTCAGAAATACAGGACTCGACAGCATTCCTGTTGACGAAGGAAGATATTTAATCACATTCAACCCAAGTGATCGTAGAAAATTCAAGACCCCATCACTTAGAAATATCGAGTTAACAGGACCATATATGCATGATGGCCGTTTTCAAACATTACTTGAATGTGTTGAACACTACAACACAGGTTTCCGCTACACAGAAAACCTCGATCCGAATTTATTCTTCGCTGTGAAAGGAAGATTATCTCAGCAAGAAATGGAAGACATTGTTGCCTTCTTGAAGACATTAACAGACATGGAGTTCGTCAACAATCCCGACTTCCATTAATACTTCTCCAATCGCTTCACTACCGTTCCGAAGTTTGTTTCAACTTGAATCACATAGACTCCGTTCGCTAACGAACTGAAGTCAAAATCGATTTGATTCGACGTTTTTAATGAAGGGACATGTTGAATTCTTCCAGCTAAATCGGATACGGTAATCCTTTCAATTTCCACTGCTCTATGGAATGAGAGTGTACTCGTATTGGATGTCGGATTCGGGAAGAACTTTGTATCCTCTAAGACGTTTTCTTCAACCGAATTAATCGTGCACACTGCAACATTGTCGATATAAAAATTATTTCCCCAATGTCCTCTGTTTTGAAAAGCAATAAGAACCTCAGCATCTTCCCATACATACTGCTGAAGGAAAATTTCTTCCAAACGCCACTGGTCTATAGTGGGGACAAATAAATCCGTTGTATTTGGTGCGGTAGCCAATTCCTGACCTCCTTTCACATACATTTCAGTCCAGGTAGCTCCACAATCTGTGCTTAATAAAACTGCCAACGTATCTGAATATTGACCCCCATATTCGGCATAAGCCACATCGAAATCAATCACCCAAGTGCCTCCACTCCAAAAAGTAATTTGCTTCTCAACAATGAGTTCATCTCTGTTTCCAACCACATCTACCCAATAATTAGGGAAAGTAATCGAATGTGTCCCGAAACCATAAGCACTGCATGCATCACTTATCGAAAACACATCTCCACCACCCGTGCTATGACCGAACGTCCATTCGGTCGGAATAGCACCATTATCGAATGGCTCATAAACACACTCATTGTTTGGCAGGGTAGATTGCACATATGCTTGTTTTGTTTTAGATGCTGTAATCCCATTGTCGGTTACTTCTAACGTTACGTCAAAGACTCCGGTTGAAGCATAGACAACGGTCGGATATTTTTCCGTACTTGTTGAAGGGGTTGCTCCTGGGAAGCTCCAGAGGTATGTCGCGTTTGCCGAGGCCACACTATGATCTACGAAATGTATGGTTTCGCCGGGACAGACATATGTTCCGCGCTCACCGGCAAAGTCGACCAACAAAGAAGAAGCTTCAAACAAGGGAGCTTCGTATACTCCCAAATTCCAAGTTGCTAAACGCAATTTATTGTCTCTGTAGAATGGAACTATTCGAATCGGCTCCGTTCCCGCAGGAAGCCCACTGCTGTATTCAATCCACTCATTCATACTTGCATTTCTATAAAGCACTCTGCCATGAAGCAATGCAATATATACTCCGGCATTGGTTCCCAATTGCGAACAAATAGACCAGATACGATCTGAACCAATTGCTGTTCCCGACCAATTCTCATAATTCGCACCACCATCATTGGTGTAATACACTTTTTGAGAATTGTTCGCATTGGTATATCCCAACCAAAATTCCTGAGGCGTATTTCCTAAAGTAAACACCATGTTATTCTGACTTAATGGTAAAGACACCTGATTCCAAGTATCACCACCATCCATGGTTCTCCACAATTTCATTGATCCATTTATACGCTGCTGTGCATAGATGACATTTGCATCTGAATAAGACTGTTCTATCCACACAACCTTATCCGTAACATCAGTACCGAAGGCATATTGCTCCGACCATGATTGTCCTCCATTTATACTCTTGTAGATCTTGTTCTCTTTTCCTAACCAAGCAACGTTGTAATAATGTGAATCGAAAAGTATTCTGGAACTTTCATTGAACCAGTAACTTTCATTCGGAAATAAACTTACATTAAATCCAGTTGGATTTCCTGTTAAAGCATCAGGCAAAACCCTTCCACCTATGTCTGAAAAACTTACTTTGTTCTCGTCAGAATAATTGACGTATCCGGTTGCTGCTTCCCCACCGCCAAGCGCCAAGAAATTGCCTGAACCGTATGCTTCATAATAACCCATGTTTCCATTGTGGTAGCGACCGCCTACCATAATGTCTTCATTCCATCCTTGATCATACCCCCAAAGATTCACAGCCATAATGCCGTAGTTCTTCGCGTCGAAAGTTTGCATAAAATCAGTCGAAACATTTATACCACCATCGTTGCTGCACCAAATAGTCTCTGTCGTTGGACTGTCTTTGTAAATTCTAAATTCTTGCTGATCTACGTGGTAGTTTGGCAATCCGCCAATGTATCCCGCAACCCCGTCATACGTGGCTCCAGCGTCTTCAGTCAACCACACATTTAATCCTCCGATTAAGACTTTGTCAGGATTTATTTGCGAAGCCACCAACGTTGTGTTGTAGTGAATTTGTGTGTACGTGCCATCATCGGCCGAGAAATTCATCAGATTCGGATGGGTATCAGGATTGTAAGGTGTGCCTATTACACCATGATTATTCACCCACGATTCACCACCGTCATAACTTACATACAATCCAATCCAGCCGTTCAATTCAACGTTTTCACTATACGTTCCATACCCAGCTAAAGCGACGTAAATTCTATTCGGATCTGCTTCAGTCACTGCCATATGTCCGCCCAACAATTCCACATTTGTATAGCCCGTATTCTCAGCAAACCAGCCATTATCGTACATCGTAAAATTCAATCCCGTGTCGGTACTTTTATAAAACTTCGCTATTCCAAGGCTTGGTTCAAAATGAACGGTATACACAACCGAATAATCATTCGGTTTGAAGGAAACGGTCATGCATTCATTCGGAAGAATTTCAGTCCACGTGTCTCCAGTATCCTCTGATCTATATAATCCAAGATTCGTTGCAGCAAATACAATGTTGGGTTGAAGGGGGTGAAAAAGAAACTCCCAAACGTTTATGTTTAATGCCTCAAAGGAAGATCCTCCAGTGATGCTCCAAGTTATTCCACCGTCAACTGATTTGTAGACATCGTTGTTTCCACTGAAAAGAACCACGTTAACGTCAGTAGGATGACAACGCACAGCGCTAACTCCTCCGACAATTAAATTCTTCGTAACGAATTCCCACGTTGCTCCAGCGTCGACTGTTTTGTATACACCACCAGACTCGGTGCCGCAATACAAGACATTGTTATCTACAGGACTTCTATCGTGTGTATAGACATTCGCGTGCTCGCTAATCGGAGTTAGGTTTCCGTCGGAAGTAAAATGCACCTTCGGACCGCAATAGTTCCAGATGCCGCTTCCGCGATCTTCTGTTTTGGTTCTTGAATTTCGGTCTGAAAAGAAACGAGCTTGATTGGTACTTACCCAACGTTTGTAGTATTGTGTATGGACAGTCTTCTCGAAAGAGTGCTTGCTGAAATAGTCCTCATACGCTGCCTTAACAACCATAGGATCTGCGCTATCGTCATACATGAGCTTCGCCCACTCAGGCATTTTCGGGTCGTTCTGAAAATTCTTTGCGAAGTGAACTTGTGCGTTTAGTATCAACACTTGCGAAGCAAAAACAAAAAGGAGTAGAATTCTTTTCATGAAATAAAAATAGGGAAATTTCACCCTCCCCAATTCTCTCTATCCAAACTCCGATACTGAATGGCTTCGGAGAGATGAGTGCTTTCAATCTTTTCCTTTCCATCTAAATCAGCAATGGTGCGAGCAACTTTCAAAATGCGCTCGTAAGCACGAGCCGATAATTGAAGCTTGTTCATAGCCAACTTCAACAACTCAGAACTCGCCTCATCTAGTGCACAGCAAGACTTCAACTCTTTTGTATTCATTTGTGCATTGTAATTTGTTTTACTTGCATTGAATCTTTCCGATTGCATCGCACGCGCTTGTGTTACGCGTTCACGAATGGTTACACTGGGTTCTCCAGAACGTTGTTCGTGCAATCGAGAGAACGGAACCGGCGTCACTTCCACATGCAAATCAATGCGATCCAACAACGGTCCACTCACCTTGCTCAAATAGCGCTGCACAACGCCCGAACCACATGTACATTCCTTTTCCGGATGATTGAAATAGCCACAGGGGCATGGGTTCATTGAAGCAACCAACATAAAGCTCGCAGGATATTCTACACTGAATTTACTGCGCGAAATAGTCACGTTGCGATCTTCCAAAGGCTGACGCATAACCTCCAATACTGTACGCTTAAATTCGGGCAATTCATCCAAAAATAAAACACCGTTGTGCGCCAACGAAATTTCCCCCGGTTGAGGATAAGATCCGCCGCCTACGAGCGCGATGTCAGAGATGGTGTGATGTGGATTTCTGAACGGACGATTCACAATTAACGCATCGTGTTTTTTCAATCTTCCCGCTACACTGTGAATCTTCGTGGTCTCCAATGCTTCGTCTAAAGACAAAGGGGGTAATATAGATGGAAGTCGCTTCGCTAACATCGTCTTTCCCGCGCCAGGCGGACCAATGAGAATAAGATTATGTCCTCCCGACGCCGCAATTTCAAAGGCACGTTTGATATTTTCTTGTCCTTTCACATCGGTGAAATCCAAGGCAAAATGTTGTGTCTGCAACGACTGAAATTTTTCTTTCATAAATGGAAAAGATTCCAACTTTCCTTCACCCTTGAAAAAATTCACCACATCCAAAATGCACGATGCACCATAAATTTTCAATCCATCAACCACCGCACATTCAGGCGCATTTTCAATAGGAACAATAATCCCATCAAAGCCATCGCGCTTCGCTTGAATGGCCATGGGCAGAACACCCTTAATCGGACGAATACTTCCGTCCAACGAAAGCTCACCCATGATGATGTATTTCGAAAGAGCTTCACTCGGAATCTGCTCCGTTGCTGCTAGAAGGCCGAGCGCAAGCGGTAAGTCATAAGCCGTTCCTTCTTTACGAATATCAGCAGGTGCCATGTTAATGGTATAATTCCGAATGGGATTTTTCATTCCTGAATTGGCGAATGCCGCGCGAATGCGCTGCTGCGCTTCCTTTACAGAGGTGTCTGGTAATCCAACCATGTTCACCAACGTTCCTTTGTCGGCGTGAACTTCAATGGTAATCAGATAGGCATTCACGCCGTGAACAGCGCTGCCAAAAGTTTTTGCAAGCATAATTTTTTTCTTGCAAATGACTTTTCAATAAAACAAAAAAGCAAGAAAGTCATATGCCATAACTTTCTTGCTTCTTGCTCTAAAAAGCTCTTCAATCAAGCGTTTCAGGATAATATAAATTGAAATAACTACCTTAAGACTTCTTCACAAACTTCGTAATAATTCTAATCCTCCTACTCTATCGTTAAAATTAACGGACCAGGAGATATAGTTATCACAGGAAAATTGATGAAGAACGGATATTCATAAGAAACATCTATACGTGATGTTATGACAATTTTATCCCCAGCTTTAAGTTCCGATTGAAATATCAACTTGGTGCTTTGACTCCATTTCCCGTTCTTTGATTCAACACTTTTCAGCGGAATGTCATTTATCCTGATTTCAAGTTCCTCTACCCAAGACGACCATAAATCGTAATTAATAGTTTCCGACTTATTACAAAATGATTGAAACTCTCCATTAATAAATTCTGTTTTAGAGATCGTATGATTACCTTTAATATCATTATATCCTATATCGGCGAGTGATTTCGCAAGATTCAGCATTTCAAGATCTTGTTTGAATTCATTGTTAAGAAAAAATAAACATGCTGGATTAGCACGCATTAAATCTAAAACAAAAGACTTGTCCTGCAAAATCTCATGATTTACAAAAAGCAAAGAAACAGGGTCTGATTTAGCAGCAGCCAATACAATCTCTTTGTCTTTTTTGAATGTATCATCAGCATATTCAATCGCCCGACCTGAACTCTTTACCGCTGTCAATACTATCTCTCTATCCTTTCGAAAAATATAATTGGCAAATTGAAGAGCTCCTCCAGAATTATTCACTGCGGCAAGCACAATACTTCGATCTTTCGTGAAATTATAATCCGCAAATTGAAGAGCTGTTCCCGAATTATTTACTGCTGCCATCACAATTTCTCTGTCTTTTCTTAACGCGAAGTCGGCATATTGCAGCGCCCAACCCGAACGCTTTATAGAAGCTAAAACTACTTGTCTATCTCTTTTTAAAGATTCATCTGCATATTCAAGTGCATCTCCTCTAAATTCGAATAAGGATAAAATAAATTTTTTATCATTTCTAAGAGATTCGTCTGCGTATTCAAAAGCACCACCGTAATTCTTCACAGCGGTGATGACAATTTCTTTATCCCTTATTAAAGATTTATGAGCATATTTAAGCATGCTGCAACAACCATCTAATGCAGTAAGAACCACTTGTCTGTCTGCTTTTAACGATTCATCTACAAATTCAATTGCATTGCCATCCTGTGCAACTGCAACCATTGCAATTTCTTTATCTCTTCTAAGATTAGAATGAGCAAATTCAAGCGCCTTTCCATTTTGTCCAACAGCGGCTAAAACAATTTCCTTGTCATTCTTAAAGACTTCATCAGCATATTGTAGTTCATCCCCAGATTCTCTTACTGCTAGTAATACCAACTCGCGATCTTTCGTAAAAACTTCAGAATAATAATGAAGCGAGCCGCCTTTAGTAAGAGCCAATTTTACTAAATCACGATCATTCTTGAAACATTCATCGGCAAAGCGAAGGGCAACACCATAATCTGAAACAGCAGTCAAAACAACTTCCCTGTCCTTTTTTAATATTTCGTCAGCATATTCCAATGCACCACCGTGATTTTTCACCGCGACCAAAACTAAGTTCTTATCTTTTCTCAGAGATTCGTGGGCGTATTGAAGTGCTATACCACTTTTGGAAATAGCCGCCATTACAACCTCCCTATCTTTCTTTAAAGACTCATCGGCGAATTGCAGAGCATAGCTCGATTCTGCTATTGCTGCCAAAACAACATTTTTATCCTTCTTAAGTAGTGGACTTGCAAACTGTAATGCCCTAGCATTATTGGCAACAGCAGAAAGAACAACACTCTTATTTTCTTTGATTTCATCATTGGCATATTTTAAAGCAAGACAATTCTTTGAAATTGCAGCAATCATAAAGCTTTTGCTCAATTTAAGTGAATCACTTGCATATGCCAATGAACGTGTGCTATACTCATCCCCTCTCTTTAAAGCCGCCAAAACAACATCAGCATCCTTCTTGAGCGACTCGCTAGCAAATTCAAGCGATGATGAATTCTCTTGAACTGCAGCCAATACAACCTCCTTATCATTTCTTAGATTGACACCTGCATATTGAAGCGCATCACCGTCATTAAACACTGCAGACAATACAATTTCCTTGTCTTTTTTCAACATATCGTCGGCAAACTCTAGAGACTTAGGACTATTTGTGACGGCGACTAAAACAATACTCCTGTCATTCTTCAACGACTCATGGACATAATTCAAAGCCCCCCCATATTTATTAACTGCTACCAAAGCAACATCCTTATTTTTCTTTAATGACTCATCGGCATATTGAAGTGCACCACTATTATTTCCAACAGCAGCTAAAACAACATCTTTATCTCTCCTTAATGACTCATCTACAGATTTAAGCAAATACCCATCTCGTGACATAACATCTAACACAATACTCTTATTTCCCTTAAAAGATATATCGGCGTATTCAAGCGCCCCAGCATATTTTGCAATTGCAGCTAATACAATTTCTTTATCTTTTTTAAGGGTCTCATCAGCATACTTTAGCGCATAACCGTTATTTGCTACTGCAGCTAACACAACTTTCTTATCTTTTTTCAAAATCTCGTCGGCATATTCGAGCGCTAGTGGATTACTTTCAATCGCCGCTAAAACAATTTCCTTGTCTTTTCTTATGGTGCTGTCAGCATATTGAATTGCGTTACAACCTTTCTTAATAGCTGCTAAAGCAACCTCCTTGTCTTTCTTAAGAGAATCATCAACAAATTCAAATATATTTCCACTTTTTTCAATAGCGGATAAAACAAAATCCTTATCTCTCTTTAGAGAATCATGTACATATTTGAATCCATTACCACCACCTCCTATTGCCGTCAATACAACGTGCTTGTCTTTTTTAAACTCTTCATTAACGTATTGAAATATATTCCCATCCATGTTAACAGCATCCAAAATAAATCCCTTATTCGACTTTAAGGATTCGTCTGCATATTTAAGCGCTTCAGCTGTATTGTCAATTGCGGACCAAACAATTTCTCTGTTCTTTTTTATAGATTCGCCTCCATATGCTAATGCATATCCATTTTCATTAACCGCCGCCATCATAAATTCTCTGTTATTCACTAACGAACTGTCAACGTATCGAAGAACTCCATTCCGCTTTTTTATAAGAGTTAAAATAAATTCTTTATCACTTTTCAAAGTCCTGTCAGCCCAACCGAAGGCGTCGCTGCCACCTTTTTCTACAGCCGCGGAAATAAATTCTTTATCCTTCTTAATGGACACATCCGCATAATCCATAACATATCCCACATAGCCCCTGAATTTTTTTTCAATTAAAGCAATTAAAAATTCTTTATCTTTTTTGAGGGATTCATCGGCATCTTCGAGCTCGAACCTTGGTTTTTCAATTTGGGCGAGTATAAAGTCTCTATCTTTCTTTAACGACACATCTACATATCGAAGTAGTGAAACATCCTTTTCCATTATAACTGACATAAACTCCTTGTCTTTCTTGAGAGAATCGTCAGCATATTGAATGGCATATCTATTTTTTTCAATTGCAGCCAATACAACCTCCTTATCTTTCTTGAGGTATTCGTTCGCATACTCTAGAACACTTCTATTAACTACATTCTCTTGATATGAAACTGCAACCATTACAACCTCTTTATCTTTCTTAAGGTCTTCGCTTGCATACTTTAGGGCTTCTCCATCGCTTGCTGCCAATGCAACAAATACAACCTCCTTATCCTTCTTAAGGCTTTCGCTGGCATGCTGAAGCGCATAACCGTTATCTTTAACTGCAGCTAGCACAATACCCCTGTCTTTTTTAAAGGTTTCACTCGCATATTTGAGCAAAGAACCATTTTTAGAAATAGCTAGCGAGACGAGCTCCTTGTCTTCCTTATACCTTAATATCGCAAAGACACCGTTGTCCTTTTCATTCAAGGCGAATTGCCAACCGGTTGTTCCAAAAAAGCCCCCTGAATTCAGAGCTTCAAGAACAAATGCTTTGTCTTTTAAAATTCTCTTCCGCACATTATTCAACAATTCTCCATTTCTGGTAATCGCTGACAAAATGAAACCTCTGTCTCTCTGAAGCTTTCTGGGAAAATAGAAAAACACCTCAAAATCCACTCCCACTGCGTCTAGCAAAAAATCTCTATCCGTTTTTAATTCTTTACTTATGTATTTATATAAGTCGCAATCTTCCTTTTTGAGTAATTCCAAAATAAACACTTTGTCGTGCTGAAGGCTATCCGATGCAAAACGTATTGCCTTCAAATCATTTTTTACCGCATACCTAATAATTTCCCTATCTCCCTTATATAAAGGTGATAAATCCCTAACGACTGAAATCCCATTCTTATCGATGGATTCTTTGATGTTATACCTTTCTTCATCCGTTTGGCAGAACGAATAGTTACTTAAGCAAGCAGCAATAATTAAAAGCAGAATATGTCTCATAATTTCAAGATTGTTCTAAATCTAACTTATTTATCTTCTTTATATTACCCTCCTCGGAATAATCGTAATTCAGATATTAAATATAAATTGAAATAACTACCTTAAGACTTCTTCACAAACTTCGTTAAAATGACAATTTGCTGTCCGTCAATCTTACCTTCAATCTGCTCAATGTTGTCATGAACCAAACGAATGTTACGCACGGCAACACCAACGTTCGCTTTCACCTGAGAGCCTTTTACTTCCAATGTTTTAATCAATGTAACGGTATCGCCGTTTTGCAAAATAGCGCCGTTTGAATCTTTGTGAAATTCAACTTCCCCTGAATCTTCTTCGTCTCCAGCCGCGCGCGCCCACGTCAATTGATCTTCTTCCAAATACATCATATCAAGTGCATCAGCTGCCCACGAATTCGTTTTCAAACGATTCAACATTCTCCATGAAACAACTTTCACAGCAGGTACTTCACTCCACATGCTTGTATTCAAACAACCCCAATGGTTCGCATCAAGAGCCACACGCTTTTCCAATTGCGCCTTGCACACTTCACATACCAAAATGGTCTCGTCTTCATTACCGTCTGAATGCGGAGGAACTTCGTACACCGATAAGTTATCTTTCGCCTCGCACAATTCGCAACTTCCGTTACTACGTGCCTGTAGTTTTTGTTCTGTACTCATTTCCTTAATTAGTCGATGTTTTTTTCAATGAAGT
>Ga0315899_10008383_pt1 | contig 11081 bp, 10 predicted proteins | sample LakEriMetagenome_2_FD_203518 | JGI IMG/M metagenome (GOLD analysis project Ga0315899, IMG submission 203518) | Freshwater fungal communities from buoy surface, Lake Erie, Ohio, United States - Buoy 4 MA112 | ecosystem: Environmental > Aquatic > Freshwater > Lake | place: USA: Lake Erie, Ohio...
ACTCATTAAAGTTTGGAAAGGTTGTGGTGACATTTGGGGAGTCATAATTTTCCTCAGGCACAATTAAAAAACGTTCAATCACATACCCATTTTTTTCAAAACTTCGCCAAATCGGACCACCGAGTGAGATGTAATCATGTTCGATAAAGAGTGCGCGCATTAGAAGAGTTTAACCACATATTAGGGTAATCAATGTCTATCTACTGCTTCAATTTCTATTTTACCCTTGCTTTGAGAGTTCGATAGGCCTCTTTTGCTAACGGTTCGCCCATTTACCCCGCTTTTGTTTCAGCCGGTTTCCACAGTAACAATTAAGTTCAACTCATCGTGATCAATTTCTTCAATAATGAATTTATCCTTATCATAAGGTTTTTTGTTTTTATCGCACTCTGTATGCTAAATATAGGTTCTAAGTTTAAGATTCATTGATTTATTTCAGTAAGTTACTAGACTACTAAATCATACTTTAGAGTTTGCAAATAAACTTAGACTGCGCACTAACAAATATTGATTGCGTATTGGTATAATTAATTGTTTGTTTAACTTTTGTCAATCTTTATGGAAATTGATCCCAAGCTCAATCTTGATTACATAATTACAACGTAGATTTTTGCCGCTGATAGTATTAATGGATTTGGCAAATATTTTAGGATTAGCTTGGTCTCTATAAATCACTCAATTTTAGTCTTCACACTGTTTAAGCAGTTGGTCGCCTAAATTCTCGTCAGCTCAGAGCCTGTTTAACCCCCCCCTGGAGATTGTTGGGGTGCTCAAAATGGGCTTAATTAGTCAGTTTTCCAGGTGCTTTATTTAGGATCCCTTCCCTAAGCCTCAATCGAAGCGATCTCGGATAGCGCTGGGCCCTGGCGGGAGTCATTATAAACAAAACGTTATGAATACTTTTTGATAAAAGTCGTATGCTTTCTCCGATCCAGTTAGGTGAGAGCACCGTACGCTATTGCCGATCTAGTTGGGCGATCGCAGTACTTAACATAATCTGAAAGGCTATAAAAATGCACAGTAAAAGAAAAGCACTAATCAGTGGTGTGCTAACCAGTGCCTTATTTTTAGGCTTGGTTAGTGGAATTAATCCTGTATCTGCTTCTGGAAAATATGCCGGTAAAACAATTACGGCAAACTTCATGGCATCAGGTACTTACGATAAAGCCGCATTAGAAGTAAAGGCTAAATTTGAAGAGGAAACTGGCGGCAAGGTTGAAATTGTTGCCAAACCTTTCGATCAGTTGGTCCAGGCAAATCTTACAGATCTTGCAGCAGGCACCGGGCAGTATGACGTTATTTCTGTAACCAGTTGGGAAGCAGATGTTTACGATAAATTACTTCCATTAGATGCGCTTATTGCAAGGGACAAGTACGGTGTAGATGCAGGATTTATTCCTGGCCTCTTGAGGGCTAACCAAGGAACAGAGTACTTCGGTGGCAAGCCTGTTGGCGTTCCGTACGCTATCGATGGTTACGCAATGCTGGTTCGAAAAGATCTTCTCGATAAGGCTGGGGTTAAATGGAACTGGAAGACATGGCCGGAATTTTTTGCAGCCATGGATAAATTGGACTTGACCTTGCCATTTGGTGTAGATCCTTTTGTATTCGCTTATGGTGCAGTTGAACAGGTACCTGCTATTTGGTTATCCGACTACGATGGATATCTGCTAAAGAAAAATGGCACCTATGGTGTGGAAAAAGCAAAAATGGTTCGAGCTCTTAATGTCGCCAAAAAAGCTTTGAATTACGCCCCTACCAACGCAAAAGCACTAAGCATTGACGAAGCAAATCAAGTTTTCCTTAATGGAAATGCTGCAGTGCTTATGGGCTGGCCTAGCTTCGTTCGAGGAGCAGCTGACAATCCCGCAAAGTCAAAGGTAGTGGGCAAGTGGGCTCTTTCATCTGCACCTGGTAAGGGAACGAAATGGCTAAGCGCTTGGAATCTAGGAATAGCCAAAACTTCCAAGAACCCTGAAATGGCTTGGGACTTCATTAAGGCTTACATTAATGAAAAAAATGGAACTGACTGGATGCAAAGAATTGGTATCGGTTCACCATTTTTGAAGACATTTACTGGACCTTCTGCCGCTGCTAACGCTCACGACTATCCGCAGCATGCAAAAAATCTAGGAGATGTTAAAAATGCCCCATGGAGTTTCTCAGCCTTCTTGGATGTGTACTCACGTGGTACCGGAGATTTCATCGCCGGAAAGAAGACTGCTTCTCAAACAGTGGACTTCTGGGAAAAGCAAATAGGCAAAAAGAAGCCGGCTCCTGGTATGGTCGAAGCAGCTAAAGCTTCTGGCCAGATGCAACGCTAGGCAATATCAATTGCGAGAATACGCATGTTGGGTTTAAACCCAACATGCGTATTCGTTGGAGCGTAATAGTTCCAAACTAAAGTATGGAGATTTGTCAGTGAGCAAGTTTTTGCACAAAAAAGGTACAGTGGACAAGTCCGCAACTTTATTTCGGCATGATCGAAAATGGATTAACTTATTTTTACTGCCAGCACTAATTTTTATAATCGTCATTCAAGCGGGACCGCTTTTATACTCTTTTTATATTAGTTTTCAGGATTGGGTTTTTATATCAAGTTCCACTCCTCAAGGTTTTGTCGGATTGGCCAACTTCCAATATGCGCTTTCCGATCCAGCATTTGTCGAATCAATAAAATTTACGCTTTTTTTGACTGTTTTCACGGTGCCATTGCAATTATTATTTGGAACTTTTTTGGCATTTATGGCATCTGGAAGATCTATTTTTTTACAAGTATCTCGAGCCCTATTGGTTCTTCCAATGGTAGTAGCACCGGTAGCAATTGGAACTTTATGGCGACTTATGTTCAATGATACAGCTGGACCAATCAATAATCACTTGCTGGCATTCTTCAATTTATCTGGGCCATTGTGGTTGGGTGATCAATTCTGGGCCAAGATTGCAATTGTAATCATAGAGATCTGGCAGTGGACTCCGTTTGTTTTTATAGTTATTTCCTCTGCAATAACCATGGTTTCTCAAGAATTATTACAAGCTGCACAAGTTGACGGAGCATCGCGTTGGCAAATTTTTTATAAAATTGAGCTGCCATTGTTGGCACCAGCCTTTTTTCTTGTGATTTTGTTTAGAACTTTAGAGTCGTTGCTGACATTAGATTCGATCTTATCTTTGACACGCGGCGGTCCCGGATCATCTACTGTTAATCTTACATACTCAATTTATAATAAAGGGCTTCGTGAGTTTGATTTGGGAACTGCTAGTGCTCAATCCTGGATGTTTATGTTTTTTGCTACGCTATTAATCTTTTTAATTTTCAGACTAAATATGCGCCAAGAGAAAAAAATATAATGCGAAATATTCATTTAAAAAGAGGTCAAATTCAGCAGCTGGCTAAAATTCCAATAATATTGGCTGCACTTTTTTTAGTTTTGTTTCCCCTTTTTTATCTTTTGATAACAAGTTTTCGACCTGCAGGTGAGTTCTTAGCAAACACGAATATTTTGCCTCAAAGTTTCACGCTAGATCACTATCGAGAAATATTTACTAATCAAAACAGCCTTACTTATCTTAAGAATTCTTTTCTAGTTACGGGCACTGTTACCGCAATTTCAATAATAGTTGGAACGATGACTGGATATGCCTTAGTCCGTTCGCGCTTCTCCCACACGCTAATTTTAGTAATTATTTTTTCATTAATCTTTATCAGATTTTATCCCCGGATTTCTATAGTTGTACCTTGGTTTTTAATCATGAATCAATTTAACTTATTGGACACTATATGGGCCGTGATAATTTTGCACCTTGGACTTACTGTTCCTTTCGTGGCCTGGTTGATGTACACTTTTTTCAAAGGAGTTCCAATCGAACTTGAAGAGTGTGCTTCAATAGATGGAGCTGGATTTATTCGACGCTTCGTAAGTATTGTCCTCCCTTTATCATTGCCGGGAATAGCCTCTGCGAGTATTTTTACAGCTTTTCTATCATGGAACGAGTTTTTACTAGCCTCGGCTGTTACAAGAGAATCGGCAAAAACGTTACCAGTAGTTATTGCTGGTTTCGTTACAGATAAAGGAACACTTTGGGGTCCATTGATGGCAACGAGTACGCTAGTAATCTTGCCGATGATTGTTTTCGCGTTGTTTTTGCAAAAATATTTAATCCGAGGAATGATGTTAGGAGCTGTAAAAGGATGAAAAAGCTAAATACAAACCTAGATTCGCTACATTTCACACCAAAATGTGATCGCTGTTTAGAAATTGCTGAGCTTAGTGCCATGAGATGCACGGACTGCGGTGGAAATATTTTCTTTGAATACCGTCAGGAAAATCCGATGTTTGACCATTCTAAAAAAGGACTTTCTAGATTTTGGTCACGATTGCCTCTGGTCAACCCTGATGCTCGAATAAGTTTGGGTGAGGGCGATACACCTTTAATAAAAGTTGACTTAGGTCACCCAAATTTGTGGCTAAAAAATGAGATGGCAAATCCAACTGGGTCGCATAAAGATCGTCAGCTATCAATTGCAATTTCGCACGCAGTTCACCTGGGCAAGAAGCTCTCAGCGCTTGTTTCAGCTGGCAGTACCGGGCTTGCAAATGCAGCATATACAGCCCGTGCAGGAATCAAAGGAATTATATTTACAGGTGAGAGCGCGCGCAATGATCGAGTCTATCCAATTCACATTCTAGGCTCAGAAGTAATTAGGGTAAAAGGGGACATTGATACCGTGATTGACCATCTTACAGATTTATCTTCGCAAACAGGAATTTATAATAGTTCTACCGCCAGACATATAAATCCTTATCAGGCAGAGGGACCTAAGACAATCGCTTATGAAATATATGAACAATTGGGTTGTGCGCCAGATTGGATGATTGTTCCTGCTGGTGGGGGCGGTACGTATGCTGCAATCGGCAGAGGCTTTATTGAACTCTTCGAGAATGGTCTCACGGATCGGATACCAAGACTAGTAGGAGCCGTTCCTAGCACTTATAACGCCTTGGAGCATGGCCACAATCTTGGTTACCAAAGCATGGCGGAAGTAAAGAAACATGCGATAGGAGAAGGTGTTCCAACTATATTGGCCAAATTGGCTCACGTATATCCGCCAGATGCTGAAGATGCGCTCAAAATGGCTCGTAAAATTAATGGTTATTTTCTTTCGGCATCCGACGCTGAATCACTTGATGCTTGTCAATCTCTAGCAGAAAAAGTTGGTTTGTATACTGAACCTTCATCGGGAACTGGAATTGCAGTTTTAGAAAAATTCTTAGCAAGCGGAGCTGCTAAACCTTCCGAAAAAGTTGTTGTAATGGTGTGTGGGTCTGGTTTTCGAGAAACCAATACTTTTTCAGAAGAAAGAGCTTTCACTCCAGAAGCAATAAATCTCGAGGAAATGATTAGATTTATTACGCGCTAACAATAGAAAAGAACTTTAAATGAGCACAAAGAAGGTTGCAATTGTAACAGGAGCCGCACAGGGAATCGGTGCGGGGATAGTTAAAGAGATGTTAAACGAGTCTTACTTCGTTTATGCGGTAGATAAGAAGGAAATACCACCTCAACAAAATTTAATCTTTCATAAAGCAGATCTCTCAATCGTCGAAGTAATCCCCGATATTGTTTCCAGATGTATTGAAAAATTTGGAAGAGTTGACGTGCTTGTAAATAATGCGGCAGTCTCAATGGGACAAGAATTTCTAGCAACGGATCTACACACTTGGAAAGTATCAATTGCTGTTAATCAGACTGCACCATTTTTTTTGAGCCAAGCTGTTGCTAAGGAAATGATTAAATTAGGTATTGAAGGCCGCATAATCAATCTGGCTTCTGTCAATAGTTTTGCGGCTGAAAAAGGTCACGCGTCCTACGTTGCGACAAAGGGTGCCATTGCCACTATGACCAAATCGATGGCAGTAGATTTGGCAGGTTATAAAATATTAGTCAATGCAATAGCTCCTGGACCAATTTTGACTGAAGCAAGCGAACCGGTTTTTTCTAGTGATATTTATTTAAAATCTATCCCAGTCAGCATACCTTTACAAAGAGTGGGCACTCCAGATGAAGTTGCTCAATTAGTATTATTCTTAGCATCAGAAAAATCCGCATATATAACTGGACAAATAATGGTTATTGATGGCGGCTTTCTTTCTTATTGCAGAATACCTTAATTATGACTAGCTCGGTTTTAACTATCAAAAACGAATTTATTTCAGTGGACATTAGCCCTACCCAAGGCGCTGATATACGAAAAATCTCTCGTAAAGATAAAGCTGAGAATCTTCTTTTAGAAACTAAATGGAAAGGATCTCAAAGACTCTATTGTGATTGTTCACGTATTGATGAAGATCATTTTTTGAGCCATTATGCTGGTGGTTGGCAATTAATGATTCCTAATGCAGGATTTCCTTCAGAAAGTGAATTTGGAAGACTTGGATACCACGGCGAGGCTTGGTCCTCTGCGTGGAAAGTGATTAAGCACGAAACTGCCAAAATGTATTTGGAAGTTTATCTAAAAACCGCTCCAATTAAAATTCAACGAAAAGTTGAGATTAGAGACCAGACACTTGAAATTTCTGATCTTGTTACTAATTGTTCAAATGGTGAGATTAAATTTCTATGGGGTCATCATCCAGCTTTTTCAAATTTATTAATAGATGAATCAACCGAAGTATGCGTAAATGCTAGAAGTATCTCATCAAAAATTAATACAACCTCACCAAATTTTTCAGATCTACCACCATATTTGGTACAAAATTCGGAATCGTTTTATCTTAAAAATTTTGTATCTGAACCGCACTCTTTTTTAGGATTTGCAACTAATTTTAAGGAAGGATCAGCATACATACATAACAAAAATAATAATTTACTGGTCAATTTATTTTGGGATATTGAAATTTTTCCACACGCTTGGCTCTGGATTGAAAATAAGAAAATTTCACGAGAGCCTTGGAGTAAAAAAGTTACCACACTAGCTATTGAGCCTTCTTCAACAAAAACAAATTTGGGACTTGAAGATTCACTAAAGTTTGATGGAAGCTTCACATCACTAAAAGCAAAAGAATCTGTAGGTGCCGCGATATACCTAGAGGTGCTGACCCTAATTTCCAAGTCAGAAGATGTTATGATGGAAAAATCAAGAAAGGATTAACATTATGAAACTTCAATCTGATTTATATCTTGTGGGTGGTGGCGACTTCAATGGGTTCGGATTATCAAATGACATGGACTCACATGTTTATGCAATTGATGGACAATCGGAAATTGCCTTGATTGATTGCGGTATGGCAACTAAGGGTTCTGTTGATCGGATAATAATGAATATGGAAAAAGATGGATTGGATTCGTCGAAACTACGATATATATTTCTGACGCACTACCATATTGATCATTGCGGTGGGTTGCATGAATGGCAGAATCGATTTAAAGTTGAAGCGTTCATTGACAGTCGTGCTGTTGACGCAATACTTACAGGAAATACAGAGAAAACTGGCTTCAAACTTGCACAGAAAGATGGGTTATACCCATCCGATTATGTTTTTAAGGGTCCCACATCCCTAATCGGTCTCAATCAAGGTGACAAGATTCAAGTTGGAAATATAAGTGTTGACTTCATACCAACTCCTGGCCATTGTGAAGGCCATAGCAGTTATATAGTCTCCGGAATAAAAAAATATCTGTTTAGCGGGGACTGCGTCTTTGCAGGAGGCAAGATTGCATTATTGAATACTCAGGATTGCGATATTAATCAATATAGAAATTCTATTCTTGATTTAGATAGACAGGATTTTGATTCATTGCTTCCGGGCCATGGTGCTTTTGTCCTAGAAAATGGAAAACAGCATGTAAAGATTGCTGCTGATGCATTCAGAACACTTTTACTACCTAAGAGTTTTATATGAAGAAGCTAAACGAGATAGAGCTCTTAGGCGAATTAATTTCAATAGATTCGTCAAATCCAGGACCATATGAATCTGAAATTGCTAATTTCTTAGCTGACCTCGCACGAGAATTTGGATTTGAAACGCAGATTTATGAATCAAATCCAGGCCGTACCAATTTGATTATCACAATTTCGGCTGGGGCAGGAGCAAGGTTGGGCTTTAGTGGGCATATTGATACAAAGCCTGTTGGAGATCTTTCTCTTTGGAAAACGCCACCCTGGGAATTTGTTAAAGAAGGTGATTTAGGATTTGGCCTCGGCTCTTCAGACATGAAAGCTGGAGTAGCTGCAATGTTTGTGGCGGCTACTGAATGGGCACTCCAAGCAAAATCAGGCACATTGAAATTAATTTTTACTGCAGATGAAGAAGCTGGATCAGTGTACGGATCAGAATTTATTTCAAAAAATATTCCGCTAAATTTGGATGCAATTCTTGTTGGGGAACCAAGTGGAGTTAATGTGCCATGGGAGTCAATCTTTACCGTTTCGCGAGGAATATCATGTTTTGAGATAACGATATTGGGTAAACAAGGGCATAGCGGTCTCTCAACAATTTTACCCACTAGTACTGCAATTGGAATGGCAAAGGCAATTATCGCTATTTCAAACCTGAAATTAACATATACTAAAAGTGAAAATCCATTCATGATTCCGACAATAAATTCAGGAGTAACAGTTAGCGGTGGTGTCACATACGGAGTTCACCCGGGTGAATCCAAATTTAAATGCGATATTAGATTAATTCCAGGCATGGTAAAAGAAAATCTTGAGAAAGATTTGAAGCTGGCAATGGATTCAGCGCTACCCGCAGATTTAACTTGGCAAGTCAGGTGGGAAGATGGATTTGGCTGGATGGATGCGGTACAGATACCAGATTCTCACCCACTTGTCTTAGCCTGCCAAGAAGCTGTTCAAAATGTATTAGGCCGGCAAGTTCCCCTTGGAACATATCCTGGAGGAACAGATGCATCTCATTTTTACAAGATAGCCAATATCCCAACACTGGCTAGTCTTGGGCCTGGCTGGCTTAGTGTTGCACATGCTCCAAATGAATATGTTGGATTATCACAAGTGACTGAGGCAAAAAATATTTATGTATCAATTGCAAAAAACTTTCTAGGAACTAAAAAATTATGAGGTTATCCACCACGATTGGAAAAAGAAATTACTTTCTGGAAATTATTATCAGTAATGACAAAATACAAATTCCTGTGATTGAGATTGTAGGAAATAAGCCGGGCCGCACATTATTTCTAATAGCCGGACTGCACGGAGATGAGTATGAAGCAACCCAAGTTGTTTTTCAATTGAATAAAGAAATAAATTTCAATAATTTTAATGGGCGTTTGATTATGTTACCAATTGGGAATCCACTGGCACATCTAGCTCAAACTAGAAATACACCTGAAATTTATGACGGCAAAAACTTAGCCCGAGAATTCCCTGGAAATCCTGAAGGATCAGTAACTCAGAGAATTGCAGATAAAATTTGGAAGTTAATAATTGATAACTGTGGGATCGATGATTTAGTAATTGATTTACATTCTGGCGGACAGAATTATTCCTATGTTCAGATTGCCGGGGTACGCGAAATGTTATTAGATTCAAAGCAAACTCTCCAGGCGCTTAGAGCAGCCAAAGCGATGTTAATCCCAAATTTATGGTTTATGGAAGCTGTTCCAGGAACTTTAAGCACAGTCGCAATCGAAAATGGTATTCCAGCAATTGGTTGCGAAGTGGAGGGTGGTGGCTCTTTAAAGTCGCAAGATATTGAACTTTATCTACGAGGTGTCAAGAATTTAATGAAGTTTACTGGACATGATTTAGAAGGCAAGGCTTCAGAAATAGATGGAAATTTTTATCGTACAGTAACGATTTTATCTCAGCATTCAGGCTTTGCTAATATATACTTTGATCGTTTTTCTCAGGTCAGCCCGGGTGATGTTATATGTGTAGTTTTAGATCAGTTTGGTGAGCAATTAGAAGAGTTAGTGAGTGCGCATTTTGGTCAAATTTGGGCTATCAGAACAAACCCCAGTATCCGTAAGGGTGATATAATTGCGCTGATTAGAGTTTGAGTTAATTAAACCAAAAAAGGGAACAATGATTAACAGACTTGCTAGTATGACTTGGCCCGAGATAAATGAAGCGGTTTTACAGCAGCGAGTAGCAGTAATTCCAGCGGGGACTTTAGAGGATCACGGGTTACACCTACCTATCGATACAGATATTGTAATTGCGGATAAAATATGCCAAGCGCTGGCTGACGAGATGCCTAATGATGTTGTGGTTTTACCTCCAATAACATTTGGATTTAGTCCCCACCATCTCGATGGTCCAGGTACTATTACATTAAAGTGGGATACATTTATACAGTCTACCCACCAAATAATTAGCAGCCTTTTCTATCATGGTTTTCGAAAAGTTCTAATTATTAATGGACATGGAAGTAATGAGCCAGTTTTGGATATTGCATCGCGCCAAGCAATCCTTTCTAATCCAGATTCACAAAGCGCCATGATTTCTTGGTGGTCTTTAACAAAAGTCCAAGAAGCAGTGAAAGTTTTTCGTGAATCAGATTGGACAGGGCATGCGTGTGAACTTGAAACCTCCCTTTATTTGGCCATCAATCCATCACTTGTAAGAACTGACTTGTATGAAGAAGACATAAATCCATTTATGTCTCACCATTTTTGGGCAGATTTAGTTTCAGATGCCCCGGAGGGGTACGTAAATCCTGTGCGCATTAATGAGTATTGGTCTACGGTAAGCAAAACTGGAACCTGGGGGGATCCGCGCACCGCAACGGCTGAGAAAGGAAATACAATCATCCAAGCTGCGGTTTCAGAGTTAGTTAATATTGTTACGGAGTACAAATCTCGTCCAATAAGACCGCGCAATCCGAAACAGTCAAAAGAAGTTATCTCCCGCAATATTGCGGTGCACGGTCCAACCCCGGGATTCATACATTGAAGTTCTTATATCTGAAAAAATGGGTCTAAGTCAATTTAACTTCATCAACAATTAAACATTAATGATCAAGATTGACACGTTTAATTTCTATTTCTTTATGCATACCAGAGTCTCTTGTTCAATCTTATAAATCTCTAAATTAAAATCTATCGGTCTAAATGCA
>Ga0315899_10008386_pt1 | contig 11079 bp, 10 predicted proteins | sample LakEriMetagenome_2_FD_203518 | JGI IMG/M metagenome (GOLD analysis project Ga0315899, IMG submission 203518) | Freshwater fungal communities from buoy surface, Lake Erie, Ohio, United States - Buoy 4 MA112 | ecosystem: Environmental > Aquatic > Freshwater > Lake | place: USA: Lake Erie, Ohio...
TGAAACTGGGTACCTCAAAATTAATTGCTATTATTCTTATTATTCAATTGGTTGCAATTTTCGGCGCCTTGATTATGTCAATTTTTGCTAAGAAATATGGCAATATTCAGGTAATTATAGCTGTTCTTTTTGTTTGGATTGGGGTGTGTATTGCAGCTTATTATATTCAGAATGAAACAGAGTTTTATATTGTTGCAGCTGTAGTGGGTTTAGTAATGGGGGGGATTCAATCTATATCCAGATCTACTTACTCTAAATTTTTACCTCAAAACACTCCTGATACTGCATCATTTTTTAGTTTTTATGATGTAACTGAAAAAATCGCAATTGTTATTGGTCTTTTCAGTTTTGCTTATATCGAAGAACTTACCGGTAGTATGCGTAATTCTGCAGTAAGCCTGGCAGGTTTTTTTATTTGTGCTTTAATAATTTTGTTCTCTATCTTTTTTAAAAAATCAGAAAAATCAGATAGTTTGCCTTCTATTTAGTTATTTTTCGGAATTTAGCACCTTTCTCTTCCTCCGCTTAAAACTGTTTTAAGAATATGAATGTTGAATTATTTATTCCCTGCTTTATTGATCAGCTTTATCCTCAGACTGCCTTTAACACCATTAAGATTCTTGAGAAGGCCGGATGTAGGGTAAAGTATAATGCTGAACAAACCTGTTGTGGTCAGCCAGCTTACAATGCAGGTTTTTGGGAAGAGGCTAAAGTAGTAGGAGCAAAATTTCTGAATGATTTTACCGAGAATACTTATATCGTTTCTCCATCTGCATCTTGCACAGGTATGGTAAAAAATTCATTTAATGACCTTTTTACTAATACTGCAGTTCATAACAAATGCCGGTCTATTCAAAATAACATTCATGAGCTATCAGATTTTTTGGTCAATATTTTAAACAAGGATTATTTTGGATCAGAATTAGATGGCAGGGCCGTTTATCATGATTCATGCTCAGGTCTGAGAGAATGTAATATTAAATCAGAACCTAGACAATTGCTAAGTAAGGTTCATGGTCTTGATCTTGTTGAAATGAAGGATACAGATGTTTGCTGTGGTTTTGGAGGAACTTTTGCTGTTAAATTTGATTCGATTTCTAGCGCTATGGCAGAGCAGAAGATTAATAATGCTTTGGAAATGGAGGCAGATTATATTATCTCAACTGATTCTTCTTGTTTGATCAACCTTCAGGCTTATATAGACCAACATAATCTTAAGATAAAAACCATTCATATTGCAGATGTTCTTGCAAGTGGATGGGGAAATGTATGATTTGATGGTGTTAAACATTATTTAATCCAATCAATAAATCAGGTTAATAGTTTTTTTCTTCGAGCCCTTGGGTATTCCATTATTTATTAAGTCGATGGTTAGTCCTTTAAGAAGTTTATATTTTATAAATGGAAACCAGGAATTAATTTATATGGACTATTTATCGGTATTTCAGTGCTGAAGCACCGGTTTTTGTTCCATTTTTTTGCTTATGTTTAGGGCTGGCCATTATAAAATCGGATCTTTTCCTGGAGCTAAAGCGCCGGGCTATTCAATAATACGGCTATCCAAAGATTTAATATTTATTAATAAACGTGAGTTCGATATAATATCTTACTGAGCTAAGTTTTGACTGATTTTTTCTCTCCTTTAAGAAAGCAGGGTCTGTTTCTCTTCGCTTATTCCAGCCCCGTGTTCTGCCCTATTTTTTTGCGGGAAATTTAATTTTATCATGAGATTCGGTATTGCAAAAAAGATAGAGCTGCCACCCGGGTTTGTTTAACATGGACTATGGTTCTATTAACGGAAGTCCGTCCCGATGAAAAACTGCCTCAGGTTAAATAAACCTTGCCGAAGGAGGTATCTTCCGGCTATTGGTAATCTGAAATAGACTACGATTTCTTGCCGGAAATACTCCGTAGGAAAGGGCTGAAATAACCTATGAAACACAGGTATTGGTTTCAAAAATCAAATAATACAAACCTAGATCATCATTAAATCAATTATCATGAGATTTTTTACTCTTCCTTCTATGGAACTCAAGTTAATTAATCATTTCAATTTCCTTAATCCAGTGGTATCTTAGTTATGAACCTCATTGGCACTATCGCTCAATAGGCCCCAGCTTTAGCTGGGGTCAAGGATATTCTCTGTTTTCGGGCTTTAGCCCATTATTCAGTAGCATGAAAGGAAATCTACATTGGACTTTAGCCAGATAGACAGCACATTACCTGCTCTAATTTGGTTATACCCTAGTTTTTCAACAAAAGTATTGTCTAGTTTTAACCCGGAGTTAAAGCACTTGGAGCAATATGGCTAAAGCGTGGATTTCTGTTTGCCTAAATCGGGTATCCCTAAATTATAAGTTGTTTTGCAAGCTCAATCATTTGTTTCTGCATGAAATTCAATCAAAATATCCTATTTTTGCTTTTGAATTGAAGATCACTTTGTAGGTGATCATTTGAATTTTTTAAATCACAACATATAAATCATTTTGTAGATGATCAAGATCACTCTTCCTGATGGTTCTGTTCGGGAATATGAGCAGGGAACCTCAGCAAATCAAATTGCACTTTCAATTTCCGAAGGATTAGCCAGAAATGTTTTAGCCGCAGAGGTTAACGGACAGGTATGGGATTCAAGCCGGCCAATAGAATCAGATTCAACTGTAAAATTACTTACCTGGAATGATCAGAATGGTAAATCTACTTTTTGGCATTCATCAGCACATTTAATGGCAGAGGCTTTGGAATCATTATATCCGGGTACCAAGTTTGGAATTGGTCCGGCAATCGAAACCGGGTTTTACTATGATGTGGATTTTGGTGATCGGGAATTTTCATCGGATGATTTTAAGCAGATTGAAGATAAAATACTCGAGCTCGCAAAACAAAAATCTGACTTTTCAAGAAAATCAGTCTCCAAAGCAGATGCAATTAAATATTTTACAGAAAAAGATGATGAATACAAGCTAGATCTAATAAAAGACCTTAGCGATGGTTCGATTACTTTTTATACTCAGGGAAATTTTACAGATCTCTGCCGCGGACCACATATTCCGAATACAGGATTTATTAAAGCGGTTAAGCTAATGAATGTGGCTGGAGCTTATTGGAGAGGGGATGAGAGCAGAAAGCAATTGACCCGTATTTATGGTGTCACCTATCCCAAACAAAGTGAGCTAACCGATTATCTTCATATGATCGAGGAAGCAAAAAAGCGCGACCACCGTAAACTGGGTAAAGAACTTGAGTTATTCGCTTTTTCAGATAAAGTTGGCATGGGATTACCTTTATGGCTTCCAAAGGGTACTGCACTAAGGGAGAAGCTTGTAAATTTTCTTCAAAGGGCGCAGGTTAAATCAGGTTATGAGCAGGTAATCACCCCGCATATTGGCCATAAAAACCTTTATATAACCTCAGGTCATTATGAAAAATATGGCGCTGATTCATTTCAGCCTATAAAAACGCCACAAGAAGGTGAAGAGTTCTTTTTAAAACCCATGAATTGTCCGCATCACTGCGAAATCTACAAAACTAAGCCACGTTCATATAAAGATCTTCCGGTGAGATATGCAGAATTCGGAACCGTTTACCGATATGAGCAGAGTGGTGAATTACATGGTCTTACCCGTGTTCGTGGCTTTACACAGGATGATGCACATTTATTTTGCCGTCCGGATCAGGTAAAGGAAGAATTTAAGAAAGTAATTGATCTGGTTCTTTATGTATTCAAGGCCTTAGGATTTGATAACTATACCGCCCAAATCTCTCTTCGTGATCCTGAAAATAAAGCGAAATATATTGGCAGCGATGAGAACTGGCAATTAGCTGAATCTGCAATCATTGAAGCAGCAGATGAAAAAGGATTAACAACTGTAATTGAACTCGGAGAAGCTGCTTTTTACGGACCAAAACTAGATTTTATGGTGAAGGATGCATTGGGAAGAAAGTGGCAGTTAGGAACCATTCAGGTAGATTATAATTTGCCTGAACGTTTTGAACTTGAGTACACAGGTAGCGATAATCAGAAACACCGTCCAGTAATGATTCATAGAGCACCTTTTGGATCACTTGAACGATTTGTAGCTGTATTGATTGAGCATTGTGCTGGCGAATTTCCATTATGGTTGACACCTGAGCAATTTATTGTTCTTCCTATCTCTGAAAAATTTGAGGATTATGCAAAAAAAGTTTTAGAATCGCTTAATAATTCCGATATTTGCGGCTTGATTGACTTCCGTGATGAAAAAATTGGCCGTAAAATAAGAGATGCGGAAGTCAAGAAAATACCTTACATGCTCATAATAGGTGAGAAGGAAATGAATGATGGAATGGTTTCTGTTAGAAGACATGGAAAAGGAGATTTAGGTAGTATGACTATAGAAGAATTTAGTAATCAATTAGTTAAAGAAATAACAATTTAAGTAAACACAAATTTGGCATTAGGAAGACCAGGCTTTAACAGGGGACCACGACCTCCGTTTAAAAAGAAAGAAGCAGAACACAAGATCAATGATTTGATCAGAGCGCCTGAAGTGCGCTTGACTGGTGATAACGTGGAAACTGGTATTTATCCGTTTAGAGAGGCCTTGGCTATGGCTATAGAACAGGATCTTGATCTAGTTGAAATTTCTCCAAATGCAGTTCCGCCCGTATGTAAAATTGTTGATTACAACAAGTTTATCTATGAGCAGAAGAAGAAAATGAAGGAAATTAAGTCCAATGCGAAACAAACGGTCATTAAAGAGATTCGTTTTGGACCTAATACCAGCGATCATGATTTTCAGTTCAAACTGAAACATGCTATCGGATTCCTTGATAATGGTGAGAAAGTACGTGCTTATGTTCATTTTAAAGGCCGTGCAATTGTGTACAAGGAGCAGGGAGAAATTCTTCTTCTTAAATTTGCTCAGGCATTGGAGGATGTTGGTAAAGTAGAACAACTACCCAAACTGGAGGGAAAACGGATGTTTTTGACCGTTGCACCTAAACACGCAGGAAAAAGATAATTTGTCATCCGATAGCTATCGGATTTGCTGTTCTGTCCATTTGGGCGCATTGCAATTGACAAATTGACAAATAGAATAATTGACAAATAATAAATAGATAGAGTTATGCCAAAAATGAAAACGTGTTCTAGTGCAAAAAAGCGGTTTAAGCTTACTGGGACAGGTAAAATCAAAAGAAAGAACGCTTTCAAGAGTCACATCTTAACAAAGATGAGTAACAAACGTAAGCGTGCTTTAGGTCAGACGAGTTTAGTTTCTGACGCTGATATGGGCAACGTAAAGCGTATGCTTACCATCGGCAAATAATTAACAAATTAATTTAACCAGGTATCAGGTTTTAAAGTTTCTTTAAAGGAACACCGCTTACCAAAAATCAACACAACATGCCACGTTCGGTTAACGCAGTAGCGTCAAGAAGAAGAAGAAAAAAGGTCTTAGACTTAGCCAAAGGCTATTGGGGATCAAGAAGCAAGGTTTTTACCGTTGCTAAAAACACAGTCGAAAAGGGTTTGCAATATGCTTACCGTGACCGTAAAACCAAGAAAAGAGAGTTCAGAGCTTTGTGGATTCAGCGTATTAACGCAGGTGCACGTCAGCACGGTTTATCTTATTCTGTATTAATGGGTAAATTAACTGCAAAAGGAAATGGTCTGAACCGTAAAGTTTTGGCTGACCTTGCAATGAATCACCCGGAAGCTTTTAAAGCTGTAGTTGATTCTGTAAAATAGATCTTCATTATTATAATTAAGAAAAGGGAGCCTTGTGCTCCCTTTTTTGTTACACACATTAATGGAACTCGATATTGTGAAAAAAAAAGCCGCTGATCAAAAATCAGCGGCTTGATATAGTAGTTAAAACCCTTTTTTATTTTTCTTCTAGCACTTTCGTTACCAGTGCTGCAGCTTCTTTCAATAGAATGGCTGAATAAACTTTTAAACCTGATTCATCAATTAATTTCTTTGCCTCAACAGCATTAGTACCTTGCAAACGAACAATGATTGGTACCGGAATATTCCCTATTTCCTTGTATGCATCAATTACACCCTGAGCTACACGGTCGCAGCGAACGATACCTCCGAAAATATTGATAAGAATTGCTTTTACATTTGGATCAGAAAGTATGATATTAAATCCTGCCTTTACAGTTTCAGCATTAGCAGTTCCACCTACATCTAGAAAATTTGCCGGCTCACCTCCTGCAAGTTTTATAATATCCATAGTGGCCATTGCTAGTCCGGCACCATTAACCATACATCCTACATTACCATCAAGCTTCACATAATTCAGATTTGATTTACTAGCTTCAACTTCAGTTGGATCTTCTTCACTGGTATCACGCATTGCTGCATAATCAGGATGGCGGAATAAACCGTTGTCATCAAGATTTACTTTGGCATCAACTGCCAGAATTTTATTATCTGATGTTTTCAAAACAGGATTGATCTCAAACATTGAAGAATCAGTTCCTTCGTAAGCTTTGTATAAAGCAGCAATGAACTTGATCATGTCTTTAAAAGCATCCCCGCTTAGTCCTAAGTTAAAGGCGATTTTACGCGCCTGAAACCCTTGCAAGCCAACCTTAGGATCAATTTCTTCTTTAAAAATAAGATGGGGGGTGTGTTCTGCTACCTCTTCAATATCCATTCCACCTTCAGTAGAGTACATGATGATATTACGGCCTCTTGAACGATCGAGTAAAACGCTGATGTAAAATTCCTTTGTTTCACTTTCTCCAGGATAATAAACATCTTGAGCAACTAAAACTTTACTGACCAATTTTCCTTCTGGTCCAGTTTGAGGTGTAACTAATTGCATTCCAATAATCTGTCCTGCTTTCTCTTTAACTTCTTCTAAGTTCTTTGCCAGTTTAACACCACCGCCTTTTCCTCTGCCTCCAGCATGAATTTGAGCTTTTATAACAACCCAGTCTGAATTATAATCGACTTTTAATTTCTTTGCGGCGTCAACAGCTTGTTCTGCAGTATCAGCAACAATGCCTTCCTGGACTCTGACACCAAAGCTTTTTAAAATTGCTTTACCCTGATATTCGTGAATATTCATTTACTTATTATTTGACGTAAAACTACGTTTTTATTACTAACCTGAAAATAGTAATGGCTCTTTTTTTTCAAAAAACAGGCTATTATTTTGATCCAGGGTAAAGATTAATAAACAATTTGCACATTTGCATATTCACAAGATTATTTTTCATGCTGCAGGCTAAGGGAATACAAAAATCGTACGGTAATTTACAGATCTTAAAAGGGGTAGATCTTGAGGTAAGCAAAGCTGAAATCGTTACTATTATAGGAGCATCTGGTGCTGGTAAAAGTACTTTATTGCATATTATAGGTACTCTGGATAGCCCAGATCAGGGTAAAGTTTTGTTAAACAATATTGATGTTAATTCCCTTTCATCAAAAAAATTAAGTGCATTTAGAAATGATCACATTGGTTTTATTTTTCAGTTTCATCATCTTTTGCCTGAATTTACGGCTCTTGAAAATATTTGTATACCTGCATTCATTGCCAATTATGGTAAAAAAGAATCTGAAATCAGGGCATTTGAGCTACTTGATCTTCTTGGATTGAAAGATAGGGCAAATCATAAGCCAAATGAACTTTCAGGAGGTGAGCAACAACGTGTAGCTGTGGCTAGAGCAATGGTTAATCGTCCCGCAATTATCCTCGCAGACGAGCCATCTGGTAATTTAGATTCCGAAAATGCTGAAAGTCTGCATCGTCTTTTTACAGACCTGAGAGATAATTTTCAACAAACCTTTGTCATAGTTACTCATAATGATAACTTGGCAGCCTTGGCAGATCGTAAAGTTATGATGAAAGACGGACTGATCATTAACTATTAGTCGCATGGCAATTTTAATTACTGCAGCATCTTTCTCTTTAGCTTATAAACTTGAAAGACTATTGAATGAATCTGAAGTTTATTTTGCTGATCAAATTAAAATGCCTGCAATTCCTGGTAAAAAATTTATTCAATTACCCGATGCTTCATCAGCAATTTTTATAAGTGAACTTTTGAAATTATGCCTTGAAAATAATATAATGTCTATTTATCCTTTAAAAAAATCAGAGATCAAGGAATTATTAAATGCAGATCAACTCTTTAAAGAATACAACATTAATATTATTTTTTCGAAAGAATGGATCTTGCAAAGTTGATTAAATGATTGAGCCTGTAATTGGACTATTTTTTGTATTTATGATTATCGCGAATTTTAAACGGTGTTATCATCTATATAATGTGTATTTATGATCATAAAACATGTTATCCCTAAACCAAATAAGAAGATTGCTAATTTTGTTTTCAGAGATTATAAATGTTGAAGTATAAAGATCTTGATAAGGGTATTAAAGCTTTTGTTTTTGAATTGGATGATGTAATCTATCCCGAAAAGGATTATTTGCTCCAGGTCTATTATCTATTTGCAAATTTTATTGAGTTTGCTGAGGGTTTTCCAAATTCCAAAAATCTCACAGAATTCTTTAAAGCTGCATACCTTCATCATGGGGGAAAGGATATTTTTGATCGGGCAAAAGAAGCATTTGGTATAGATGAGAAGTATCGTGATAACTTTGACAGACTTCATCATTCTGCTATACTTCCATTAAAACTATTAATTTATCCAAAAATTTTGGAATTGATGCAGGAAATTGTTGTTGATCGAAAACAGTTATTTTTGATTACAAATGGTAAGCCTGAGGTTCAGTTGAATAAAATTAGACAGATAGAGTGGAATGGTCTTGAGAAATATTTGAGAGTATTTTATGCTTCAGAAATAAACCCGAAACCCAATCCTGATGTATTGTCGTATATTATAGATAATTACCAGCTTACTACAAAAGATTTCATGATTATTGGCACATCAGAAATTGATCAGGAGTTTGCAGTGTCAACCGGTGTTGATTTTTTAGCCGTTAAGGAATTTCTTTAAATTATACTAAATTTGATATACCAATTGTAATTTGTTTTTAAACTTGCCAAAATAAATGTTGAATAAAATGAAACTAATGTCTTTTGATAAAATATTAATAACCTCATTGAGCTTGTTAATCTTGTCTTCCTCCTGTAAAAAAGAACCAAAAGCCATTGTTGCCCCAACGCCAACAACGCCAACCCCAGCTCCAGTGGCCACTAGGGCAGATCTGACAAAGGACTCTATTTATTTATATGCGAAGGAAACCTATTATTGGAATGATGGTATGCCTACTATTGAATCCTTTAATCCAAGGTCCTTATCAAGTAATCAAGCTATTTTGAGTGCTATAATTGCCTTGCCCGGACCCAAAAAACCAACGGATAAATATTCCTTTCTGGATAATGGATCTGTTTCTTCTTCTCTGGGTGGTGTTAGCGGAGATTTTGGATTTTCTGTCTTTTATAACGGATCGGCTTCAAGTGATTTGCGAGTTAAATTCGTCTCTCCAAATTCACCAGCTTCTACTAAAGATCTAAAGAGGGGTTACCGTATTACAAAATTGAATGGCAGAACAGATCTGAGTTCAGCAGTTAGCGCTAATGTGGAGTTTGTTAGCTCCGCAGTTTTTGGTTCTGCTGCTTCAGTATCAATGACCGTTTTAAAACCAGATGGAAGTTCTGAAGATATGACAATCGCTCGGGCATCCTATTCAAATGATCCTATATTCATGACTAAAATATTTAATATAGGTTCAAAAAAGGTAGGATATATTGTTTATAACAGTTTCACAATCAATTCAAGAGATGCCCTGACAACAGAAATTGGAAAATTTCAGGCGGCGGGTGCAAGTGAACTGATTATAGATCTTCGCTACAATGGAGGAGGATCTGTTGCTACTTCAGACGTCTTTACAAATTTAATTGCTCCGGCCGCATTTAACGGACAAGTGATGTACACTACTTACTGGACTAAAACAATGCAAGACGGTTTAGCTAAAATTTTAGCTAATCAGCCGCTTTTAGATTCTAAGGGGAAATTACAAAGCTTTACTGGTGGTGTAAATGGTAAATATGCAACCTACGCAGACATTGATTACAGACCAACAAAAGCTGCCGGTAATGTTGAAAGTTTTGTAAAAGCAGGTAGTGCCGAATTTAAAAAAATCTATTTCTTGGTATTGGGTGGTACAGCCTCTGCCTCCGAATTAATGATTAATAGTATGAGAGGTGTTATGTCCAACGATGTTAAAGTAATCGGACAGAGAACTTATGGTAAACCAGTTGGATTTTTTGCAATTAAAATTGATAAAATAGAGCTTTATGTTCCACAATTTGAAACAAAAAATCAAAAAGAAGAAGGTGGTTATTATACCGGTATAGCAGTTGATTTTACTGCTTCAGATGACGTTACCAAAGATTTTGGTGATCCTACAGAAAGATTGCTTTCAGCAGCTTTGAACTTTTCTGATAAGGGAACATTTTCAATTAGCAATATTCCTTCAAAGATTGCCAGTGTGTCTGTTATGTCTTCTTTCGAAGAGCAAAGATTGAATGATATCTTCGATAAAAATGAATTTAAGGGAATGATTGATGATAAATTAAAATTCAGAAAACAATAATCTCCGTTTGGTTAAAGTAAATTGAACATGTTTTTTTAATTTGATAAAATAAATAGGCATGGTATTTGTAAATGATAACATCTACATTAAAACTATTCAATATTTATAATTATGAATTTAAAACTAGGCGATTTAGCCCCCAACTTTAATGCAAAAACCTCTCAGGGAGATATTAGTCTTTATGACTATTTAGGCGACAGTTGGGCTGTACTCTTTTCACACCCTGCCGATTATACACCAGTTTGCACTACCGAACTCGGTAAAACAGCGTCTTTAAAAGGTGAATTCGACAAACGAAATGTAAAGGTAATTGCATTAAGTGTTGATTCTGTTGAATCACATAAGGGTTGGATTAATGATATAAACGAAACACAACATGTGGAAGTTAACTTCCCAATCATAGCTGATGAAAATCGTGAAATTGCAGAAATGTATGGTATGATGCATCCAAATGCATCGGAGACCTTTACTGTTCGATCACTTTTCATTATTGGACCTGATAAGAAGATTAAACTAA
>Ga0315899_10008387_pt1 | contig 11077 bp, 9 predicted proteins | sample LakEriMetagenome_2_FD_203518 | JGI IMG/M metagenome (GOLD analysis project Ga0315899, IMG submission 203518) | Freshwater fungal communities from buoy surface, Lake Erie, Ohio, United States - Buoy 4 MA112 | ecosystem: Environmental > Aquatic > Freshwater > Lake | place: USA: Lake Erie, Ohio...
CTTTCAGGAGCATTGATCGAAACTTATACGAAAACCAATGGGGCGATCGATTTACTGCCTGCTTTTGTAGAACAGGTTCAGGGAACTGGTGGAGGCCCTTTTGGGATCACAAGAACGGCTATTAAAAATGTGGGAGAAGGTGTCACCCCATATACAGGAACAATCGATGCATCAACTAAATTTGGTTTTGGCTCTGGCACATTGGGAGATCAAATATCTTTATTTAGCCAATTAAGAATTGATGGTAATTTGACTGGACAGACTGTCTTTAATATTCGTTATACTGTACCCGAACCACTGACAATTCTTGGCGCAACCACCGCAGTGGGCTTTGGTGCTTCCTTTAAGCGTCGCTCGGCTAAAGTCACTAAAAAAAACAAAAATCCTTAATTGACTCAATGTAAGTTCCGAAGACGATTATCTTTCTTAAGGTAGTCGTTTTTTATTGAGTATAAAAAAGCGGACTTTTGACCACCTTAAAACGTTTTAGTCCACAGGATTAGGGCGCTTAATATAGGTAATCGCACTACCGACACTTTCAAGAAAAATCACCAATCCCCCTGATGCCACTTGGGTTAAAGCCGTTTCCAAAGCTTCCGTTTCATTTAAAATAACTTTGGTTTGAACATTCGGATTAGATTGCATAACCCCTTTCAGAATAAAATCAGCCGCATTGACCGATTCCCGACCCCCGTTTATCATCATCTTCCTTGATAATAATGCGGTCAAAAACACGGGTCGCAATTCCGCCTAATTCCATTAAATTTTCATCACGGCAATCGCCGAGTTGGCTTTGGACGATCCCCAAGGGCGGACATACCGTCAGGGATCTCAAATTTAATCGGAATAGCAATAACGTTGAGCCAGCAAACCTAGCGCACCACCTGGACAGGCATGACTAAATAGGTCATTTTTAGCCCCCCCAAGGGTGTAAAGATCACCGGCTGATTGCCTTCGTTGAGGTGGATTTGAATGTCGTTGCTGGGTAGAGCCTTTAAGCCATCCAATAAATATTTAATATTGAAGGCAATCTCGGCACTCTCACCGATGATTTCTGCCCCCATAGATTCGCGCCCGTTACCCAAATCCTGGGCTTCCACCGAGAGTTGTAATTGATTGGATTCCGTTTGGAGGCTGAATTTGACTAAATTATTTTTTTGATCCGCTAGCACAGACACCCGTTCCAGACCGCTCAGTAGACGTTTGCGATCCACACTGACAGTACGACTAAATTGGCGGGGAATCAGTTGTTGATAGGCGGGATAGGCGCCGTCGAGTTTGCGGCAGGTTAATCGCTGATCGCCAATTTCAAAAATGACTTGGGTATCATCCACAATTAGCGCCACTAGGTTGGTATTGGCATTGTTGGCCACCATGCGCTCTAGTTCCCGCAGGGCCCGGGCTGGAATGGTGACGGCAAAATCAGCCAAGTCACTGGCGATCGCCACCGCTTCCCCCTCCTCATTTTCCACCTGGGTAGGGGCTTCAACCACCGCTAAACGATGGCCGTCGGTGGCCGCAAATTCTAAACTCTCGCTACTGCCTTTGATGTGAACCCCCGTTAACACCTGTTTGGTTTCATCGGTACTGGCCGCAAATAACGCGCCCCGCAGGCCTTCATTCAAGGTCGCCACGGGTAACATTAACGGTTTGACCCCTTCCACCGTCGGTAGGGTCGGAAAGTCTTCGGCACTCAGTCCCCGAATTTGAAAACGTCCCGACTCCGAAGTAATGGTGGTGAGTAGGCTACCCCCCAGGTCGCCATCGGGATCAAGTTCTAGGGTGATATCGCCATCGGGTAAACGGGAAACAATGTCATTGAGGAGCTTGGCGGGGAGGGTGATGCTGCCCCCTTGTTGAACATCGGCGGTAAAACGGGTTTGAATGCCCAGGCTCAGGTCAAATGCGGTTAAGCGGAGACAATTTTCTTGGTCATCTGCAATGAGCAAAACGTTCCCTAACACAGGTTGCTGAGGACGGGAAGAAACGGCACGACTGACGAGGGAAAGGTTGTTATTTAGGTCACTTTGACGGCAAATCAGTTTCATATACCAACGGGAAACGAGGGGAAGACTCCTAATTGTATCGGCCTGGCGATCGCCTGCAATGGTTTAATTTTGTTCCCCTCAGAATTGGAGGACTGGAGGCTGCATCGGTATAACGGAATTCATAGAGCTTGCTTGGTGACCACCACTTGCTTCGTGTTTTCTCCTTCAAGAACGGTTGAAACCATCGCCGCGAGTAAAATTTCCGGGGTGACGGTAAAGAGTAAACGGTGAATGTCGGACTGGGGCAAGCAGGTAAATTGGGCGACTTGTCGTAGGTCTTCCAGGGAAATATGGCCTAATCCCAGGGCTTCTAAGGTTTTCGGCAACCCGATTTGATCGTAAAACGTGATTAATTGACGGCGGGCGGTGGCGGCAAGTTGGGAACCCGTTACTAATTCCTCTAACCGTAGTTGTACCAAAATGCCGTAGGCTACTTTTTCGCCGTGCAGAGCGTCATGGGCTTGGGGTAATTGGGTTAAGCCATTGTGGACGGCATGGGCGGCAACGGTACGACAATTGGCTCCCCCTAATCCCCCCACAACCCCAGCCATCAATAAAGCGGCATCGACAACTTCGCGCCAAGTTTCACTGCCCGGAGCGGCGATCGCCTCGGCGGATTTTTGTAAGAGAATATCCCGCAAAACCCGTGCTTGTTGAACGGCGGCCAGGGTGAGGGTATCACTGGCTTGGCCACTACTGACAGAGGCTTCGTACCATTTGGCGATCGCGTCTCCAATGCCCGAAATTAATAACCGTTGGGGCGCTTGGCGAATCAGGTCATAATCCACAATCAATAGATCAGGACACCGATCCAGGGTCACGTCATACTGAAACGCGCCGGTTTCGCTGTAAACGTTGGAAAGTCCTGTCCAACCCGCACAGGTGGCGGCGGAAGTCGGTAAGGTAACGATCGCCTGGTGGGTTTGGTGGGCAATCAGTTTAGCCGTATCTAATGCCTTGCCTCCCCCAATGCCGAGGATAAAATCACAGTTTTCCGTTGCTACCCGTTCCCGCAAACGCGATAGAGAGGATTCGGTACAGTCGGGCAAATAATCGGCGATCGCCCAGGTGAAACCCTGACTTTTTTCCAGTTGCTTTAAGGGTTTTTCAATTAGTTTTAGGGTCTGTTTGCCGCCAATGACCAACCCCTTTGTGCCAAATCGCTTTAACCGATCCCCCGCCGCTAATAAGGAACAGCGAATTACCTGGGTTGGGGCGATCGCCAAAGAGGCTAACGGTTGGGTAGAGGCAACGATGGAGGGAGTCATGGAACAAACGGTCGAAAATTTAGGTTTGGGACAAAGGGCGAAACGTGACCTGTCTCCTAATACTGACAAGCAATTAGGGAAAATCACTGGTAGCAATTAGCTTATAACTATAACAATTCTTGCCCATTGAGATTACGTTAAGCTTTAACCCCAATCCCTTTGCTGTCCCTCCTTGCCCATGTCTAATGCGTTCCTCCGTCATCCCCTTGTGCGCCGTTACAGTGACCCGTTTTTTAATCTGATTGGGCAGTTATTGACCCCCGAATGGGATTCTCGGTTATTGGGGGTTAGTCAATTGGCGATCGCCACCATTATTGATATTGGCGCGAATAAAGGACAATTTGCGAAAAAAATGCGGCGACAGTTTCCCCACGCCCAAATCCTCGCCTTTGAACCTATTCCTGATGCCTATCAAGTCTTAAAACATTGGGGCGATCGCCAATCTAATGCAGTCAAAACCTTTAATCTTGCTTTAGGTGAAAAAGAAGACAGTTTAGAAATTAACAGCCACGTTTTATTTTCCGCTTCCTCTTCTTTATTGCCCACCACCGATCTTTGTGAAAATCTTTATCCCATGGTTAGGGAACAGGAAAAAATCAAAATTAAACAATCTACCCTTGATTATGAAATCGCCCAATTAACAGAGCCCTTAGCGTCTGATTTATTAATTAAAATTGACGTACAAGGCTATGAAGATCGTGTTATTCGCGGCGGTAAGCAAACCCTTAGTCAAGCCAAAGCCTGTATTTTAGAGGTTTCCCTCGATGAACTGTATCAAGGACAATGCCAATTCCGCGATATTTTTTATTTGTTAGATGATCTCGGTTTACACTATGCGGGCAACTTCGATCAAATGGTCGCCAAGGATGGCCATGTACGCTACTTAAATGCCCTATTTTTGCGGTCAAGTTAATTATTTTTATCGTCGAGTAAGCTGAGCGTAGTCGAAGCCCTGCCTATTGTATTGTTTACCTTAAACTAACCCGTCAAAACAAAATTTATGCGCGTTGAACCCTGTTGCCAAGCCCTATTAGCGGCTCTGTTACCCCAAATTGATCCCGATCGCCAGGGGAGTTGTATTGATGTCGGCGTGGGAACCTTTGCTTTTTACTGCCAAATCTTTGCGGAACTGGGATTTTCGGCGATCGCCGTGGAACCGTTACCTGTTAAAGCGTTGCAAAAACTCGCTCAGCACCCTAATTTAACCCTATTGCCGGTCTGTTTATCGGATCAAGACGGGGAACAAACTTTATATGTAGGCAAATTTGCTGGCATTTTTAACAGTAACTTTAGTTCCCTTTCGCCACAATGGTTTGGAGCTTCTGGGCAAGCTAAACAAGTAAAAACGTTGAGTTTAGATAGTTTAATTCAGCAACAACAAATCACCAAAATCACCTGTTTAAAACTTGATATCGAAGGCTGGGAATGGCAGGTCATTAAACAGTTAGAAACCGTAAATGCTGCCTTACTGCCAGAAGTAGTGATGTTTGAATATGGAGGCGGGGTAAACCGTCGTCAAAATCAAAAAGGTTGGTCACCGGAATTTTTTCAAAACACCTTAAAAAGTTTAGAGTTATTAAGAAATATCGGCTATGGTCATGGGCTATTATTAGACTTTGCCCCCGATCGCCAAGAAGTCAATTTTGATTTAAATCAATTAGCTATTTCTGATTTAGAAAAGTTATTTCCCCTAGAAAGTGTTTACGGCAACATTATTATTTTTAAAACCTATCAACCCGACCCCAATCAAATCGCTCAAATTTGCCAATCTTACTACCGTGTTAACTGGATTGAAAGCCTAGTGACAGCCCTTGTTTCTCGTTGAGTAAAGCGTTTCGTTTAAAATAAAGGGCAGAACTCTTAAGAAAGTTTAAGCAATCCTCGCCCCTACTGTACTCTGTGAATTCCTTTAAAACCCTGCGACAACTCCAGCCTGATACGAAAAAAACCTTCGCGTTATTATTTGCGTCAGTCTTATTATTTTGGCTAAGCTTAACGTCCTTATTGCCCACGTTGCCCATGTATGCCCAAGACGCGGGGGCGACCCGGCAAGAAGTCGGTTGGATCATGGGGAGTTTTGCGGTGGGTTTATTAGGATCTCGTGTTTGGATTGGCCGCCTTGTTGATCGTCAAGGGCGTAAAATTGCATTGTTAATTGGGGCTTTTGTGGTGGCGATCGCCCCGTTAGGCTATTTATTAACAGAAGCTGTGATCCCCCTAATGGCAATTCGGGCTTTCCATGGCATTTGTTTGGCCGCTTACACCACGGGTTATAACGCTTTAATTGTGGATTTGTCACCGCCCCAACAACGGGGAGAATTGATCAGTTATATGAGTTTAGCGGTTCCTATTGGTATGGGATTGGGCCCGGCGGGGGGGGCTTATTTGGCTCAAGCGGTGGGCTATGAAACCCTATTTTATGTGTCGGCCTTGTTGGGTTTTTTGTCTCTTCTGTTAGTTTTTCAAATTAAAGAACCACAAAAAAATTCTCCCCAGATCCCGGAAAATTTAGATCCCTCTAGGACAGAAAATGTAGTATCTAACCGATCTATGGGGACGTTAATTACCAGTCAATCTTTACTGATTCCGACCCTTGTTTTATTATTGATTGGCTTATTATTTGGTAATTTAGCTACGTTTTTACCCTTATTTGTGCGGGATATTAATTTAGGATCTTATGCCGGTTTATTCTACAGCACTGCGGCGATCGCCAGTTTTTTACCAAGACTGATATTAGGACCAGTTTCTGATAGTATTGGTCGGGGTTTATTTATTACGGGAAGTTTGGTTTTTTATTTATTAGCCATGGTTTTTTTAGCCCAAGCTGATACCGCTTTTGAATTGTTAACCGCGGCTGTATTGGAAGGGGTAGGCAGTGGCATTTTAATTCCTATGACGATCGCCTTAATTTCTGACCGATCAGCCTTTAATGAACGGGGTCGGGTTTTTGCCGTTTGCATGAGTGGGTTTGATGGAGGCATTGCGATTGCCGCGCCGATCATGGGCATTTTGAATGAAAGTCTAGGCTTTCGGAGTGTGTTTTGGTTAACGGGGGGATTGGCGATCGCCGCCTTATTTTTATTTTTAACCTTGTCGAACCCAACGATATTAAGGTCTTTCAAATTTGCCCTGGGTCGCAGTCAGGATTTGTATGCCATTCCGACTGAAAAAATAGCGCATTAAAACTAGTGGCAGGTTACTAAAATCAAGATTATAATTGGCGGTCACATATATCTTTAGACAGGGTTTAAATGCTTCACAAAATCTTTAAAAAAAAGCCTGAGCCCATTTTAACTAAAGAAGAACCCGAAAGTCCTCCGCGCCAACCCCCCGTTTCTACCATTCCTCGGTTATCTTTAGATGAACAAAAACAACGACGATTTCAGCGCAAAAGGCTCGTCATTGATGAATTTGGTAAATCGGTCATTAACCTAAAACTTCAGCATGGCATTTTAACGCCTTTACATATTGTTGATGTGGCGGAAGTCAATCTATCGTCATCTCAAGATCTGCACCAAATCGTTGAGGCTGGCGTACAAAGTAGCCTAGAAACCCATAAAGAAAACCTCCGTCAAAAACTTTATCGAGAATCGTTTAACCTGGAACCAGGCCATCTATTAGTAGTTACAAAAGATAAAGAGAAAGATCAGATTATTTCGTTCAAAGACTACAACAAAAACCTCGGCAAATTTTTAGAAATTCTTGATCCCCTTGCCCACCGACTGCTATTAGTCCGCTACTTCATTCCGCCAATTCCCGATGATATGCATCAATTTGATGATGTGGAATTGCCGCCTAAATTTGAGCAGGCATTACGGGATATTGTTAATTATTGCGATCTTAATCATAGTTTAGATAATGTCAATTATGATAAGTGGCAATTACTAATTTTATCATTAAGTGACTCAGGAGTTATCCTAAATTTCCCGAACCACAGTGAAGAAAGGCCACTAAAGGAAATGCTGACGGCTGATTATAGTGACATCGGCTATCGCAAAATTCGAGCTAAATTAATTCTCAAAGATACAGTGGAAAAACATACGGTTGTTATTCCTTTATTTATTGTTTTACTGGCCTTTTTCTGCTCTGAAAAAACAGCCCGCAGTAGTTTTCCCTACCACTTTCTGTTTACCGCCACGGGAGATGCCAAGCAACGATCAATGGAACGGGGAGACGTTTCTTTCTTTAAGTTGTTTAACCAATTATTAGACGAATCCTTACTACCGGAACAACTTAATAAATGTTTGTCAATTATTTATAACGAATCGTTCCGTTTACATCAAACGGAAATTGATGATTTATTTCTGACCTTTCGGGAAAATCTTAATCCCAGTCAGGCGATTGCCGCTAGTTAGTTTTTAATCGGCGATTCCCCCCAACCTCGATCAATGCCGTATATGGCGTTTAAAACGAGTGCCAAAGGCGATCGACTGGGAAAGGCTCTAAACGTTGGAATTGATGCGCCTTCTATAATTGAAATCCAATTAAAATTCCTGAAGTCGCACCTTTTTTGCCATGCCCATGCCCCGCCTGCTCACCATTGTTTTGGGTCTAAGTGTCATTTTGGGGATGGCCATTTGGCTGATTGATACCATTCTCCGGCTCTATTTTCAGGTATCTTGGACATCACCTTTTTTGGCAAATGTGTTGATTTTGCTGATTATTGCCTTAATCGGGTTATTAATTGGCGCATTTTTTTATTATTTCAACCTTTCTCGCCAAAAGAGTGCGACCCCTGCCCAGAAACGGCGACGGATCAAACTACCGGCTCAAAAAACCGAAACGGCAGCGGCTAATCTTCAGGCGGTGCGGCGGCAGATGCAACAAATTCAAGACCAGGTGGCACAACAGGCCTTATTGGAAAAAACCCGCTTGATTGAGGCACAGTTACAACGGGGCAATTTGAATTTGGTGGTCTTTGGGACGGGGAGTGCGGGCAAAACCTCGTTGGTGAATGCGTTGTTGGGGGAAATTCAGGGAGACGTTGGGCCAACCATGGGAACAACGATCGCCGGGGAGAGATATTATTTGTACTTAAGTGGTGTTAGTCGGGATTTGGAAATTACGGATACACCGGGCATTTTGGAAGCGGGGGTGGCGGGAACGGAGCGGGAAACGGCGGCGCGGCAGTTGGCAACGGAGGCGGATTTACTGTTATTTGTGGTGGATAATGATTTGCGGCAATCGGAGTATGAACCGTTGCGGGCTTTGGCGAGAATTGGTAAGCGGTCTTTGTTGATTTTAAATAAGGCTGATCTTTATCCCGACGATGAGTTGGCGGTGTTATTACAAACCCTACGGCAACGGGTTAAAGCCTTTATTCCCCCCGAAGATGTGGTGGCGATCGCCGCTAGACCTCCCGATGTGCAAATTCAGCCGGGACTATTGATGAAGCCCGATCCCGAAATTGAGCCCTTGGTAAAACGGTTGGTAGCGGTGTTGCGGAGTGAGGGGGACGACTTGATGGCGGATAATATTTTGCTGCAATCCCAGCGGTTGGGGGACGAAGCGCGGCAATTGATTGAACAACAACGGCAACGGGAAGCGATGAAAATTATTGACCGTTACCAGTGGATCGGGGCCGGGGCGATCGCCGTAACCCCTTTACCTGTGGTGGATTTGTTGGCCACGACAGCCATTAATGCCCAAATGGTAGTGGAAATTGGGCGGGTCTATGGCTGCGAAATCGATGGCGATCGGGGTAAGGAATTGGCCTTATCCCTGGGCAAAACCTTTGTGGGGTTGGGCATTGTCAAGGGGGCGGTGGAATTATTAGCCCAGGCGTTACAGTTTCAAGTCACCACCTACATTGTTGGTAAAGCGATCCAAGGGGTGACAGCGGCCTATTTAACGCGCATTGCGGGGAAAAGTTTTATTCAATATTTTCGTCAGGATCAAGATTGGGGCGATGGCGGTGTGTCGGAAGTGGTGCAACAACAGTTTCAACTCAGTCGTAAGGATGAATTTATCCAAGCCTTTGTCAAACAGGCGATCGCCCAAGTTGTGCAGCCTTTGGAAGATTTATGGGAGAAGGAAGAACCTATCACCGAAAAAGCAGAACCTTTGCCAGAATTACGCAATTTAACTCCTTTAGAGCCAGAATATTTACCGGAAACGTTACCCGAACCCGAACCCCGTCGCGCCCGTTATGGGGATTGGCATACCCCTAGCCGTCAACCGGATGAGTGGTAGATACTGGGAAAGATCTTGGCGATGAATTTCCTTTTAACCCTATTTTTCAACGGCAATCGCCCTCATTAATCACTTTTATGGACTGGATTTCGTATTTATTATTGACGACAATATTTTATGTGTACCGTTTAGTCACATTACGGTCAAAGACGGAACAGGAAAGAATTGGGTCAACACCGATCTTTTTTTCGGTTTTGGGCTTCTTTGCGATTTTTGAATTTGTTTTTGCAGAATCGCTGTTTAAGTTGCCGTTATTTCATATTTTTGGCTTACTGGTTTCCTGCGGTTTAGCTTTTTCCCTTTATTCTTATTTACGTAATTTAAAGCAGGATATTGAGTCTATTTTTTATAAGTTAGTTCGCCAAAGTCAGGGCAAGGTTAGTATTTTAACGTTTATGCAACGCACCAGTATGACCAAGGATGAGGCGATCGATTATTTAGATGCGAAGTTAAATGAGTTTCCAGGCACGACTTATGAAACCATGGGCAATATTTATTATGAATTTGAACGCTGGTAACTAAAAGTTATCTTGAAAATCACGAAGAATATTTCTAAGCAGACACTTGATAAGGATCTAGAGAAAAATAGCCTTCATAATCGGGTATTTTCCATTCAAATTCCCCATTTCTTTCGTAAACAGGACTTACGCAAAAGCCTTTTTAAAAAGACAACAACGCTATAAGTGCTGGTGTTAGTCTTATCTAAAACGCTATAACTCTAGGCTCTGCGTAAGTCCTGTTGGTAAGAAAAGGCAATTAGGCTAACCTCCAGCGGCAAAGGCAAAACCTTCGCGGATAAAATTGGGATTAGACATTACTGAAGCCGTTTCGCTCGGCCCTGTAAATAGATACGTACCAGAAGTGAGGGCATTTTGGAAGCGAGTAAAATCCATTGTTCCCCCACCAATCCCGGCCGAATAGGCAAAAAAGGCTAATCCTTCTTCACGGAAACTGGGAATATTGGCACGGATATAAGCAGCCTCTTGCTCACCGGCAAATAAGTAGGTTCCATCCCGACCCGGAGCCGTGTTTTGAAAACGATAAAAGCCCTGCATCAAAGGATCGGTTTTGCTGACCGCCACCTGAAAGGCAAAGCCATCTTCACGGAAGCTAGGAATATTGGCGCGGACATAGGCTGCTTCATCTGGACCAGCAAAAAAGTATGTTCCCGGTCGATTTTGATTATGAAACCGGTACATATTGGTATTTAGCTTGCTGCGATGATTACCTGGATTGACTGGAGGTAAGGGAGGTTGAGGATTAACTGGGGTCGAAGGAAAATTCGGAGTATTGTCAAAAAGCTCAAAAGATAAGGTATATGTGCCTGTTTTTACTGCATTGCCAATGCTACGAGGGAACACATTGGGATTGACATCATTAAATGTGCCAGAGAAAGGTCGATTATGCCCTCCCCATACCGCAATGTAGTATGTGTCATTATTAGGCAGAATAAAGGCATAGCTTCCCGAAGTATTCTGGGTGGAATTTTTTAATATATTTCCATTAGAGCCATATAGAATACTCCCAAAATTAAGATCCGCTAAATACCAAGGCATTCCGTCTGCGGTT
>Ga0315899_10008388_pt1 | contig 11077 bp, 12 predicted proteins | sample LakEriMetagenome_2_FD_203518 | JGI IMG/M metagenome (GOLD analysis project Ga0315899, IMG submission 203518) | Freshwater fungal communities from buoy surface, Lake Erie, Ohio, United States - Buoy 4 MA112 | ecosystem: Environmental > Aquatic > Freshwater > Lake | place: USA: Lake Erie, Ohio...
CGCTACAGCAAGGTGATCAACTGCCAGGTGATCACCGAGTCAGGCGCCCAGCTGGGCAGGGTGCTGGGGTTCAGCTTTGACGTGGAAACCGGCGAGCTCACCACCCTCGTGATCGGTGCCATCGGCGTGCCCCTGCTGGGGGAGGGCGTGCTGAGCACCTGGGAGATGCCGGTGGGGGAGATCGTCAGCAGCGGCTCCGATCGAATCATTGTTTATGAGGGGGCCGAGGAGAAGCTCAAGCAGCTCGGCACCGGCCTGCTCGAAAAACTCGGCATCGGCGGCGGCGGCTGGGAGCAGGAGGAGCGCCAGCGGTTCAGAGCCGGGGCTGTGCCTGCAGAGAACCAACTTCCGGCTGGCCTGCCCACGGCCGTCGAGCAGCGCCGCATCGAGCCCGCCACCAGTAGCGCCTTTCGCCCCGAACAGGACTACGACTACGTGGAGCTGGAGGATCGCCGCGAGCGCGAACCCCAGCGCCAGCGCCGCTACCTCGATGAGGAGGACCCCCAGAGCGGCCGCCGGATGCCTGAAGAGGGCTACCGGGAGCCCGGCGAGAGTCGCTACCGCGAGCGCTTCGGCAGTGCTGGAGTCCCGCGCTACGGAGAGCCGGGCGCTGAGCGCTACAGCCCCGCTGGCGGCGTGCGCTACGGGGAGTCGGCCGGCGAAGACAACGATGGCCAGGTCTACGGTGAGCGCAGCAGCGGCAGCGATCGCTGGGCTGGTAGGAGCTCCGATCGCCCCGGTGAGCGGGCTGGCGATCTGGCCACGGACTGGGCCGGTGATCGGGCTGGTGATCGCAGCGACAGGGCCTATGGCGCATACGGCGGCCGCGACAGCTCCGTAGACAGCTACGGGAACCGTGGCGGCGCAGGCGGCAGCGGCCGCTTCGCTGCCCCAGGCGGCGAGCACTTCGGCGCGGAGCGCGATGGCACCTTCGAGCGGGACAACGGCCGCAACCCAGGCAGCGAGCGCTGGGGAGCCGGTGAGCCTGGTCCCTACGGCGAGAGGGGCGGCGACAGGCAAGAGACCCGCCAGCCCGACCCCTATGGCGATGCCAGGCTCCAGTCAACCTCCCTTGAACGGGAGCCCAGTCGCCCGGAGGCCCCGGAGCCGGACCGCTCTCCTCCCTGGTCGGCTGAGGATCAGGAGGCGAGCCGCCAGCCCGAGTTGCAACGGCGGGACAGCGCCAGATCCGATCGGCCCATCCCACGGCGGCCACTGGATGCTGCTCCCCCAGCCCCTGACTCCACCAGGGCACGCCAGCCGATCGAGGTGGAGGCGGAGGTGCTGGACGATCCCTGGTGATCGCTGCCATGCCCACTTCCACCCTGTTCGTCTGTCATGAGGGTCAGCGCACCGGCGCTCCCCTCCTGCTGCTCTGGCTGATCCGCTGGCTGATCGCCAACACCACGATCCAGCCCCAGGTGGCGCTGATGCGTGATGGACCCCTGCGCCAGGAGTTCGCCGCCCTCTGTCCCACCCACACCTTCACCAGGCCGATCGCCGAATCCTGGCGCCGGCGGCTGCGGCGTCGTTTCGACCCCTCCCTCAACCCCGACCCCGACGCCTGGCTCGCCGCCCTGGTGGAGCGCCTCCAGCCCGACTGCCTGTACCTCAACACCCTGGTGCTGGGTTCCAGCCTGGGGAAGCTGCAGCTTGATCCCGGCCGCACCCGGGTGATCAGTCACGCCCATGAGCTGGAGATCGGCCTGATGCTTTCCAGCACCTCCGAGCATGTAGCCCGCCAGCTGGCCCTCTCCGAGACGGTCGTCTGCTGCGCTGATGCGGTGCGGCACAACCTGATCAGTCATCATCAGGTGGAGCCCGGCCGCTGCCTGGTCGTTCCGGAATACCTCCCCTTCCACGATCCGACCGAGCTTCAGGCGCTTCACTGCTCCGATGAACGGTCGCAGCAGGTGATCGAGACCCTGCGCCGCCATCGCCAGGAGGGTTGCTTCCTGTTCGGCTTCGCCGGCTCCCCGATCGATCGCAAGGGCTTCGACCTGTTTCCCCAGCTGGTGCAGCGCTACGCCAGCCGCTATGGCCAGGTGCCGTTCAAGGCTGTGTGGGTGGGCTGTGCGCCCGGCTCGGTGGGCTACGTCAAGGCCGATCGCGACCTGCGCCTGCTCGGGGTCAGGGACCAGGCCCTGCTGTTGCCTGGCGTGTCATGCGGGGCGGCCGCCCTGCGTGAGCTCGATGCCCTGATGCTGCTCTCCCGGGAAGACCCCTATCCGGTGGTGGCCCTGGAGGCCGGCGCCATGGGCATCGCCACCGTCTGCTTCCGTCACAGCGGCGGCATCGCCAGCCTGGCGGAGGAGGGCTATGGCCTGCCCGTCGACTACCTCGATCTGGAGGCCTTCGCCGCCGCCCTCGAACGGCTCCGTACCGACCCCGCCGGCCGCAGGGACCTCGGGGAGCGCTTCAGTCGAAGGGTGTTCGAGGTGAACACGGTGGCGGTGCAGGGGGCCCGCATCGCCGCACTGATCAACGGGGAGATGCCCACCCCTTCAGCGTCCTGATCCGGCCAAGGTCCGGCTGAGCGGCCCCGCGGGGCCGTCGGACCGACGACAGTCAAGGGACCCAAGCCGAACGGAAGGCTGCCACAGGTGGTCAGGCGGCCTCGAAGCGGAGCGAGGCGGAGTTGACGCAGTAGCGCAGGCCGGTGGGCCGGGGGCCGTCGTTGAACACATGGCCGAGATGGGCGTCGCAGTTGGCGCAGCGGATCTCGGTGCGCACCATCCCGTGGGAGCGGTCGGTGATGGTCGTGATCGCTGCGGCGTTCACCCCCTGCCAAAAGCTGGGCCAGCCGGTGCCGGAATCAAACTTGGTGGTGGAGCTGAACAGCTCCGAATCGCAGCAGAGACAGCGGTAGGTGCCCTGGCCCTTGTGGTTCCAGTAGGCGCCGGTGAAGGCCCGCTCGGTGCCCCCCTGGCGGGTGACCCGGAACTGCTCGGGGGTGAGCCGCTGGCGCCAGGCCTCCTCATCGAGACCCCGGGCCAGGCCGCTGGGCAGGCCGCAGGCGCCTGCGGCGCTGCCGCCATCGCTGGCGGCCGGAGCGGCATCGGCGAGGGTGGGATCGAACGCGGACTCCGGCATCGCGGCGGTGGGGAGGGATCGGCCAGCAACCCTAGGCAGAAGGGGCAGGCGGCAGCAGATCCCGCACCAGGCTGGCCAGGGCCGCCACCGCCCCGGGGCGGCCCCGCAGGCTGCGCAGGTCGTCGGCCATCCCCTGCAGCCGGGCCGGATGGGCCAGCCAGTCCGCCGCCTCGGCGGCGATCTGGGGCGGTGTGATCGGCCCGACCCGCTCGGGCACCACCGCCCGATCGGCGCTGATGTTGGGCCAGGCCAGAAAGCCACGGTGGCGCATTCGCCAGGCGGTCAGGGCCACCCCAAGCAACCGCCGGCTGAAGGGCAGGCGGGCCAACAGCCCCATCCAGCCATCCCAGGCCTGCATCACATGCAGGTGCTGGGTCGGCACCAGCACGATCATCGGCAGGCCCAGGGCGCCGAGTTCGGCGGTGTTGGCTCCCACGGTGGTCAGGGCGAGGCGGCACTGGCTGAGGGCCCCATGGGCTGGATGCTCCTCCAGCAGCGCGATTGTGGTGCCAGCGGCGGTGATCAGTCGCGCACCCTGGCGCTGGGGCTCGCGGCAACCGAAGAAGTTGGCGATCGGGTTGGCGGGTCCGGCCAAGGCCAGTAGCTCCGCCACGCTGGTGGTGGGCGCCAGGGGCAGCAGAAAGCGCACTCCGGGCCGCAGGGCCGCCAGCCTGTCGGCGGTCTCCAGCAGGAAGGGCACCCCCACCTGCAGCTTCGCCCGCTTCGAGCCGGGCAGCAGCGCCACCCACTCCCCAGTCGGCAGGGGGTCGACGGCTCGGGCGGTGGCGGAAAGGTCGGCCATCAGGTCGCCCACCTCAAGACTGCGGCTGCGCCAGCGGGGCGCCAGGCGGCCGCTGGCCTCGGGGCCCATGGTGGCGATGCGGTCGTTCCAGCGGGGCCAGCGCGCCACCCACTCGGCATAGGTGAGGTGGCGATAGCCGAGCCGGGCCGAGAGCAGCACCGTCCAGAACTGGTCGCCGCCCAGGAACACCACCACACCCTGGCGGGGCCAGGGTCCGTGGCGGGCAGGCCGCAGCAGCAGCCACCAGAAGCGCGAGGATGGCAGCACCCGGCTGAACAGCTGCCAGCGGCGCGCCACCACATCTTCCTGGCCGGTGGCGTTGGGGCAGGGCACCAGAACCAATTGCAGGCTGCAGGGGGCGGCCGGATCGCGGGGTCGCAGGGGGAGGAGGCGATGGAGCTCCTCGGCGAGGGGCCGCACCCAGGTGCTCAGCTCGCCCGGACCGTTGCTCACCAAAACGATCGCTGCCCCGGTCGGGACCTCAGGCGACGCCTGGCTCACGGTGGAGAAAAGAAAAATGCGGATGGCGAGACTTGAACTCGCAAGGCCGAAGCCACACGCCCCTCAAACGTGCGTGTCTACCAATTCCACCACATCCGCGTGGTTGCGATCCGGCCGGGCCGGCTCACCCAGCGACTATACCCATGCGTCCCTCCCCCTGCCCGGCGACCGGGGCAGAGTGAGCGCTGATACAGTCCGCACCAGCCCCGGGACCGCCCATCCACCCCGGCAGGCTCCGCCGCGGATGCCCATCGGCAAGCTGCTGATCGCCAACCGGGGCGAGATCGCCCTCCGGATCCTGCGCACCTGCCGGGAGCTCGGCATTGCCACGGTGGCCGTGCACAGCACGGTGGACCGCAACGCCCTGCATGTGCAGCTGGCCGATGAGGCGGTGTGCGTGGGCGAAGCGCCCAGCAGCCGCAGCTACCTCAACATTCCCAACATCCTGGCCGCCGCCACCTCCCGCGGCGCCGATGCCATTCACCCCGGCTACGGTTTTCTGGCGGAGAACGACCGCTTCGCCGAGATTTGCGGCGACCACGGCATTACTTTCGTCGGTCCATCGCCCGCTTCGATCCGGGCCATGGGAGACAAATCCACCGCCAAAGCCACGATGCAGGCTGTGGGGGTGCCAACGATCCCCGGCAGCGAGGGGTTGCTGGAGAGCCCAAGGGAGGCGGCTGAGCTGGCCGAGCGGATGGGCTATCCGGTGATGATCAAGGCCACCGCCGGCGGTGGAGGCCGCGGCATGCGGCTGGTGCCCGGACCTGAGCAGCTGGAGAACCTGTTCAAGGCGGCCCAGGGTGAGGCGGAGGCGGCCTTCGGCAACCCCGGCCTCTACATGGAAAAATTCATCGACCGGCCGCGCCACGTGGAGGTCCAGGTGCTGGCTGATCGCCACGGCAATGTGGTGCACCTGGGCGAGCGCGACTGCTCGATCCAGCGCCGCCATCAGAAGCTGCTTGAGGAGGCCCCGAGCCCCGGCCTCGACCCGGAACTGCGCCGCCGCATGGGCGACGCGGCCGTGGCGGCGGCCCGCAGCATCGGTTACGAGGGCGCCGGCACGGTGGAGTTTCTGGTGGACCGCGGCGGTGGCTTCTACTTCATGGAGATGAACACCCGCATCCAGGTGGAGCATCCGGTCACCGAGATGGTCACCGGCATCGACCTGATCGCCGAGCAACTGCGCATCGCTGGCGGCGAGCCGATCTCGGTGCGGCAGGAGGAGGTGCGGCTCACCGGCCACGCGATTGAGTGCCGCATCAACGCCGAAGACCCGTCCCAGAACTTCCGGCCGGCCCCGGGCAAGATCACCGGCTGGCTGCCACCGGGGGGCCCCGGCGTGCGAATCGATAGCCACGTCTACACCGGCTACGAGATTCCGCCCTTCTACGACTCCCTCATCGGCAAGCTGATCGTCTGGGGTGTCGACCGGGATCACGCCCTCAGGCGCCTGCGCCGGGCTCTCTCCGAATGTGCGGTCACTGGCATCCCTTCCACCATCGAGTTTCACCTGGCCCTGCTCGACCGACCCGAATTCCAGCGCGGTGAGGTCTACACCAAGTTTGTCGAAGAGCAGATGCTGCCGAAGTAGGCCGCCCTACGCCATTCCTTCCTCATCTGTTCAACCCACCGCTCGCCAAGAAAAAGGTCCCTGTCTCCGGCTCAGCCAGGTGCGTAGGGTCCACTGTTGTTCTGTTGCGCGGCTCACCTGGGCGGACTCAGCGGAGCGACTTCAGGCGACTGAGTTGGCGGCAGCCCGCAGCATCGCCTGGGTCACGAGTCCCTGCTGGCCCACCAGCAGCTCCCTAAACAGGCTGATCAGCCCCACCCAGACCACCGGCGCCACATCCACCCCACCGATCGGCTGAATCAGGCGGCGGGTAGGGGCCAGCAGGGGCTCGGTGGGCCAACCGAGCAGACGCCCGGCGCCCTGGCTCAGATCAACCTGGGGATACCAGGTGAGCACGATCCGGGCCAGGAACAGCAGGGTCCAGGCGCCAAGCAGCAGCCCGAGGACCAGGTGGAGCAGTGGCAGGGGCGCCGTCACAAAGCTCAAAGCGGAAGCCGTTCCATCGTAGGAAGCCCCCGTCACTGCTTAGGATCCCTCGAGCTTGCCACGAAGCCGACGCCATGACTCCCTCGCTCTCCAACTTCCTGAGCAGCCTTGTGTACGGCGCCCTGATCGTGGTGATCCCGATCTCGATCGCCCTCTTCTTCATCAGCCAGAACGATCGGGTTGACCGCAAGCTCTGAAGAGCTCAGGCTCGGCCTGCACAGCAGCCAGGGTCAGCCATCGGCAACTCTGGGTTTTGGCAGTCCCTTGAGCCAGTCTGCTGGCTGGGTTGACCACTTGGGCCATGCAGGGCGATCTGGTTGGGGCCCGATCCTCTCGTGCTGCCATCGGGCTAGGGGGCAACGCTCCAATTGTTGTTGATCCAGATCGTTCGGATCAACGTGTTGCTCTGGTCGATACCCTTACTCCCGAGATTTTCGCTAGTTTCGATCAAGACATCAGCTCTCAGCAGCCGGGCCCTCTTCAGGTCCATGCTGGCTGTCTGAGAGCTTGTGTTACCGGCGATCATTGACCCTGGCAGAGGCCTGTGCCCATGCCGATGGGCGCTGTGGGTACGGGCCACATCCAAGACCGCAGGCCCCCCCGGGAGCGAACCTGGCCCCAGTCCCTAGACTGGCCTGAACCACGCCTCCGCCCGGGACCGCCCGGTCAACCCCCTTGGTCAACGCCAGCCTCAACTGGGCCAGCATCGTCGGCATCGTGCTGGCGGTGGGCGGGGCCTTCCTCTATTTCATGAGGAACTTCAAGCCAGCCCTGGCCCGGGATTACGACGTCTTCTTCGCCGCCATCGGCCTGCTCTGCGGGGGCATTCTCTTCTTTCAGGGCTGGCGTCTCGATCCGATCCTGCAGTTCGGCCAGTTCCTGTTGGCCGGCACCACCGTCTTTTTTGCCTATGAGAGTGTGCGGCTGCGGGGGGTGACCACCGAGCAGGCCCGCCGCTCCTCCTACTTCGACGACGAGGAGCCTTCCCCCCTTCCCCAGCGTGATGGTTTCAGCGGCCGCAGCTGGGAGGGCGAGAGCTTCGATGCCCCCGATCGCTTCCGCCAGCGCATCCGCCCCCGCGACGACGAGGACGACTTCTACCGTCCCCGCCGCCCCAGCAGCCGGGCCGCGATTCCTGAGCGGGCGGTGAGCCGCCGCTCCGAACCCGACGACTGGAATGGTGGCGCCCCTTCTCCTCGCAGGGAGCCCTCCGCTGCTGGCGAGCGTGAGACAAGCGGCAGCCGCTTCAGCGCCGGTGGCAGCAGGGAGAGTGGGGCCTCCGAGTTCGGCGCCCGCCGCCGCGGCCCAGACCAAGCCGAGATCCGTCGTGGCAGCCGCCCGGTGGCCAGCAGCGATGGCATGCCCCGCTCCAGTCGCCGTCCCGGCGTTGGAGGAGAGCCCCAGGCGGAGGCCAGCCGTTCAGGCGTCGGCACCCCTGGTGTTCCCCAGGGCTCACCGATCCGCACGGGCCGTCCCGAGGCCTCCCCTGGCCCCGCCGATCTGAGCGATGCCGATTTCTCTCCGATCGGCAGCCGCGGCGGTCAGCCCGGCCAGGCGGCTCCGCCCCCCCAATCCGGCAGCCAGCCCGGTGGTGGCTCCACCTACAGCCGCTCGGAGCGCCCCCCAAGCCCCGCCAGGGGCCGCGACAACTCCTCCCGCTTCGACGACTGATCGCCGCCCCACCCCGCCATCGCCAGCCGCCGCGGTTAAGGGCCTGGTACGGCTGCAGGATGCTCGGGTCCACCGCCACGCTCCTAGCTCTGCTACTGGCACTCCCGGCCTGCGGCAGCTGGAGCTGGGGGCGCCGCAGCGCCGGCCCCTCCGGCCTGGGCGGCCCGTCCAACCGTGAGGATCCGGCACTGAGCGGCAACGGCCGCTATCTGGCCAGCCTGGTTGAGCGCGGTGGACGCCGCACCGTGCTGCTGCAGGAGCAACCCTCCGGCCGGGAACTTCCGCTGCCGGAGCTGCGCCGCCTCCAGCCCCACCGCTCCCCTTCCCTTAGCTGGAACGGTCGCTACCTCGCCCTGCTGGTGCAGCAGGGCAGCCGCCACCTGGTGGTGATTCAGGACCGGGCCACCGGCCGTCTGCACCGCTTGCCCCTGCCTGGCGATCGGGAGCTGGAGCGTCTGAGCCTGGCCCCCGATGGCCGCCGCCTGGCGCTGGAGGTGGTGAACCAGGGCCGCTCGCGGCTGGAGCTACTGGATCTCACCCCCCTGCTGGAGCCCGACCTGCCGGCCACGCCTCTCAGCGGCGGGGGGCCGATGCGATGAAAGGCAGGCAGGCCACCGCCCTGGCGGTCGCCCTGGTGGCGGCATTGACGACATCTCTGGCGGGCTGCCTGGGCCCGATGCCCCAGCCCCTGCCGGGCCTGAACAACCGCCTGGAGTCGATCGGCAGCAGCCGTTCCCCCGCCTTGGCGGGCCGCTGGCTTGCCCTGATCGGCGGCCGCGACGGGCGGGAGCAGGTGCAGCTGGTCGATCTGGAGCGCCAGCTGCCGGTGCCCCTGCCGGGCCTGAACCGCCCCGATGCCCAGCCGATCGCGGTGTCGGTCGATGCGGCCGGCGACCGGCTGGCCCTGGTGCGGCAGCTGGAGGGCCGCACTGAACTGGTGCTCTACCGCCGCGGCCTGATGGCCCTGGAGCCGATCGCGATGCAACCACCAGGAGTTCCTCGTCGCGTCAGCCTGCGGGCCGATGGCCGCGAGCTGGCGGTGGAGGTGAGCCGCTCTGGCGTCTGGCAGGTGGACCTGATTCAGGTGCCGTGAACGGCCGGCCGGGCGGACGCACGTCGTCGCCGGCCAGGCCGAGCGGGCTTGGTTTTGAAAGGGCCCTCCAGGCAATGGAGGCTTCGAATTCACCCATGAATTCCATGACCAGCAGACCTTCGCCGGCATCAGCTCCGGCCATCGGCCGATTGGATGCGGCCATTGCGGCCATCCAGCAGGTGCTCGCCAACCTCCGCGAGGTGGGGGCGGTGTTCCTTTATGGCTCTCGTGCCCCGGGGCCGCCGTGCCACGCCTCCGACATCGATCTCACCATGATCGGCCCTGGCCCTGCCATCAGCGCCCGCCGCCTGGCCCGGATCGAGACGATCTCGATGGCCTGCTGCTGCCCTTGGTGATCGATCTGTCCTGCCTGGTCTCGATCTGTCACCCTGTCTTGCAGGACCACATCGAGCGGGCCGGGCCGCTGCTGTATCGCCAGTCCTGAGCTGCGCGCCAACTCCATGGCGGCAGCCTTCGGCGATGGCTCCCGATCCCGTGGCAGTGTCGGCACCGATTTCGATCTGATCGTCGGCCCCGCGTGACGTGATTAACTCCAACGCACCATGATCCGGCGGCGGGAGATTCGCCAGCCATTGTCCCAGGCCTCCATTCCCACCGCCTTTGCGGCTCGCTACTACCAGCAGCGTGCGATCCGGGCGATCTGTGAATCCCTGGAGCAGGGCCATCTCAACGCGTTGCTGGTGCAGGCCATCGGTGCCGGCAAGATCCGCCCCGCCATCTCGCTCACCGAGGTACTCACCCACTGCAACTGGGTGAAGCGGGTGAGCGCCTCGCCGATAGCACCTCCTTCATGATCCAGGTCGAGCGGGCGTTCCGCCGCTTCCGGCCCGATTGCTCACCGGTGAACCTGGTGACTCACAGCCGAGAACCCCTGGACATCAACATCTGCCAACGGCTCACCGATCAACACAAGAGCCAGACCCCTCCAGGCTGCCTGAGCAGCTTGTTCGGCTCAGGCCCCGCCCACTGCTCTTAGCGAATCGACCGTTCAGGGCGCCGGCCGAGGTCGGCGGCGGATCGGCGGCACCACCGGCCGGAGCGGCGGTGGGATCTGCAGCTGCTGGTCGGCCCAATGGGCGGCCAGGGCCGCCAGGAGGCTGTTGCGGTCGCCGTGAATCCGGAGCATGGCCGTTGGCCCAATCACTGGCCACCAGCCTGATCAAGCCGGCCCGCCACGACAGGGCCGAACGCGACAGGGCTGGGCAACCAATGGCACAACTGCGACCATCGATCACACCATACGGGCTGTGGCTGAACAGAGAGCCGCTGGTCCCCCGGCAGCTTTGCCCATAACCCTGGGGGTTAGCTACGGTGAGAGGGTGATGCCGAAGGCCCGTCCATGCTGCGCTCCTTGGTACGGGTGTCGCCGAATACAAGGCTGCGCCGAGGATTCACAAATCTTGACAGTTCTGTCGCTCCAAGACAATAATTCTATTCAATTCCATTTGCGAGTTTGGCCATGCGATCCATCGGTTTTGACATCAGCCCTCAAGTCAGTATCATCCTCTGTACTTATAATCGTGCCCACTGTCTAGCCACAGCTATCGACAGCCTGCTTAGCCAGACATTCGCAGACTGGGAGCTCATCCTCGTGGATGATGGCAGTAAGGACAACACCTTTGCGCTCGCAAATAGATACCTTGATGAACATAGTCAGATTCGCTATTGCAAGCATAAAAACAAAGGGCTTGGCCTCTCTAAAAATGCTGGTATTCAAGCGTCGCTCGGCCGCTATGTGACATTCTTGGACAGCGACGATGCCTACAGGCCGAACCATTTGGAATCGCGCCTAAGCTTTATGCTCGCTAATCCAGACGTTGACTTAATTCAAGGGGGA
>Ga0315899_10008390_pt1 | contig 11075 bp, 7 predicted proteins | sample LakEriMetagenome_2_FD_203518 | JGI IMG/M metagenome (GOLD analysis project Ga0315899, IMG submission 203518) | Freshwater fungal communities from buoy surface, Lake Erie, Ohio, United States - Buoy 4 MA112 | ecosystem: Environmental > Aquatic > Freshwater > Lake | place: USA: Lake Erie, Ohio...
CCCTCATCCTTACCCTGATTCCTATTGCGGCCTTTTCTGCGCAGAAGATAACTTCTGGATCTACCTGCAAAGTTTATAAGCAGAAATTTACTTATCAAAACAAGGTTTACACATGCATTAAATCAGGTAAGAAGTTAGTTTGGAATAAAGGTGTTGCTGTCAAAACACCAACACCAACCCCAACCCCAACCCCAACACCTACTCCAACCCCAACACCTACTCCAACACCTACTCCCGAGAAAACTCCGGCTATTGATAATAGTTTTGTTCCATGGTCAACAGAATTTGCTATTGAGAATGTGAGTGAAAGAGCGTTCAAGAGTTTTCTGGATTGGAGCAAAGAACAAGCATTAAGTCCAAGGAAGCATCAGGTTATTGTGCAGGACACTTTAAAGGATTCTAAGAACCTTGAAGTCCTACAGAAGATGGATGAATTCACCTCTGGGTTGTTTAGTCAGTATTTCAAGACAAAGTCTGTGACAGTTTTAGGATCAGACGAACAATGGGTGATTTCTCAAATTTTTGCGAGTGGTGGCAACCTTCGAAATTCTGGGGGTCGCTGTAATGAAAGTTACGAATTTTTCAATATATGCATGAATCGTGATAGTCATTTTGGGATGGTAGTTCTAGATGGTGAAAGTCACTTAGGGAAGGTCGATGATTGCACTCTCCCGAACCGCCGTCTATTCTGCCTGTCTCTTTTGTCACATGAGTATTTCCATCTAGTTCAGTTAAATCTTGCAGATAATGTAGAAGGTCAACATTGGAATTTTGGTTTTGAAGAAGCAAAAAATTCTTTCCCCCATTGGCTCGTTGAGGGATCTGCAAACTTTATTACTTCTGCAGCCGCAAGCATCTACTTAGATGGAAAGTATTCAGATTTTAGAGAAGAAAGTCTTCGTAATCGACCACCAGGGCCACACATGGCAAACGCTCTAGTGGACTATGAAATTCGCACTCCCAACAGCCAAGGTTGGAATGACGGACTCTATTCTTACAATATCGGACACATCGCGACAGAATATATCGTGGCTTCAATCGGTTTTCAGAAGTTTTTAGAGATTTGGAAAGATTACGCTGTGACTAAGAATTTTTACCTTAGTTTTGAGAGAGTAACTGGCATTAGTACAACAACTTTTTATTCGAAATTTGAGAGCGCGCGACAAAGTCTGCGAATCCCGCCCGTAACTTGGAATCGAGATGAAAACCTGCAGAATAAAAAGATCAATCCCTGAGCAGAGCACAACTAAAGTCGGTAAAGGTGGACGAGATCAAATAATGGATATAAAGGTTTGGCAGTTATATCCACTATTCAAGGGTTTGAACTACATCCAAGGATTGGATATAGAACTCGGATTTACCTACATATGTGGGTGGTGAGGGACTCGAACCCCCGACCCGGTGATTAAGAGTGTGTTAGGTGTTGTGAGCTCACGCTCAAAGCCACCTAACAGCCCTTCCTGAGCTTGTTTACACTCGCTCAGTAAGTCACCGTGCTCTACCAACTGTCCTTCAATCAAAGTTTAACTGGTCGATATTACCCACGCAAGTCTTTTCGAGGCATAATTCATTTATGAACGCTAGAAAGACAAAAACGAGAGTTTCGTTCTTTGTAACCCTAGTGCTTCTTGCGACTTTTTCTAACCCAACACATTCATTTGCTGAAAGTAAATGGAACCCAATTTCGAGTCAAGATTATATCTTTGGATTCACTTCGTATAAGTATTCTTGTTGGTCGGGTAATTTTACAAATGCTGATACCCCATTGCTTCAAGTCTATGACAATGGGCGTTGGCTAGATGCAGCCAAGGGTCAGATTCTTCCCCCGGGAAGCGATATTAAAACTCCTTGTGAAGCATCTTTTCCAATTGCGGTTGGATATGAGTGGACTGTAATGAATCCTGCTCCACCAAGTGGATTATCAGGAGGTGAGCGATACAGTGTTTTGTACAGGCAAAAATTGCCTGATTTAATCACAAAAGTTGCAGTGCAAGTTACAAAAAGTGTACCTGAAACTGTAATCAAGACTCGTGAAGTAAAAACTATGGTTCCTGAGATTGTTCTGAAGAAAAAGAAGGTTCCCAAGATTATAAAAAAACCATACATAGCAACTGTGACAAAAAATGGGAAAAAGTCACAAGTAATTAAGTATAGGTCTGTTACAACTTATGTCACTCAAACCTTTAAAGAAACGGTAATGGTGGAGAAAGTAGAATTACAGACGTACTCCGAAACTGTGTTGGTTGAAAAAGTAGTAACTGAGTACCAAGATAAAGTCACTCCTGGGTACACAACGAGTAATGGAAATGTTGTTGTTTACCCCTCTGAATCTGCAATGCGTCAGTCATATACAGATGCTGCAAATGCCGTTTTGTGTTCATTTGGCTTTTTGGAAAGATGTAAGAAACCATAAAAGTTGGGTACTGATAAGCCATCAGTAATATGATTAGCAAGTGAAGATTCTTACTTGGAACTGCAACTTACAATTTTCCAAGAAGTCCAAACTAATTGATTCATTTGATGCTGACGTGCTTGTCATTCAGGAGTGCGAGTACCTCCCAGTGGATTACAAACCTGGATACCAGCTTTTTTGGCAGGGCAGAAATCAGAAAAAGGGATTAGCGGTCTTAGTACGGGGGAATGACTCCGCAATAGTCGAGAACGATGAGACCGCCTTTGCCTATTTCTTGCCTATTCAAACTAAATTTGGCTTGCTAATTGGAGTTTGGTCGTTCAATCAGAGGGCAAAGAAGTTTGGAGTTAAGGTAAGTGGGTATCTAGTCGATGCCCTGGAGACTTTTGAGAATGTGATTGCTGAAAATTCAAGAGTAATAATTGCCGGTGACTTTAACAACGGACCCAGATGGGATTTCAAACGGTTTCATCGAAATAATTTTCGCTTGATTCAAGAGGAACTAATGCATAGGGGCTTCAGAAGTAGCTATCACGAGGCATTCTCAGAGACTCCAGGGAGTGAGAGTTTGAATACACACTTTCACCAGCGAAATCCCGATAAGGGATACCACATCGACTATGTCTTTTCTAAGGGTTACAACGTTGGTGAAGTTCAGGTAGGTGATTATTCGGAATGGAATGAGACTAGTGACCACGTACCGCTGGTCGTGAAGCTGACTGACTAACTATCAACAAACTTTCGACTATTGCCAATCACAAAGTATTCAAGAGATAATTTGAATATGGCAACAGACAAGACCCTCATTGGTGCAGCAGGAGAGCATCTTGTTCTTTCACGTTTGTTGGAGCGAGGAATTCTTGCCTCGCAAGCTCCACGTGGTACACGAAAAGCTGACATTCTTGTTAACCCACTCGATGGTGGACTCCCTCAACTGATTCAGGTGAAAGCAACTTTGTTCACTGGCGCAAGGTTGAAGTGGCATATGAAGGCAAAGCACGAGGAGATTTCAGATAGAGATATGTTTTATTGTTTTGTCGCATTGAATTCTGAAAAGTCCTCGGTATATGTAATCCCCGCAAAATTAGTCTCTGCGGCGGTAAAAACTGCTTATAAAATCTGGCTAGACACTCCGGGTAAACAGGGTCAGGCACATAATGAATCAGAGATGAGATGGATTACTTCTGAATACCCCTATGAAGTTCCAGGATTTAAGAATGGGTGGATGGACGATTATTTGGAAAATTGGGAGTTGATTAAGTGAAGAAGCCCTTTAGCGTCATTACACTGTTTATATGCTTAATTCTAGTAGGAACCATGCAAGCCAATCCCGCGGGAGCCGATGAGAATGCCACTGCGAAATGGAACAACTTCCAGTTTAGAGTGTTTTCACAGGGGGTTGCGGTTAGCAATGCGAAGATAGGTATAAATGGAAGTTGCTGCGCGCAAGCTGATTCATCTGGAAACTATTCCGTCATCGGGAAACAGTTTTGGTTAACTGAAGGGAAATATCCTTTTCGAATCTACCCCACCGGTCGGGAGATAAAGCTTGCTGCGCCTTCACTCTATTGGGTGTATATCGTTGATAATCAGGAACCTAAAGTTGTAGATAAGGATGATAATCCGGTCCCAATCGAAAATGGAGTGCATGTTCTTGTTCTCGAAAGTCCAAATCTGGTTGGAACATTCACAATGCCAAACAACTATAAAGGAAGCAGAATATTTGCACAGTTGTCGGGCTTCAATGGGCAAACTGACCAGGAGAGCGTTTATTCTGAGGTGTCCAATCAATACGGCTACCTTATTGATTCAAAGCGTGAAGGGCCTTTTGTTCCTTACCTAATGTTTCAAGATGGGGCAACACGAAGATACGCAATGGGTCCAATTTGTAGATTTGTCGCTCCCTATACACAATGCTTAGACTTTGCAGTGAATCCACCGAATCTAAAGGTGCGAATGGTCTCAAGTTCGGGAACTCCATTGGACCGGCTAGGCATCTATCTCTCTCCAATAGTGGAGAGTTGGCAACTTAATGGTTTAACTATGGATTCCAATTCAGACCTACGTTTTTATGCTTCTTTAGCCGATGGTGTTTACTGGCTAAATTCAACATTTGAGTTACAAGTAAAACAAGGCAGAATTCCACTAATCTTTAATCTCCAGACTGGAGCTGAGTACCAAGTAAATGATGGTGAAGTTGACCTGCCTGCAAATACAGGAACGGTTATTTATAATGTCCCAACTAGAGTGGTTTACAAACTTGAAACGGCAGAGATACTTCCAGGAGGTGCCTCCTTTCGAGTTTTACCTTTAACGGGACAGTATCTTCAGGCTTCCTTCTCGGTTATAGGAGACCCTGCCTTCGAAACAACAATAGGCGGTGTTCGATATACATTAGAAAAACCCGCAAGTATTGATAGTTCCGGTTTGATTTTGATTACGGGTCTCAAATTCAAAGACCGAGTTCAAGTCATTCTTCGAGATGCTGCAGGTCATGTCTTAACACATTCAGCAGTAGTGGTAATTGATAAATTGACCGATTCCGAAAGAGCTAAACAAGAAGCAGAGGCAAAAGCTGCCGCAGATAAGGCCGCAGCAGATGCCGCTGCTAAGGCAGCTGCTGATTTGAAAGCAAAGCAGGAAGCCGAAGCAAAAGTCATGGCAAAAGCAGCACAGAAGAAAACCACCATCACCTGCGTAAGAGGTAAGCTAACAAAGAAGGTAACCGCGATTAAGCCTAAGTGCCCCGCTGGTTACAAGGTGAAGAAGTAATCTGCTGACTAACTATCGGGGTGTTCAAATACCGATTTTTACAGGAGAATCTTCCTATGAGTCCAGTTGAGTTCCTGAGCAAGTTCATCATTCAAGCAGGTGAGAATAATCTGAAGACTCTTGAATACCCTCGAGAGTTTGATAACTTGAAGATGAAGGTCTCTTTTGGAATGGGAATGGCAGCTAAGGTTCCTTGGATAAGTTTCACTGCACCGGGGATTTCGACAAGTAATGGCTATTACCCCGTGTACCTATATTACAAAGAGCAGAATATTTTGATTCTTGCTTATGGAATTAGCGAAACTTCTCAGTACCCAGTTAATTGGGCTAAGGAAATTCAAGACGATAGCGAATTAGTCTCAGAGGTTGTTCCAGATGCACCTCGATACGGTGACTCCTATGCATTTAGGTCATACATTCCTGAAATTATTGGCACAAAGGTCTCTTTTAAGGATGGCGACGGCCGAACTGTTGACGAATTATTAGCTCAAGACTTATCAGAGATACTCAATACATATCGTAACTCTTTGGATTTAGAAGTGAAGGATGAAACTTCGGTTGTCAGTTCGGGCCTCTTCTATATGGAGAAACAACTGGAAGAATTTATTATCGAGAATTGGAATGAATCTGAGTTTGGTAAGACACTTGACCTCATTTATGAAGATGGTTTGTTGAAGAGCCAGCAATATAAGACAGACATCGGCATAATTGATATTCTTGCAAAAGACAAGACAACAGGTTCTTACGTAGTAATTGAATTAAAACGTAATCAAACGAGCGATGACACGGTCGGGCAGGTACTCAGATATATGGGCTGGGTCACCGAGAACCTAAACGAGAAGAGTGTCAGAGGAATTATCGTTGCAGGCAAGTACGATGAAAAGCTTTACTATGCCCAGAATATGATTCAGGCAGTCGATGTCTTCTTATATGAGGTTCAGTTCAAGCTCAAGGAGTACAAGAAGTAACCTATTGACTGAGTATCAGTGGGCGATTTGTCAGTGGTGAGCCATAGATTCCAGGCATGATGAATTGTCCAGAGTGTGGCTCAGCCAGCGGCCTCCGAGAAATCATTTATGGTCTGCCCGATGGACCATTTGATGATGACAAGTTCGAAACGGGCGGTTGCTGTATTTCGGAGAAAGACCCAACTCGTTTGTGTCGAGAGTGTGGTTGGGAAGGGGAGTTCGTGAACAATCTTGAGCGTTTGACCCCAGGTTATTAAATTCGAGCATGCCTCATATCTATATAGTCCCGCCAAAATTTTTTGTTATATCCACCAGCACTTCCACACGGAGAGTTAAGGTAGGCAAGTGAAAGAAACTCTGAAGACTCCTGAACTATCTCAAAGTGCTGCAGTTGCATTTGCCGATAAGTGGAAGAATTACACAGAGGAGAAGCGATATGCAGAGAGCTTCTGGAGAGACTTCTTTAGAACTCTGTGCGCTGTTGAAGACACTGAATTAGCAGGTATTGAGTTTCAAAAGCCAGTGAAGAGTTCGATTAGTGGCAATCAAGAATACGTAGATGTTTTTTGGAAAAATGTTGCACTCATCGAACATAAGTCTGCTGGTGAGAATTTAGACAAGGCAGAGCTCCAGGCTCGAGGATATTGGTTGAATCTTCCACCTGGATATAGACCAAAGACAATCATCATCTCTGACTTTAAGAACTTCAGACTGATTGATGTTGCACTAAACCGAACTCATGAGTTTCCACTTGCTAATTTGCCAGAGAATATTCATCGTTTTGAAGCAATCATTTCGGGTAACCGAACACGAATATCTCAGGAAGAAATCACCGTAGACCAAGAAGCAGCAAGATTGATGGCCAACCTATATCTAGAGCTTGAGTCACATGGCTTTGAAGGTCATGAAACAAGCGTCTTCTTGATTCGGTTGCTTTTTCTATTATTTGGCGATGACACTGGAATGTGGGCTAAGAACACATTCCTCAAGCTAGTGATGGGGACAAAGGAAGATGGCTCCGACGTAGGCTCTAAGTTAGACACTCTTTTTGAGGTTTTGAATACTCCCGAAGATAACCGTTCGCAAGCACTTGAGGATGAATTCAAACTTTTCCCATATGTCAATGGAGGGATTTTTGGGGAGAAGATTTCAATAATTGACTTCAACAAAAAAATGCGTGTGGCTCTTGTAGAAGTTGCAAACTATGACTGGACCACAATTAATCCAACAATTTTCGGCTCTCTCTTCCAACTTATCAAGAATAAGGAAGCCCGGCGCGAATTAGGAGAGCACTACACATCTGAAGAAAATATAAACAAGATTGTGTATCCACTCTTTTTAGATGACCTCCAAGAAAGACTTTCTTCTGCTTGGGATAGTAAGAAAGATTTGAAGAAACTGCGTCAAGACCTAGCGAAAATCAAGATACTAGACCCTGCGTGTGGATGTGGGAATTTCCTCGTTGTTTCGTACCGACATCTGCGCCAGTTAGAACTTGAACTTATAGTTCGCTTAAACAATCTGGAGGGCTCACAAGATTCAATGCAGCTCGATGGGTCTATGGGGCTTTCCGTGAATTTGAGTCAGTTCTATGGTGTTGAAATTGAAGAATGGCCCGCACAAGTAGCAAAAATGGCATTGTTTTTGACCGACCATCAGGAAAACTTAAGACTTCAAAGAATCACTGGTGAAATTCCAAACCGATTCCCAATAACGAAAGCTGCAGAAATACTAAATGAAAATGCCTTGAGGCTAGATTGGAATAGATTCATTAGATTCGATGAATTCACTTTCGTGCTTGGGAATCCACCATTTATCGGAGCTAGATGGCAAAGCAGCAGCCAGAAAGAAGATACTTCACAAATTTGGAGTGGAGTGAAAGGCTCTGGAGAACTGGATTACGTATCAAATTGGTTCCTGAAGGCAGGAAGAGCGATAAGCGCGTCGAGGGCGCGATGCGCATTTGTTTCAACAAATTCTATTTCCCAAGGCGAGCAGCCAGCTCTTATATGGAAAGAAATGTGGAAGGAAAATCTTGACATTGATTTTGCACATAGAAGTTTTGCCTGGGAAAATGATTCTGGAGGAAAAGCGGCGGTTACTTGCGTAATCATCGGTTTTTCGAGTGTTAGTACGGTTAAAAATAAAAAGCTTTGGCTCTATAAGGACACTAAAGGTAAATCTGAATTGATTCACCCTAGCAACATAAACGGGTATTTACTTGATGGTCCGAATATTCTGATTACGGCGCGAAAGAAGCCACTGAATGCGAGTATCCCGCAGATGGATGTGGGAAGCATGCCGAATGATGGAGGATTCTTGTCCAATATTTCTAAGCAAGAAGCTGAAGAAATAAAGGCCACTGATATAACTGCTTACAAATATTTACGAAGGATTATTGGAGCAAGAGAAATGATTCACAACGAAGAGAGATATTGCCTCTGGTTGGTGGATGCATCTCCAACTGAACTCCGAGAATCTAGAATATTAAAAACTCGAGTGGAGAAAGTTTTGGCACTACGGAAGGAGAGTCGTCGTGCTGCCACTCAGAAGCTTGCCGATAGGCCGCATGAGTTTGGGGAGATACGGCAACCTAAAACAAATTATATAGCCGTGCCTCGCATAACATCAGAGGAGAGAGAATATGTACCTATTGGATTTTACGGTCCTGAAATAATTATGAATGATAAAATTTCATTCATCAATAATGGGGACTTGTATATTTTTGGCATTCTTAGCTCAAAAACTTTTAATGTATGGAACAAGGCAATATCTGGTAGAACTGAAATGCGTACCTTAATAAGCAATACAATTACTTATAACAATTTCCCTTTTCCAAAAGTGAGCGCTGAGGATAGGAGCTCAATAGAAGAGGCCGCCAAGAGGGTTTTGGAGGCTCGTTTGCAATTTCCAGAGGATTCCTTTGCAGCTTTGTACGATAAATCCTCTATGCCATCTAATTTGTTGACTTCACATAAAAATTTAGACAAGGCTGTCTTAAAGGCATTTTCAATGAAATCTACATCAAGTGATGAAGAAATATTGGAAGACTTATTTAGTACTTTTCTTTCTTTGCAAGACGAGATGCTGCTACAACCTTGATTGATTTGCCGTTGGACGTGATTTGCCCATTCCAGCGACGATATTCTTCAGTGATTTGCCTGGCGCTGGGCAGTTAGTCTTTTGCCATCTAATTGTTATATCGAAAAACCGTTAAATTCCGTCACGGTTGGCCGCCTTCAGCGGCCCGGTTCGCTTCATTATTAAGGTTAGTTTTGAGGCCCGTAGGGCCTTATGAGTACATTTCGTATTACAAATTACTTCTCTCGGAATTCAGTCCTGGGGTGCCTTTAAGGCACACCGGTTCACCTCAGGTACTGTAATTAAGTACCATTACAATTCTTCAACCAACCTTCTTATCTTGAGATTCAACATTCCCGTCTATCTTCAACTTCGACTTTTCCCTAGTGCTCAACAAGGTGACTACATCACCGCATCCGTAGTGATGATATGTAAGCTTTCCGAGTCCAATTTCGCCTAATTTAACGGCCGCACCACAGCCGCATCGGCCCACAACTGGAGCAAATGCCATGGCATGGCGGTTCATTCTGTCGTTGTTCCAACAGGCATCCTGGAGGTAGTAGATATTCCTAAGCTTTTTATTTCCATCCCAAAACTGAAACTTCTTTATGAATCCAAATTCTTCAAGAGTCCTAACTCCTGCTATTACCGATGTTCGGCCTCGACCAGCCTCACGCATTATGAGAGAGATTGAAGGGAATGACTTCCGACCTGACTTCCCCAAGTGGCTCACTAGACAAAGAAGGACATCCTTAGCAACGTGTTCGCCCGCTGCCACAAGAATCTTGTAGGCAGGTATCGGGAAGGCTGAATACAGCCCTCCTCTGCCAATTTTTAACGCATCTTTTTCATCGTCTTGCATTGATTCTCCTTTTTTAGGTAGGGCAAATAGGCCCATAGAAGTTTTGATTAGCAGAAAGCGGTTAGCCGTCAGTAGAGAGAAGAATAAATCGACTACGTGAATAACGTAAGTAGGCGACATTTCTCAGCCCGTTGGAAGAATTATCCCAGAAAGTCGCTACTGATGGAAGTTTTTCGTATCCGCTACTAACAATTAAATCATCCGTAGATTCGAAAGTGCAAGGAAAATCGTGTCAAGTTTTTATTCTTAACGCTAACGAAGCCCCTGCAGCATCGATTTCGTCATCCAGGACCGATGTATAAACTTTCAGAGTCATCAATGGGTCAGAGTGACCAAGAAGTTTCTGTGCCGTAGTCACGTGGACACCTTCAGTTTTGAGGAGGTAGGCATAGGTTCTTCTAAAGCTATGAACTGTAACCCCATGTTTATTGGCGCACTTCTGCAACGGCTTATAGGTCAATGGCAACTGTAAAAAGTGTCCAAGGTATGGAACTTTGCGAACACTGCTCTTTGATTTACAAGCGCCATTGACTGTCTTTGAGACCCACACAAATCCATCTCTGATGTCAGATTCTCTGACAGCAGCAGCTTCGCTCCATCGAAGTCCATGAAGGGCTAAGAATCGAATTTGCTCGTTGTATCGGCCCCAATCGATTGCGTTGACTTCATCCCAGGTTAGGAACTTCTTGTCAGAGATTTGAATCTTGGGAGTCTTGAGACCATCTGAAGGATTTACAACACAAACCCCATACAACTTCGCTTCTCGGTAAATTGTCTTCACCAACATCAAGCAATGACGTGATGTTTGAGGGGGCAGGGATAAGAGTTTTTGTTGTAGAACCATTGGAGGCACAGCATCAATCTCATACGCCCCGATAGAGAGCGCCAGATGGCGTTTGTAGAGGCGCTTGTAATCGTGCAGTGTTTTTGGACGGACATTGAGAACAGCCCAAAAAGATTCAACCCATTCATTTACTAG
>Ga0315899_10008391_pt1 | contig 11074 bp, 15 predicted proteins | sample LakEriMetagenome_2_FD_203518 | JGI IMG/M metagenome (GOLD analysis project Ga0315899, IMG submission 203518) | Freshwater fungal communities from buoy surface, Lake Erie, Ohio, United States - Buoy 4 MA112 | ecosystem: Environmental > Aquatic > Freshwater > Lake | place: USA: Lake Erie, Ohio...
CTCTCCTGGGCCTCTGTCCTATACGTAGTGCATAAGGACCGAAGCCGATTCGGTACTGTTGGAGTATACCACCACGACCGGGACCAGAGTCATCAGTGTCGAAAATTTGGGTATAGTCTCTCTGTGTCTGTAAATAAATTAAACGGAGTTTGAGTACTGGTCGCCGTTTTTTTTTTGTGTGTCTGGTGACCAGAAACACATGTTTTACCGCGACGGTAACTGAAAAACGGGGAAGAATCAATTTTAAAACCGAATCAGTTAGGGTCTTAGGGACCTGTGGACCGCGACCGAGGCCTTTGAAACACTAGTTTAGTTTGAAAGTGCCGTTTTTTCAATTAATTAGGAATGTGACCGCGACCGATGATAAAAGGCCAGTCTGTGACTGAAGCAGGCCTTAGGGGGTCATAAAAAAAAAAGGTCAAAAAAACCAGGTAATATTTCGGTCTCCATATATTGTCATGTTGTGTGGAGATGTTGTTCTAACAGAAGTTGGTTATTTTTGACGCAACGGGAGTACCTTAGGGAAGCAAGCTCGCTTGGGGGGGGCTCACACACAGAGTACCCTTTTTCGAAATGGATTTTCACTCTTATACGGAAGTTCGGTTATGGAAATCAAATTTACAGCAATCATGAGTGGAGGTGCCATGGGGGTCATCGCAAGTGGGGGGGGGGGGGCATGTGTGCGGCGCCCGAGTGGCGATTGGATGGGTGGACACGGTCCCCAATGTGTTGTATCGGCAATTATCTTGGTAGGCGACTGATATGTATTTGTCGGGAAACAAGAGGCGGATTCATGTGTAAGCAGCCTGGCGGATGGCAATCAAGTGGGTGCAAAGCATACGTGAGAAGGCCTGCAACAGGACAGCTGTCAGGGTCCTCCAGACATACCCTCGTCTAGCCGGCAAGATTGGTTTAGTTTGTAGGTGGGGATACACAGGTAAAGATCATAGTGTGCAGGTTTATCTATTGGAGTTCAAGGATCCAAAGGGAGGGTCAAAAAAGCATGTTGTGGCCTCCGTGCATTGTCGTTTATACCTAGAAGGTGAAGATCAGAGCAGGGGAAGTGCAGCAGGTCAGAAAGGAGGCTCAGGTGATCGTAATTCAGAGCTTTCCAGGCACACTCGATCCGGGGGTGGCTTAGATGAGCCATCCCCATCAGCCAGTGTTATGAAGGGCCAGTCAGCAGCAAGGGTGTGTTGGGTTTGAGATGCGGTATGTCAACATGGTCATATCATTTTGCAGCCCTTGGAGACACCACAAAAGGACGCAGATGATGATTCAGGCTCCATCGTGTGGACTCGACCCAGTGCTTTCCCAAACGATGCACTCCAAGCAGGCAGTTCAGCGCAGGTTAAGTCAGCAGCAAGGGTGCGTTGGGTTTTGAGATGCGGTATGTCAAAATGGTCATATCATTTTGCAGCCCTTGGAGACACCTCAAAAGGTCGCAGATGATGATTCAGGTCCCACCATGAGGACTCGATCGGGTGGTCCCCCAAACGATGCACTCCAAGTAGGCAGTCAAGCGCAGGTTAAGTCAGCAGCAAGGGTGCGTTGGGTTTTGAGATGCGGTATGTCAAAATGGTCATATCATTTTGCAGGCCGGTACGTCACTTAGGAGGTCAGAGAGGCATAGGAAAGGAGACATTGATTCTGAAGCAGCTGTGCGGAAGGTTAGTGGTTGGTTTTGGTGTACTGCATGTCAATTTGTTTTGATCCTTTTGCAGTTTATGGCGTTAAATTCTATTATAGCCCTTGTTAGGGATTGCGTGACTAAACCAATTGGAGTTCCCAAGGATGCTCAAGTTGTTAAAGATTTAGAGCGCTGTCGCGGGCTTGACTTCGTCAGTATAATTCAGTTGTTCATCGGCGCTCAGTCTGTTTGCGTGGAAGCTATGTCGTCTCCTGGGTACGTAGTACAGCGTGCCATCAGTGAGGTTTGTACGCTGAAATTGGTTGAGAAGAAAGATCTTTGCGATTGGGGCGACAGAAGTATTACGGTTGAGGGGGATGATTTTCTAAGGATGAAAGCTTACAGTTGGATTCGTAAGTTAGCAGTTGCTCAAGGAAATGTTGCTGAGGTGTGTGTTTGGTTTGCGGCATGTCATTGCGGTATGTCAAAAAATAAGTGCATTGTTCAGGTTCCAACGTGGAGTTTCATGATCAACAGCGCATTCGTTGTGACAAGTGTAACATCTCCAGGTTCTTTCGAGATATTCACTCATCAAAAGGAAGGTGCCCAAGGAATTCAACCCGGTGTCTTAAGGGTAGGCGATGCTATAACCCATTTTCAAGGCACTTGGATGAGCAAGACAGGTCAATTGAGCCAGTTAATTGAAGACCCGGTTCCGAACATCGGGTACTATGAGTTAGATTTACAACGGGAGACACTCGGATCGTCATTGAAGCACAAGGTATCTTTGAGAATGAAGAAAGTGGCCGAGTTCAGTCCTGGTGAATCCTGGGGTGCCGAGCTTGACAGCGATTCGGTATTTGTGTGAGCGGTATGTCAAAAAAAGTTTATTTGCTTATACGATTCATAGAGTACCGATGATAGCAATTCGGTCGAGGCAGAGGTTGGTGACAAACGGTATCAACGGCCCCATATCAGATTGGTCACCCGTTCAAGGGGGAATCCGATTCCCTCAGTTTTACCAAAACCAGTTGGTAGTAAGGGTTTTATTTTGGAAGATTATGATTCACCAAAGCGGAAGGTGAGTCACAGCAGGTCAGAGTGCGGAGAATTAAAATATGGGCCTTGACACTTGATCCCAGGCTGTCAAACAAGGGGGGAAGGGCATTTGCAAGAAGACGGGCAAGGCAATAACTGCAAAGAGTAGTGGGTCATATTATACTGGGGCAGATGGTCACAAATATTGCAGTGGTACTAACAAGCGCAGGGTGCTGTGTATGTGTGAAAGTTGTAGATGTACCAACAAGGGTGGCGTCGCCATATGCGATCATGGCAAACAAAAACACAAGTGCAAAGACTGCGGTGGAAAGTCTTTGTGTGATGAACACAAAATCCAAAAAAACAGGTGCGCTCAGTGCTTCAAAATGGGGAGGCGTCCCAGTGGGTTATGTGAACACGGCCGAGAAAAGTGGCGAGGTTGCAGCTTGTGCAGAAAGGGGGGATGAAAGTAAGGCAAGTGTGGCGCAACAACGAAATAATAAAATAATAAAATATAAAATGGATAGGAAGATATATATATATAATAATAAATTCAAATGTACGTATGCGGTATGTCAACAAAATGCAGGTGCCCCTCAAGGGTATGTGTAAGGCAGAGATGTGTGACGGCATTATTGCAAGTATGTATGAAGCAACAACTGAACAGTTATGGTTGTAACGTAAAGTCGGGCCGCACTTCATTTATTGGACAAGAACAAAATAAATTCAAATGTACGTATGCGGTATGTCAGTCAATGTAAATGCACCAAAAATCCCAACCAGAACTCCAGTTCCGCCTTCAGGTCCATTCTGAAGTCAGCTCGGGTCAGGGGTTCTTGTCTTTCTGTCTGAGTCTCCGCGGTTTTGATTGTGGCCCAAACTGTCTGTGTTTCCACAGTGACAGTTTCTACTTTCGGGATTGGGGGAGGGAGGGGCCTCAACAGCTTGGTTCTTCGTGGCCCGGGAGTAGCATGGTATTTGGGACTGCCCCCCATAGCAGCACGGAATTGTGCCTCATGGTTCTGGTACTTGTCAAAAAAGAAATGAGTCTTTGGTGGCGGAGGGGACTGAGACGGGACGGGGAAATAAGTGATTGAGGGGCGTGATGGAGAAGTTGGAGGGCGGGCTGGAGAAATTGGGGGGCGGCCTGGAGATGTGGTAGCTGTAGGAACGGCAACAGAGGGGCTCACTGGATGTTCAACCGGTGTCACAGCTTCTTTTTGCATCCGAGCTGCCCTTCTGGCTGCGCGTTCGATTTTGAGTCTAGCTAGGATCAAGTCTGCGGTATGTCACAAAATGAACAAAGGCACATACTGCTCTCACCTGCAACGGGAACTCGTTCTTCGATTGAAGCTCTCATGTGATGTAGTGGTGTGTGAAAAGTTGTCTGGCTACCAAGTGCATCCAAGTATACATGGTGCTCCGCATTAGGGTGATTCTGTCCCTGCGAAATGCAGGACAGGTCTGACTCATTATCGTCATCGCTGCTGTTAGAGGCGGACTTCGAATCGCCTGATTCCTTAGCCTGAAGATCCAAAAGTGGATGTTTCAGGTAGAGCTGCCTGCGACTTTTTTTAGCAGCAATGGCTGCTGCTGGGGAAGGTGCTGACTTCACTCTCATTCTGCCTCTCCCTTTTTTTGGTAAAGGAGGCGACGAGTCATCCTGGCCTGATTTTGGAGTGAGCATCAGACAGGGACATGGGTCAGTACAAGAAGAACATCTATTTTGAGCTGCGGTTTATGTATGAGGCGGTGACGTGCGTCCCACAAATCCAGCAGCCACACAGCACGCACGCACCAACAGCGCAATCGTCTTATGCTACTGACGCGTTGGGCTAGGCACCCTAGGATTCAAACACAGCATATCGTGCAAACATTGACAGGTCGTCGACGAGGGGGAAATAAAGAAACAGAAAATCGTATTCCGCCAATTTTATTCTCACAACATCAACAACAAGGGCGCATTGAACCGAAAAAACGTAGTCGACATACCGCAAGACGAAAATCGCGACTCAAAAAGGCCCCCCTTTCAAAAAAAGCGAGAACCAAGGTAGGGCCGCCCAGAGTTACACAGTCAGTCCAAATCGAAACATAACTGGAATGCGGTATGCGACATACCGCATTGCGTTGTAAACAATGAACATAAAAAAGAAAACAGAAAATCAGAATCGACATACCGCTGTCGGTGAATCAACACGACAGGTAGGGCCGGCTTGCGACTGGCCCACAGTGCCAACAGGCACAGACAATCCAAGCCAAAACAGAACTCGAAACTTGTATACGACGTACCGCAGTGGCTTCAACAGTCGACAAAAAAGAGTGAACTGAAAATCATAATCGACATACCGCTGACGGTTCGGTCAACATTCAAACAGGCCCCTTGGTTTAAAAACGATGAGTAGGTCGGCAAGCGCATCATGCTGGCCATACAACCAAATCCAAGCCAAAACAACAGAACTGGGAACTTGTATACAACGCACCGCAGTGGCTGCAACAGTCGACAAAAAAGAGTGAACTGAAAATCATAATCGACATACCGCTGACGGTTCGGTCAACATTCAAACAGGCCCCTTTATTTGAAAACGGGGGTAGTCCGTTTGTGCAAGCGCGCATGCTGGCCACACAACCTGCACGAGGATGACCTTGAGCTGCAGCAGGTCACTGCGCTAGTTGCCGTAATGAATTGGATACAGATGCAGCAAGAGGCGGATAGTAATGGAGGCAGAAGATCATCATGTGAGATTGCGGGATGTCATTGATGGCAACGATCATGACAGTGCCTGGGCTGCAAATAACAACGAAATGAGATACAACTCATGGTGCCCGTAATGGAAACGAGTTCCGTAGTATCATGCAGGTCAGCCAGTCATTCTATACCATTTACAAAATATATATCAGGCTGCGGTACGTCATACAAATATTGCAGGAGGTGCCCCTTGTGTCCTCGGGGTGCGAACTTTTCCCTTCAATTGTCACTCCGCAGGATGAATGAGCACATAAGAAAGTGTCACGCGGAGCAACAATGCCTTTCTTCTGAAACATTCATCACTCTTGAAAGTGTTCAAGCTGTTCAAAACGGAATCAAGAATTCATACGTTGAAAAAAGTGAACGTCCTTTGGTGAATGATTTCAGATCTGAAGGCACTTTTGAGGCGACGGTGGGGCTACTTAAAACAAGCATATATTTTGACGGGGAAGAGGAGGCGTGTGTTCCAGATTCATCTTTATTTCTAGATTCACAAAATACTGAACAGAAAGCCATATTCCACAAGATTTTTACCGATGTGATTAGACTGTTTGCTAGAGCGGATTTGCTTTGCACACAAGCTGGGTCAACTATGTTGCGGCATCAAGTGATGCGGGACCATGAGAACCGTGTTTCTTGCAAGGTTTTTCATCCTGTCACGGAAAGTACGGCTAAAAGATACGCACGTCATGTAAGTAGCTGCACATTCATTTTTATGCGGTATGTCGGTTTTCAATGTCACAGGGTATCAGTGCGGTATGTCAATTTAATTTTGACATTGCATCAGGTTGCGCACTTTGTTTTGTTTTTGGCAAAAGGGCAAAGCGCAGCACGTATAGACATCTTTGCATTGCTTTCAGAAGTTTTGTTTGAAGCAAGCGTGTCCATTACACAAACATTCATTGCAAGGTGACATTTTTTCGAAGCGGTATGTCAAATTTACGAACTGAACCCTTTTCTAGAAAGTTCATTCAAATGTCTTACAAGCATTATGGATCCGGGCCCAGGTCCAGGAGTGCTCAATTTGTCGTAGACCAGTGTGTTCACATTTTATACGCGTTGCGCTGCGTCTTCTTGGTGCATTGTCTGGATGTCGTTGACCCCTCCAGGGTTGAAGAACCACAGCGCTTATCGGTATTGTTTCTTAACAGCCAGGTCACCTCGAATTTTTCGTCTATTCAAGATATAAAGCGCCCGGCAAAGAAAAGCATTCCAGATCATCACGGGAACATCGTTGAATGGATAGGAAAAGGGCATACCGCCCTAAAGGTGCATATCGGACTTCATGGTCTGGATAGGGTTGAAGTGTCGCACGCCATCTTGTTCAGAGTTTATGAGTGCTTGTTGTCGGCCATACAAGATTCCATGACGAAGCTTGGAGTGCCAGTCATGCCTGAAGAAGAATTCGATGGTCTGCGGGACGGGTTGGCATGCTGCACTCCCAATCAAGGTCTGGCCGTTTTCAATGAGAGACAATGGTGGGTTGGAAGTGCGGTATGTCATTTGTGGTATGTCATAACATTTTGCAGGCCCATTAATTTTGTCGAGACCATCAAGGAAAAAAATTCGCAACTGGATTGGGTCACGACAGCTTCACGTCTCTACAGGCTGTGTATGGCTACAATTCACTTATGCGGAGGTCCTGCACCGAGAGGCACCGAGGAAGCCGTGACACGCTTGCTCAACAGCGACACGGAGCTCATGCGCAATGTAATTTTCATACAGGGTACAATAGGCGTGCAGAATGGGTACGCACTGTGTGTGTGTGTGTGTGTGTGTGTGTGTGTGTGTGTGTGTGTGTGTGTGGTGTGTGTGTGGGTGTAGTTGGTGATGTGTCCATTGCGGTATGTCAAACACAGTGTGCCATTTTGCATATACATTTGGGTTAGGGGATTACCAGGGCAGGTTGCAACTAGGCGTATTAAAAGCAAATAATAACAATTCAAAAACAGGTACACGAAACAGAGAAAGTACAATCCGAATACCGAGTTGGTGGTTAAGTTTCTGCCAAAAAAGTTCGCTGTAATAGTAGCGACAATAATATTATATGTCAAGCCTGCCGAGGCCAAGTTTGCATTTCAACTATTTGGGTCACATCCATCCCAGACCAGTGAATTCTTGTTTACTGTTGAAGGTCGGCCAGTACAGCCGTTGAGCATGACAAGGATACTGTCAGAAACATATGCCGAATTCGGTTTTTTTATAAACATGTCTGATTTCAGGTTTGTAACTTTTGGTTTAGATTTAATTTGCTGTAAAATATCTGTGCATGAAACTTTTTGCAGGCATGCATTGGAAGCATTTGCGCACAAGATTGGCAAAACCAACTGCCAATATGACTCATTTTTGACAAGGACGGCAAATCATAACAGCAAAACTTCAGCATCTTACGGACGTGACCAACATGCCATCATCGGCATACCAGCCGACATTACAGAGGCCAATTTTGAGAGGTGCGGTACGGTATGCATGATGTGACAGTGTAAAATAACCTTACGGTAGCTGCTGTCGCTGGAACTCAATTATTCTCGAGGGCTGCAGTGGATCAGGCACGTCATGCGGTATGTCAAAATTTGACGGTTGTTGCCGTGACGCGTGTGTCCACTTTTCTAGTTTTGAAGCAGTGGGTAGTGGCTGAATGTTCCAAATCTCATAGCCATGCAGCACTTCCCATGTTTCCTGTTGGAGAAGGGGGACAATTGGTTGCAGAGGCCAGGTCAATGCAAGAAGGACCAAGGGTTGCACCGGAACAGCAGAAAGGGTCCAGCGGTATGCTAATCGGTATGCATCGTCAAGAGTTCGGCGAGCAGGCAACGCAAAGCCCTGCAGTACTTACCGTTCCTGCTGCTGGAATAGAGGTGGAAGTAGTTCCAGCAGCCAGGTCCATGCAACAAGGACCAACAGGTGCACCCAAACAGGTGAATGGGATTAGCGGTATGTCAGTCAAAATACATCGTCAATTATTGGGAGTCGATACGGCAGAAGCCAGTTTTGACAGGTTTGTTACGGTATAAATGACGTGACAACGTAGAATGATCTTACATTTATTGCAGTCGCGGCAAATCAGTTCATCTGGAGGACTGCAATGGATCAGGCACATCATGCGGTATGTCAAAATGTGACGGTGGTTGCCGTGACGCTCAACATACAGCGGGCAGTGGCAAAATAATTCACATCACACATCCATGCAGCGCTTCCCGTGTTTGCTGCTGAAAGGGTGCAGGAAATGGTTGCAGAAGCCAAACCAGTGCTGGAAGGAGCAACAGGTACAGCGGAACATGTGCATGAGATCAGCGGTATGTCAGTCGATACAGTTTGTCAAGATTCGGGTGAGGAAGCGACGCAAAGACACAAAACATCGCGCAGTCAGGAACAGATTGACTTTCGCAAATTAGAAGCGATAAAACGTCGCAAAAAAATGGATTATCTACGCCCTTTACAGAAAGAAGCATTAGGGTTCCTAGAAAAGTCAGAGCACCACAGTATCGTCATCATGCCTACAGGAAGCGGGAAGACCACATTGATGTGGTCCTACAAGTCTGAGAACAAGTGCTCGTTGGTTTTTGCCCCATTTAGGATCTTGGTTCAACAGTTGGGTAGTGTTCTTGCCCAGAAAGGAAGAGTCACTGCGTACCCGTTTGTATCGAACGATGGAGATCTCTATTCCATTTTGGCGACTTGTGATTTTATCATTTTACCATACGAGGAAGCTCCAACTTCAGCCAGTTTAGTTCAATCTTTGAATGAGATTGATCGGTTGGGGCCAATTTGGGTGGATGAAGTCCATAATTTAACCACCACTGGACGGTTCAGACAGAATTTAGACTCATTCTGGAACTTGGGTGCAGATTTGCAGATTCGCAGTGTGGACCACAAGATGATCGGGTTGACAGCTACCCTCCGCCCTGATGACGTATGCGACGTCATGAAAAGAATGTCTCTTGGCACCGCGGACGTCTATCGACAGAGTTGTTACAGACCAGGGCTGGATATCAAATTCCTTAGGTTTGGGTACGAAAAGGACATGATTGAAAAGGCGTGTTCACTTGCAACAGGTGCTGTTCAAGAAGGAAAGGTCTTGGTTTTTACTTCTACTGTCAACCTTTGTGATATAATGGGAGACCAGATACGGGGAAGGTTCAATGGGTGAGAGCATTGGTTCAGGGAGTAACAACATTTTTAGCTGACATACCGCACCACTGCCCGCATTTCAGGAACGTAGCCGTGGTGAAGAGCTCTTCCGGTCGCAGCGATGTGTCGCATCAGATAGTTGCAGATGCTACGATTGTTGTAGGAACATCTTGCGTAGCTACGGGAACTGACATACCTGACGCAAAGATCATTGTTATTGTAGGTTTGCCCTACAGTATAGAGCAGCTGTTGCAGTGGGCTGGCAGATTGAGGCGCGACAACGGTACCGTATATGTGCTTGTCACAGAGTTCGCTTTGAGAGAGGTCACAGAATTGTCTGGTAAGGGATACATTTGGTTTGGTTATGTTTAATTTATTTAAATGGGTTTTGTATATGGTGGCACATGAATGTATAATATGTCACTCAAGTATATGCGGTATGTCATTGATATGCGGTATGTCATTGATATTTTGTATAACACCTCTTCCTCAGCCATCATTAAGAGTAGGACATCCTGTCGCGAAAAGTACTTGGAACTTGCAAGCATTGTTGACGGTGAAATGTCACAGACATCGTCCACAGTTAGGATCAGGCTGGATAATTTTGAAATGCTTAGATCCAGGCTGCACACAATGAGCAGGAAGCTTGTAACTCTTGGAAGGTTGTCTGCGTCTTTCTGCAGGTTGTGCTCAGCAGTGGAAGGTATGCCGAAGGTGCACACTGGAGGTTGCCCTAAGATTTTCAATCACTGCTTCAAGTGTATTGGCAGACATGCATCAAGCACGTGCACGGAAGGGTACTTTCAGCTGCCGGCAGGTTCTGTTTGCTGGAAATGCTGGGTACCACTGCAGAGTATATTTGGAGTCAGATTTCACAGCGACCGAAAGGATGAGATTGGGTCACAGTGTTCAAATCCAGCAAGAGGGATTCTAAAGGAATTTGCCATTATTTTCTATCATAATCGGCAGGTTGCGCCATCCATTCAGTGTTCCTCGACAACGAAGGAAGAATACCTCAAGTACCTATTTCAGGCGTCGAGTGCAGGAGAAGGGCAGGTGCCAAACATCCTTTTATTATTGGAAGCAGCAATGAAGTAGAATAAATACATATATGAAGCGAGGTGTATTCAGAAAGTAATGAGTTGCGGTATGTCATTTATTTGTGAATAACGGTTTAGACCCAGTTTGGTGACATGGGTATGTATATTCAGGCATGAGGTGCAGGATGATGCAGTTGCCATATCCTATTTTAGTATTTGAAGCAGCCATGATGTAGAATAGATATAGCGTGAAGTGTCTGGCAAGCGTAGTCTGTTGCGGTATGTCAGGGTCAGGTTTTGTGTTGCGGTATGTCAGGGTCAGGTTTTGAGTTCAAGACCGATTCTAACCCGTCCGAAGTGGCGAAGAGATGAAGAATGGTAGAGAGTGCATGTTGTGGTGAAGGTGATGGTGATAGTTGGAGAAGAGTGCGTGTAAACGTGTGAACGTGTGAACGTGTGAACGGGTGAACGTGTGAACGAGTGAACGTG
>Ga0315899_10008393_pt1 | contig 11072 bp, 12 predicted proteins | sample LakEriMetagenome_2_FD_203518 | JGI IMG/M metagenome (GOLD analysis project Ga0315899, IMG submission 203518) | Freshwater fungal communities from buoy surface, Lake Erie, Ohio, United States - Buoy 4 MA112 | ecosystem: Environmental > Aquatic > Freshwater > Lake | place: USA: Lake Erie, Ohio...
ATGGGCGAAAAATGCCGACCTGTTCGAAATCGTAGGCTCATACATCGAAAAACTTAGGAAGCACCGAGAGGCAAATAAAAAGACGCTCGAACAGGAAGAAGTGAAGCGAATACAGGGTAGTATTCAGAAAGTATCGAACCTGTTGAGCTATCCATTCACGGCTCTGGAGTTATCTTCCGTCATCGACGAAGAGCAGGTTGCCGAGGTCTTCGTTCGCATCAACAGCAAGGGCAAGGTACTCAATCAGTCTGACTTCATCCTCACCCTGATGTCAGTGTTTTGGGACGAAGGAAGGACGAAGCTCGAAGAGTTCTGCTCTGAGTCTCGCATTCCCACCAAGGGCAAGCCAAGCCCATTCAATCATTTTATCGAACCTGACCCTGATCAACTCCTGCGAGTCAGCGTTGGCTATGGCTTTCGTCGTGCTCGCCTGAAATACGGCTACTCCTTGTTGCGAGGCAAAGACTTGGAAACCGAGGAGTATAGCGAGGAAAGGCGTGATGAGCAGTTCAGCATTCTGAAGGAAGCTCAGGCAACTGTCTTGAACTTGCAGCACTGGCATGACTTTCTGAAGACTCTCCAGATCGCTGGTTATCGTAGTAAGGACATGATTAGCTCTCAGACAGCGATCATCTACTGCTACACATTCTACCTGATTGGCAAGAAGACGTTTGGGATAGACAGCTTCACGTTGTCAACCTTGCTTGCAAGATGGTTCTTCATGGTACTCGTTACCGGGCGGTACACTAGCTCGCCTGAGTCTGCGATGGAGCGTGACTTAGCCGACATTCGGGATTTTACTATTGGTGAGCAATTCAAGCAGTGGATGGAAAAAACTATTGCTACCGAGTTCACTGACGATTTCTGGAGTATCACGCTTCCAAATCGCATGGACACGTCGTCGGCAACAAGCCCATACCAGTTCGCCTATTGCGCCTCGTTAAACCTATTACACGCCAAAGCGCTGTTCTCGAACAAGAAAGTTTCTGACCTGCTTGATCCAGCACATAAGGCAAAGAAGTCGGCAGTTGAACGCCACCATCTCTTTCCTAAGAAGCATCTTAAAGAACAAGGCATCTCACAAACGAGAATCACAAACCAAATAGCCAACTACGCACTCGTTGAATGGGACGACAACATTGCCATCTCGGGAGAAGCTCCTTCTAATTATTTGCCAAAGTATGCGGAAAGGTTCAAAGAGGACAAATTCAAAGAGATGTGTCAACTTCATGCATTACCAGAAGGCTGGGAATCAATGGACTACTTAGCCTTTCTTGAGGCTCGGCGGAAGCTAATGGCTCAACTCATCTGTAAAGGATTTGAACACATAGCAAGTGGGCAAACAGATGGCTGATAGCCGTGATTACACACCACTTCACTACGCCGCCAGAAACGGACACCTTAAAGCTGTCGAGGTTCTTTTGTCTTTCGAGACGGAACCAAGGGCAATTGAGTCATATTCAAAGCAAACTGCCTTACAAATGGCTAGAGAGAACAAACACAACGACGTGGTGAAGCTGCTTCGTTTGAAGCAGAAGTAAAGCCAAATAATTTTATTCGATTACCATGACCGACTCGCTAAAGCCGTATTTAACGCCACCAGAAATTGCAAAGTTACTCCGTGTGTCATCTGAAAAGGTGCTTGGTTGGATTCGCAAAGCCGAGCTAAAGGCTATCAATGTCAGCGAAGGAGACCGTCCACGATACCGAGTTCGCCGTGAAGACTTAGATTTGTTCCTGCAAAGTCGAGAGGTTCAGCCACCGGCTCCGAGAACTCGACGGAATCATCGAATGGATCGAACTTCAAAGCCACCTGAAGGAGGTCCAATTGATCCGGTGCTTGGTAAAGAGCTTGCCAAGAAAGGACAGGCTAGGGAGGTCTTCGGTAAATACTATCGAATCTGGAATGGAGTAACGCAGTTTGTTTGACTCGAATGGTTGCCGTGCTGACGAGATGGTTTTCTACACCTGCGATAGCCTGGAGAAAGCCATCAACTTGATTCGCAAATCTAATCTGGAGTTGATCGGTGGTCCTGGTGGGAGATTCAATCGCAAGAACTCAACAGCCATGATTGGCCCGTACTCGTTGGGTACTACGGATTGCGTGGCGGCAAACTCGCCAAAGCTCCTTATGGGACGTGCGTAGAGCTATTCAAAAAGGCTCGAAGTCAATCATGAACCTCTTCACCGTCTAACATGCCCTGGGACTGTGCGCTTTAGCACCGCTGGTGACTTGGTGGGTGGATCCAGTAGAATAGAGCAAGCGGCACGTCTCTGCGGTTCGAAACGCGGCGACATAACGGTTCGAGCGACAATGCAGATTTCGACCTAAACTTTCGCTGCATTGCGCTCGAATCGGCCCGTTTTTGAAAGGTTAGGTATCTGATATGGCGTCGGCTGAAGAGTTCTTGCGTGCTCTCGATTCGATTGAGGCGGAAATACGACATTCCCCTGATGTCGTGTTTGTAGAGATGTCTCTAACGTGTGAAGAGCAAGATGCATGCGAAGTTAGCGACTATGTTTCCAGGGACGGTCGGTACTACATCCTTATGACGGAGACTTGGATTGACGTTCATTGGGTTAGCATGTGTCTCGATATCGGTGGCCCCATGTTTCCGTTTGTTTGGTCGCCTGAGAGATCAGAAGTACACGGTTCTTTTCCTAGCGACTTTGTAAAGGACTTGGGGGTAGGTTCACTAAGAATTTGGTACTACGTAGATGCCAGGCGGAACCCTATCCCTAAGAAATGGCTTAAGGATTTTCCATTGGACGAGAATGATCCATATGATGACGAAGATGGTCGCGCGACGATGCTCCATCAAGCCGATTTAGAACGAGCGTGCAACCTGATGCGATCCATGAAGACAGCATGGAGTATGGCCCCCGAATCGGTCCTTCGAGAATTTGGGGACTTGTCGATGTTGTTATCGATGAATCCAGAGGATCCTGATTACGCGGAGATTGATATTGAACTCTGGTGGCCTGTTGCACTGCTCACGGTGGCTATTCGAAAGTCCGATGTGGCTTTGTCGGCTAAAGTCGAACCATACGTGCCTTGGCATTCAATTTTCGATGACTTACCGGCAGGGGGTAATCATCAAACGCGATTAGACGAGTTCAAGCCGACAACTTGGACCGTGTCTCTGAGTGTTCCTGGTCTCCTGGCGGCAACAAGCTATGCTGTTCGGGCCTTTCGGCGAGCTGCTGAAAAAGCTGTTGTACCAATACCAGAGCGAATGGATCTGCGCATCAAAGTCAATGCAGAGACTAAGGTCGTTGAGATCGACGGCATACCCTACCCGCTTTCGGGAAGAGAGGATAAACAGACAAAGATGGTCGAATTCATCAATGCGTTAATAGACGCGAAGGGTGGCCCTGTGGCGGCGGCGGACTTCAATCTGCGCACTCGCGATATCGAAAGCCAGCGTACGGAAATCAAGTCTCTGATTGGTACTGACACAAAGTCTGGTTCAGGCCATAGAATTCCGCTCGAAAAGCTCTTGAAGAACTCTTGGCTTAGCTAAGCCAGTTTTTGGCTTTTGATAAGCCACTTAACCTCGCCTACCTTTGGTTGCAGTTTCTTACATAACCGCAACTCGAAGTAGGTAGGCAAAAATGAGACTCATCGCACTGGTCGCGCTGGTATTGATGTCCCTCGTCCTTGACTTGGTTACCGGCGCCCCTTTCAACACGTTGATTGTTGGCGCAGTAATCACAGCCAATCTTGGGCACATCGATCTTACAACTGAAACACCAATTACTCTTGCCGAGGCGGCACGGACTCTACCGGGCGGCGCGGTACACGTCTCCACAATCCACCGCTGGCGCATGAAGGGTTGCCGCGGTGTGCGTCTCATCACTTTTTTACGCGGCGGAGTCCGGCACACGACGCGACAAGCAATCGAAAGATTCTTTGACGCGGTCACAGCCGCAGCCGACGGCGAAACTCCACCGACCCAGACAAGCACGCAGCGCGAACGAGCTATCAAGAAGGCTGAGGCTGAGTGCGAGCGATCCGGCATCTGACCTTCCCCCTGCGCAAGCCGAAACGCCTTCGGGCGTCTGCTGGTTGGGCCAGCACTGATGAGGCAAAAACTGACACGCCGAAGCACCGGCGGCGTTTCTCTAGGTGCACAGTTTCTTTCAAGGAGATTTTTAAATGGTAAGTCGTATAGTTTTTCTGACGCCAGGGGCACTCTCATCCCACGATTTAGCCCGTTGGCTACTTCGTCAAAAAGACCAGCGTGTGCTTGTTGGGGCCGGCGATATCGCCGCCGTAAGTTTGCATTCCGACGGGTACATCGAGTTGGAATACGAGGATTGGATTGATATGGCTGGTACCGAAGAATTTTACCCAACCCTTGACGAGATGGCAGATGCCCGACATTTCAGCTTGGAATCGGATCAGATCGCATTTTGAAAATGCCGAAGCACCGACGGCGTTTACTCGGTGCGATCAAGTTTTGGGAGCGAGGTTGATGATGGCGAAAACAGATCTGCAGTTGGATTACGAGGACCGAGAGAAATTTGTTAAGGAGACTCCGTACTGTCAGTGGCTGATGAAGGAAAAGGGGTGTGACATGGACACCGCCTTTTACCTGTTGAATGACCCATAGCCGCGCAAACATTTCCAAGAGATGGAACGGACAGCCAATTCTGGGTTGCGATGATAGCGAACCCAGAAACGGGAGCCGACTTAAACGGCTGTTTCTCGAACATACGTGGGGGTGCCACCTCTGAAACGCAGGACCGCCAAGGGTGTTTCGAATTTTAAACACAAAAAAAGCCCGGGCATCGCTACTGGCGTGGAGGATGCTTCGGGCTAAACCAAAAGGACATTTACATGGATCATCATAACAATTCAGTTTCTCTCGCGTCAATCGTCATAGATAAGCGCTTTCAGACTCGCGCGGCGATGGATCAAGGCGCAATCGCCGATTACGACGATGCAATAAGGCAGAAAGGTTGTTGGCCGTTTCCGCCAATTAAAGTCGTCAGGCAAGTCCTCGTGGACGGATTTCACCGCATCGAGGCGGCTAGGCGAGTGATCGCTGCCCCAGAGACGCCTGCTGACTTACGGAAGACTCTTCAGACTATTCCTTGCGAGCGTGTAGCGGTTGATCCAGCGAACAACGACATATCCGACCTGGCACTGCAACACGCACTTGCCGCGAACCACTTGCACGGCTTGCGGCTTTCAAATGCCGACAAGAGACGTGCTGTTGAGTTGGCGCTAGACATGTGGCCGGATAAGTCCGACCGCGAGATTGCCAAACTGACACAGACCAGTCACACATTCGCCAGTACGGTGCGGGGTGAGTTACAGGTGGCAACGTTGCCACGTGAGTCTGAGCCAGAATCCGCACTGGATGATCTTCGTGAGGTGGCAACGTTGCCACGTGCAAAGCAGCGAGCGTGCGGCGGCAGCGACGAGCACAGGCCCAACCCGGAGGAGGCAGCAAAGAAGGTCCGGAGCATTGCGGATCAGCACAGGGATAAGCTCGTGCGTGCCATTGACGACTATCACGAACACAAACCGAACGCGAGGGAGCGTGATCGCTTAGTGAAACTGGTTCAGGGGGTGGATCTGTGGTGAATACATTCTCCGCGGCGGCGCTGCGCACATCGCGGCGACTGCTGACGAATGCTACCGGAGGGCGCAGGAGGATGACGAGACAAGAAGCCAGTGAGCAAATTGACCTGATAGCAAAAAGCGGATGGCAACGACCATCATCGCGGTAGTGCAATCGGTACGTGGCTGATGAGACTGCACCGTCGCAACGAAACCTGCGAGGTAAACCGGGCAGATGTGTGTTCTTACGAGCCCGAATATTGGGCGGACTATGTATCTGCACTCGTCAGAGACGCGTTTATTGGCAATACCGCCGTGATTTGAACAGCGTGAACCAGGTCGACGATTGATCCAAGGGCCGTGTCGGCCCGCACAGCGGCACCGGCTGTCAGGTGCGAATGATTGTTCCAATAGGGGATTGAAAATGATTGAAGATCGTTTTATTCGCGGAGGCTACGCTCCGGCGTCATCACACGCTTTCGCTCGCTTGCTGCTGCGGTGGCCAGACAAGCCGATCAGCTTTCTGGGTGAGGGTAATCCGGTGGTAGCCGAAATGGCTGACAGAGTCCATATCGACGACAGTCAATGGTTTTACGAATCGGAATCCGTTGCCGATGACCACGAGTTCGGGGAAGTGAGTCCGTCTGATAGCGACAAGTCCTTCACTGCCTACTGCCTCCGCCAACCCGACGAACGGGATTCGTTCTATCTGTACGAGTACCAGTGCGGATCGTTCGAGGAGTATCACGGCTGGGTCAACGGCCTTGGCATGGTCTACGAGCACCTAGACGGCATGCATCTGACGGGTTCGAGTCTTGAGGATTTGGCCCGTGCTGTCGTTCGTGAATACCCGTACGAGTGGCCCGCCGACTCCGAATGGCCAGCAGAGCTGCGGGAGCTGATCAAGGCGAAGAGGGCGGAACGTGACGGTTTTAAAACTTATTTCGTGTGCGTCATACGACCTGACGAAGAAGAGAGCGTTTGGGAATTCGAATTCCAGACGCAAGCCGAACTCGATGCGTTTCGGCAGGGCGTGGAAGCATTCGGCACTTGGGAGATGCACGAGGGCCAGTGGGATTTCGAAGAATTCAATTCGATGGAGGCCGCAATAGCTCGCCAGAAAGAGCTGCTTTCAGAATTAGACCAGGACGAGCAATGAGCCGGACCTGATCCCGAAATTTGGACCGCGTCGATTTGATACCCGGAGCGGCCCAACAAAGTCAAAGAGCAAGTTCAATGATACCAACATTGCAGAAGGTTTGCGACACCTCAGCGCCAGAGACGTTTTCTCTTTTGGATCATGCTTGCTCTTCTGACTGCCATTTTAGTGTCGGGGTCGAATCAAACAGACCTTCATGAAATGTTATCAACCACAACTTCAACAGTCGAGGTGCGCGATCAGGATCAGCTGGTTGCAATCCCCTCGACAATCAAGCTCCCAGACGGCAAAAACGGTGACAAAGTCGCTGCCTTCCTTCACTACCTCCAGGTTCTCACGTCACTAACGTATGAGCGCAGGGTGCTGAGACATTGGATCAACATTCATTGGACGAAACTACGCCAGCTGATCGGCAGAGACTATGCGCCGAGAATCAAAGAACTTGAGGCCATGGGTATTATTGAAATCAACCACCGGTACTCCACCGGTGAGCTCTCGTCGAACGGTCAGGCTTTCACTAAGTCTTTCCGATTTGGCGAAAAACATTGCCATGGAAAATCCGCCTCACGAGCGATCACAGCAAGCTGGGCAAAGGACCGGGCACGAAAAGTCTACGAGATTGATGAGGAAAACCTGCGTCCCGCCGGGATGCACTTCCGACGTATGTTTGAGCATTTCTCAATTTCGCCGAACGCGCTGCTAGACAGGAAGCTCTCGTCGAGTTGGGCGAAGTCGGCAATTATCAGGTGGTTGAACGGAGAGGAATTTGGGACGCGATGCGACTATGGGCGGTACCACTGCCTAGCAAGCCAACTACCAAGGGAAGCAAGGAAGTACCTGAGGGTTCGCGGCGGTGGCCAACTTTGCGTCGTAGATGTGTCAGCATGTCAGCCCCTGATTCTTGGTGTCCTAGCAGGCAACTGGTCAAGAGACACAACAAGACACCAACCACCAACCAGCTACTATCCATATGCCGCGCGGTTTTGCAGGTCGGAAATTCCCAAAGACGTAAGCAGGTGGATCGGTCTCTGCGAGAGTGCTGATAAGGACAAGCGGTTGTACCGCTTCTTGCAAGACCGACTCCAGGCCACGCCGGAGGCAGCCGGAGTGACCATCCATCGCAAGGATGGGCGAGTTGTCCGCCGTGACTTGAAGAAAATGAAACCGAAGGAGTTCAAGCGGTGTGTTCTCATCCCACTGTTCGACGATGCAGCTCAGACGAAGGCCAATCCCACTTTCCAACTGATTGAGCGTGATTTTCATACAATTGCCAAATTCATTCTGTTGACGAAAGCAGGCGGCAACTACCAGCGGACGGCGTGGATGTGTCAGATGGCAGAATCTGGGGTGATGATTGACGGGGTGGGTAATAGACTGCTTCGCGAATTTCCAGACGAGCCTGTCCAACCAATCCACGATGCAATCATTTGCCGAGAAGCTTTCGCCGAGACAGTACGAGAGATCATCAGGGGTTGTTTCCAGTCTTTGCTCGGTGTCCTGCCGAATGTCGAGATCGAGTCGATCACAGGCACCTGACAGGTTGATTCAAACTGGGCTCTCGTTGAATTTTAATAAGCGGTGCTGCCAATACTTCGGTACGAAGCGGCACGGGAGATCTTGCTAACCGTCTCCGAGTAGCAAATAGGGTAGGGTGCATTCAGGATTCAGTCAAAAAGTATCGATTGACGCTACCGAAAGTACCATGGCCGCGACTTGAGCGACGATGTTCTGGGGTATGCCCTTCTCTCGAAGCCGTTAACCGAATGCACGGTCTCTCACGCACGCACGCGAGGCTACCGTCGCAATTGGCATGAGGCGTGGTGTACGTAGAACTCCATCTTGCGACGCGCACGAAAGGACGAAAGCGATTCGCCAAGCTTGCCTCCTGTTGAGCGCTGTCGTTAATTTTCCCTTGCGTCGGAGCGATCATTAGTCACCTTTGGAATTTCACCATGACCAGCTCTGCTTTCACACATGCGACCATTGATGTGCTACCGGTTGACTACCGGATTCTGAAATTCATCCGCTCTCGATTACCGCGAAAACACAGCAATAAATGCAATTGAATGAGAACGATTGCAAAAGGCGGCTTAGAGGCTAAACTACTATAAAACACCGAGGAAAATCAGGCTTTTTGCGGTATATAGAATTTGTCTCATAACCTCGAGGTCGTCGGTTCAAATCCGGCTCCCGCAACTTCTCTGTTTGGTTAGGAAACTGACCGCAGTAGGTTATTTGAAGAAGCCGGTGTATTGCAGCAACGCAAAACACCGGCTTTTTTCGTATTTCCCTGCAATCTCCGGGGTCTCGACCACTCTCCAGAGACTCGATTTCCGGTCGCGACTCTCGCCAAAACAGCCCCTCTCTGGGGGCCAATCAGAGACAAATACTCTCGGAGTCTCTGGGTTATGAAAACCACCGGGTTAACGACTCTGGGTTATGAACCTTCTGTCTCACTCGGGATTCTTTTTTTTCGCTGTTCTGCCTCACTAAGAGGCCCATTGTTGCGAACTTTCGCATTGGGTGATGGGACTCGCGTCGGCCATTTTGGATAGATAGATCTGGGAGGGATGCCATTTCGGTTCCCTCAACGATCTTTCCATGGAGGCAGAACCATCGACGCTTACTCTCTCGACTCTCTTCCCGCCGACGACGGATTGTCGCGCGATCCCACGTCGGTTCGATTCCGATCGATCGCCGAAATCTTGCTGCGCGGTATCAAACGCTGCGCGGCTTTGGACGGTGACTCTGACCAGCTTTTGACGGAAGACGAACCTGTTTCGGGCAATCTCGGAGACTCTTCACCCGAGCCGCTTGATTTCGTTTTCCACAAACCCCTCTCTGTGTCCCAGGTCTCCGAAACACCGGGTTTTGGGGAAGAACGAGACATTCAGAACGGAGGTAAATCATGAGCAACGATGCGAGACACAGAGACATCGCAGCACTGTTGGCCAGAGGCGTGATTCGGGGCAAGAAGCGGCAAACGGTCGCCAAGAACATCGAGTCGCCGATTCAGACAGAACAGGACATCAGCAGCCTGCCGGCCAATCTTGTGAACAACGATTCAGAAGCTTCGCAGCCCCAATCGGAAAATGGAGGTGATCAATGAGCCCAAAGGTCACCCTCGAAATCGCCGAGTTGCATGACAAGACGGTCAATCAGTTGGCGCAACGCTACGAAGAGGTCTTCAAGGAAGAATGTCGCAGTAGGAACAAGCAGTACCTGATTCGGCGAATCGCCTGGCGACTGCAAGCGAATGAAGAAGGCGGACTCTCGCGAGCCGCCCTCAAGAAGACAGCGGAACTCGCCGTCGATGCAGACACGCGTGTGACTGCGCCACGCAAGCACAGCTCGGCCGGAGTGAAGCTGGTTGTGCCAGAGCCTGACTCGTTCGTCGATTGGGACCCGCGACTGCCGCCGCCCAGCAACATCGTCGAGCGTCAATACAAAGGGAAGATGATTCGCGTGATCGTCTTGAAGGAAGGATTCGAATACGAAGGCCGACGCTACAAATCGCTTACGGCGATCGCAAAAGAAGTTAGCGGCTCGCACTGCAATGGATTTCTATTCTTTCGACTTGGGAGACGAGCATGAGTAACAAAACCCCACCCCGACCGAAAACCATTCGTTGCGCGATTTACACTCGCAAGTCCACAGAAGAAGGACTCGATCAACAGTTCAACTCGCTCGACGCCCAGCGCGAAGCAGCTGAAGCGTACATTCGCAGCCAGAAGTGTGAAGGCTGGGAGATCGTTTACGACCGTTACGACGACGGAGGCTTCTCAGGTGGAAATATCGAACGGCCAGCGCTCAAGCGGCTGACGGAAGACATCCAGGCTGGCAAGATCGACTGTGTTGTAGTCTACAAGGTCGATCGGCTCAGCCGATCGCTGCTCGACTTTGCCCAAGTGATGGGGACGTTCGATAAGTTCAACGTCTCGTTTGTTTCGGTGACGCAGCATTTCAACACGACACATTCGATGGGAAGGCTGACGCTGAACATCCTGCTCTCTTTTGCCCAATTCGAACGCGAGATCATCGGCGAACGCATCCGCGACAAACTCGCCGCCCAATGCCGGCGCGGACAATGGACCGGTGGCTACCCGGTTCTTGGCTACGACGTCGATCGGAGCGCGCGAACGCCAAAGCTGTTGATCAATCCTGAGGAAGCCACCAAGGTACGTCGTATCTTCTCGCTCTACCTCGAACTGAAAAATCTCCTCCCTGTGGTTGAAGAACTCGACAATCGTGGCTGGAGCAACAAACTGTGGCACTCCAAGAAAGGACTACCCAAGGGCGGACGTGCATTCGACAAATGCAGCGTGCATGCATTGCTGACCA
>Ga0315899_10008394_pt1 | contig 11072 bp, 11 predicted proteins | sample LakEriMetagenome_2_FD_203518 | JGI IMG/M metagenome (GOLD analysis project Ga0315899, IMG submission 203518) | Freshwater fungal communities from buoy surface, Lake Erie, Ohio, United States - Buoy 4 MA112 | ecosystem: Environmental > Aquatic > Freshwater > Lake | place: USA: Lake Erie, Ohio...
AAAACCTCCGGGGGTAAATATGTTGCTCCCCAGGTGGTTGAGAATGCCATGAAGGAAAGCATCTATATCGAACAGATAATTGTGATAGGTGATGGTATGAAGTTTCCTGCGGCTCTGATCGTTCCTGAGTTTGTGGCATTGAAAGAATGGGCTGCAAAGAATGGTCTCCAAACTGATGATGATATGAAATGGCTGAAAAATGTGACGCTAACCAGAATGATGGAGTCTGAGATTAATCGGATTAATGCGCGATTCGGCAATTGGGAGCAGGTAAAGGCATTCCGCCTGTTGCCGCGTGCTTTTTCAATTGATGCTGGAGAAATCACGCCAACGCTTAAGCTCAAGCGGAAACAGATTTCCTTGAATTGGAAAGCGGAAATCGATTCGATTTACAATACCTGAATGTTGCATGATTGAAGTGTTGGGGCAATGGGATGAGCAGTTTTTTTTATGGTTGAATGGCCATCACAATGCCTCTGCCGATTTGTTGTTCTGGTATGTGAGTAAGATGTGGGTATGGACGCCGGTCTATGCATGGATGCTATACAAAGTGTTTAGAACGAAAACTGCACTCAATGCCGTGATAGCGCTGTTGTGTATTACGGCACTTCTCTTTTTGACCGATTTCGTGGCTGTAAAAACCATTAAGGAAACAGTCATGCGCCTGCGTCCATCGCACAATCCTGCGCTGCATGGCCTAGTGCATTTGGTTCAGGATGAGTCGGGCAATTACTACCGCGGTGGCCGCTATGGATTCTTCTCGAACCATGCGAGCAATTTTGCCGGTGTTACACTTTTTTTTGGACTGCTCATTCGTCCGCTGAGTAGATGGATTATTGCATTGCTTGCCTCTTGGGTACTGCTCATCGGATTCAGCAGGATATACCTCGGAGTGCACTATCCTTTCGATGTGCTAACAGGGTTTGCATACGGGGCGTTGGCAGGGCTATTCATGCACTTCGTTTATGGGAAATTTGAAATGAAAACAAAGAAGCCATGAAGTGGTTGTGTGTCTTTTTGGGTGGTGGTTTAGGCTCGATTCTTCGCTTCTGGATGGGCATGTGGTTCGCAGCTTCAGCCGCCTTATTTCCTTGGGCTACACTATGCGCCAATGCACTTGCGGCATCTATTATTGCTTGGTTGTATGCTGTGGGAATGAAGTCAGAGAACGAATTGCTTTGGCAACTTGCAGCGGTAGGTTTTTGCGGAGGCTTGAGCACATTTTCAACCTTCAGTTTGGAATCTATTCAATTGATGCGAAGCGGTAATCATTCCTTGGCATGGACCTATATGATCATAAGTGTAGCCTTGAGTCTTGCCGTTTTCTACGGCATCTCGCATTTGTTTCAACGCACTTAAGTTCAGCCCTGTTTATGGAAAGTTGAACGAGCGTAATGTCACGGGGCGTTGCCTTACTAATTTAGGCCCTATGAAATCGATGTTGTTTATTCTCTGTATGGGATGCTTTGGTGCTGTTTTTTTCTCCTGTAAAACAACTCAGGTAAGCGCACAATCTGGTGCTGCTCCGATGGGTCAAATGCCGAAGCTGGTGGTAGGTATAACCGTGGATCAGATGCGCTATGATTATATACTGCGCTACTGGAATGATTTCGGAAAGAATGGGTTTCAACGACTCATCAAGGATGGGTTTATTTGTCACAACCTGCACTACAATTACATGCCTACCTATACAGGTCCCGGGCATGCATCTATTTATACAGGTACAACTCCCTTCTTTCATGGGATCATTGAAAACGATTGGTATGACCGCCAAAGCAATGCGATGATTTACTGTTCTTCCGACAGCACCGCTAAAGGAGTAGGCACTGCTTCCAAAGCGGGTCAGATGTCGCCTCATTACCTCACTGCTTCTACATTGGGAGATATGATTCGGATGCGGACCAACAAGCGCGGTAAGGTTATCGGTATTTCTATGAAGGATCGTGGCGCCATTCTTCCCGCAGGCAGAACTGCCGATGCCGCATATTGGTTTGTGGGCGGTGAAGAGGGAGTGTGGGCAACCAGCAATTGGTATATGAATGAATTGCCGCAATGGGTAGTTGATTTTAATCGCACAAAAAAGGCCGACAGTTATCTGGCTCAGTCATGGAATTTGCTGCGTAATGCCGAAGTGTATGACGAAAGCATCGAGGACAACAATGCACACGAAACTCCTTTCAAGGGAACCACCAAGCCTGTTTTTCCTTACGACTTGAGTGCGTTGCGGTCGGCCAATGGTAATTATGAATTGTTGAAAGCAACTCCATTTGGAAATAGTCTCACCCTTGATTTTGCCCGTGAGGTGATTGCAAAGGAACAGCTCGGTACAGATGCATTTACGGATATGCTTTGCATGAGTTTTTCTTCAACAGATTATATAGGCCATCAGTTTGGCGTGCATGCAATGGAAACACAAGATTGTTACTTGCGCCTTGATGATGAATTGGGTTTGTTTCTGCGCTATTTAGATGAAATTGTGGGCAAGGAAAATTACCTGGTGTTTCTTTCAGCCGATCACGGCGGAGCGCCAACTCCGAGCTACACGGCAAAGGAACAAGCAATCGGGGGGTACTGGAAAAGTGATCGCCTTGAACTATTCCTGGAAGATACGCTCTCCAAACTCTATGGAAATGGTGATTGGATTTTGAATGAAAGCAATCAGAATGTGTTTCTGAATCACACCCTCATTCAATCCAAAAGACTTAATCTAAAGGAAATGCAGTATGAAGTTTCGCAATTGTGCATGTACTTTCCTGAAGTCATGAGTGCATACACTGCTTCCGACTTGAATCAATCTCGTGGGGGGGATGCCCTGAAGAACATGATTCAGCAAGGGTTCGATCCTCAACGCTCGGGTGATGTTGTCTATGTCATTGATCCGGGATTCATCGAATATGGAATGACCGGCACTACGCATGGCTCGCCATTTACATACGACACGCATGTGCCGGCTATATTTTATGGTTTTGGTGTGCAGCCGGGAGAAACGTTTGCCCGACAACACATCACCGATATTGCTCCTACCGTGAGCATGTTGTCGGGGATTTCGATTCCCGATGCGGCTACAGGAAATCCGATTGAAAAGGCAATACGCAGTAAGAAATGATACAGTATTCGGTAAACACCCAAAACCCCCACAGGCATTTTATTGCCTTCCGCGCCGAGTTCCCTGTAAACAATAGAGACAGGGTTCATTTGCAGTTGCCGTCGTGGAGACCGGGGCGCTATGAGTTGGGAAATTTTGCCAAAAATATTCGCAGCTGGCGTGTCACAAATGAAGATGGCAGCGATCTTCCATTTTGCAAAACGACGAAAGACGCATGGTTGGTTGAAACGGAAGGTGCGGATCGTGTGGTTCTTTCTTATGAATACTATGCCGCTGAATTGAATGCAGGTTCGTCTTTTTTGAACGAAAATCAACTGTATATCAATCCGGTGAATTGTTTTTTTTACGATCAGGAATATGCGGACGCAGCATACGAAGTTGTGCTGAATGTGCCAAGCGAATACCAAGTAGCAACAGGCATGAAGAAACTTTCCAATCATGTCTTGCACGCATCTTCGTTTGATGAATTGGCCGATTGTCCGCTTATGGCGAGCGCTACGCTTCGCGCGCTGCACTATGAAGTGGAAGGTGTGCCTTTTCACATATGGATACAGGGAACTGTAAATTTGAATGAGTCGCGATTGAAGCAAGACTTTGAAGCATTCACGCGTGAGCAGTTCAAGTTATTTGGCGATATACCCTGCAGAGAATACCATTTCCTCTTTCACTTTGTTCCGTACTTCTTGCGACATGGGGTAGAGCATAGTAACAGCACTGTTATTACTATGGGACCTGCGGCCGATTTTCAGCAAGAGCATTTGTACAAGGATTTGCTCGGGATCAGTTGCCACGAATTATTTCATACTTGGAACGTAAAGAACATTCGTCCGGTGGAGATGCTTCCGTATGATTTTACCCGCGAGAATTATTCGGAAACAGGTTATGTATACGAAGGCGTAACAACCTACTACGGCGATTCGTTGCTTTGGAGAAGTGGTGCTTTTACGGATGAAGATTGGATGGAGGTGATTGAAGACCACGTGCAGGATTACATGGGTAATCATGGTCGGTTTAATCTTTCTGTCGCGCAGAGTAGCCTGGAAACATGGCTCGATGGTTATGTTGCCGGTATTCCATGGCGCAAGGTTTCGATTTACAACGAAGGATTTCTCATTGCAATGATGTGCGATTTGATGCTGCTTCAGGAAAGTAAGGGCGGCCAATCGCTTGATGGTGTAATGAAAAGGATGTATGATGAGTTTGGTAAAATGCAGAGGGGATATTCGGCTGCAGATTATTGGTCGTTGATGAAGGAAGCCGGTTACGATTTTGGGCATTTTGTAAGCTCATATGTAAACGGCACGGCCGATTATATGCCCGCATTTCGCCGTGCGCTGGAGTATGCCGGCTTGGAATTGCACGATAATCCATCGGGTAAATGGAGTGAAACACATGCCGGATTATCGTTGGATGAGAGTAATTTGAAGGTAACTGTATCAGGTATTGTTCCCAATTCACCAGCTGATCGCGCTGGATTATGGTATGGCGATGAAATCGTGACTATAGGCGGTATTACTCCCTACAAGAATGCGCAACAACTTTTGCGTATGCATGGAGAAAAAGCAGAAATTACTCTTCTGAGAAAAGGTAAACAGGTGAGCGTGCTACTAGCACCGGATGGATCGTGCTGGTGTGTGAAATACAAATGTGTGCGTCGTGATCAACTTACACCAACCCAAGATATGATTTGGAAGAAATGGAAGAACGGGTAGAATACTCAAACGCCCATGGCTGAGGGCAATTGCGTCGCCATGTAATCAAACAGGTTTTTGAGCGGAGCTTTTACCATCATCTCAAGAAACGGGTTTATTTGTGCATCGCAGATGAGCTGTCCTTCGGTCTTTGCGCCTGATTCATTTAACTTCACCTTTAACGTGAAGGGGAATGGCGATCCTGCAGTGCTTTCGTAAATTATTTCTTCGTTGGGCTTACTTTCCTTAATACGCAAACCAATTGTGTATGCGTTCTGAATTTTGAAACTACACGATTCCATTTCCGATTTCCATTCGCTGTATTTGCCGGCGGGCAGTAGTTTCTCGATGTTGTTCATGTTGTTCAAATAGGAAAAAACAGCCGATGCCGGCGCATTCACCTGAGCGGTTTGACTTTCAATGTGGGTCATGGAATAAGGGATGATTTAATGTGTGAGGTTGGCTGAAAATCGGGTGCTCCATTCTTCCGGATTCGATTTCCAGTTACTCAACTCTTTTTGCTGGTCGGTGGTAATGTATCCCGATTGCGATGCCTGTTGTAGCAGCCAATCATAGTTGCTTAATGTGATCAAAGAGCAATTTGATTGAGAGAATTTTTCGGTGGCTTTTGCGAATCCGTATGTGAAGATAGCAACCATACCAATAACATCGGCTTTTGCTTCTCGCAGGGCTTCAACAGCATTGAGACTGCTGGAGCCTGTAGAAATAAGATCTTCAATAACAACCACGCGTTGGCCAGCGTTCAGAACACCTTCGATTTGATTTCCAAGTCCGTGCTTTTTTGCTTCGCTGCGCACATAGATGAAGGGCAAATTCATGGCTTCGGCAACCAACGCGCCTATAGCAATGCCGCCGGTGGCCACACCTGCTATGATATCGACTTGCGGATAGTTTTCTCGAATGCATTGAACGAAAGCATCGCGAATGAAAGTGCGCACCTCTATATAGGAAAGTGTTTTTCGATTATCGCAGTAAATAGGGGAGCGAAGTCCGGAGGCCCATGTAAAAGGGTTTTCGGGGTTTAGTTTGATGGCTTCGATTTGTAGCAGAAATTCTGCTACTTTTAACGCACGATCATTTTGGTTCATGCCTCAAAAGTATAAAGTTTACTTCGCTAACAAACCGGTAGTCTTTGTTGATTTCACCGATGAGCTCACCTCGTTACCGGGTTACGAGGTAATTGTTTCACAGGGTAAGGCAGATACTATGTTGATAGAGAGTGCTATTGACAGGGGCGCCAAATTCATTTGTTTGAAATGTCAGAACGTAGAATGGTCATGGCAACAATTTGTCTCTCAGTTTATACTCATTCGAGCTGCCGGTGGAGTGGTTTCGAATAACAGAGACGAAGTGCTTTTCATTCATCGTCTGGACAAATGGGATTTGCCAAAAGGAAAGGTTGAAGAGGGTGAAGAGCTCAACCTTGCTGCAATGCGTGAAGTGGAGGAGGAGTGCTCGATTAATAAACTTGAACTTGTAAGTCACCTAATAACCACATATCACACCTATTCGCTGAAAGGAGAGCAGGTGCTCAAATCAACCGATTGGTTTGTAATGAATCACACCGGTAACGATTCACCAACACCACAGGCTATTGAAGGAATTACCGAGGCAAAATGGATTGCGCGCCGCGATTGGAAGCTTGTAGAGGCCAATACATTTCCATCTGTTATGGATGTTTTGCAAGCGTATGAATCGAATCGCTAGCTCCTCATTTTTTGATAATTGCCTGGCAACCAACTTGCATATTTCCTCTGTACAGGAAAATAAGGTACATGCCTGCAGGCCGCAGTGATGCATCTACCGCTTGTTGCATGCTTGATGCGGGAATTACTTCCAATACACGGCCTGTAAGATCTACTAAAGTGGCATGGGTCGGTTCGTAATCTTTTAGGATAATTCTGAAATTATCATTAAAAGGGTTTGGCACAATACTAAAATCTAGTGAGTTCTGCTCTGACACCCCTGTAATGCAGGGGCCTGTGGTGTATTCCGTTACACCACCGTAATATGTTGCTTCACAAGAATTGTTGTAGGTAATGCCATTGCAGCCGCAAACGGGGTCTACAACAGCCGGGCAGAATACCGTTAAGTCAATCAGAGACGAGTCAACACAGACTACCGAATTGTTACATCCGGCCTCACAATCATCCTCAGACGTAAAGAAGAATGTGCTATAGTCGAACCCATTTTGACCCACATAGCTACAACCACTTACTATAGCACAACCTGATTCTAGACGCGCCCACCCCAACGGCATGGCACATTCACCAAAGTCGATGACGGAAGGTATTCTTCGACAATCTATTGATGAACAAGCGCTCGCGGTGTAGCTGGTAACTCCGCCATAATAGAAGGCACTGCATGGATTAGTATATTCAATTCCATTGCATCCACACACCGGGTTCACATCAGGAGAACAATCGACCAAATAACCTTGCTCTATTTGCCATTGATTGACGCAGTCGGTGAGAGGGTCGCTACAATTTTGCTGGCATTCCCATGCCGTTGTATAGAAATTGGGGCTATAATCGATGTTGCCAATGATATAGCCGCAGCCACTCAATGGAGCGCAAACACCCCCGAGCCATGTATAGCCCAGAAACATATCGCATGAACCGAAATCCAAACCGGTCATATCCATACATGCACTTATACATTCACCTGCGGTCCATGAGGTTACTCCTCCGACGTTCTGTGCTACGCAATCGTTTGAGTAGGTTACGCCGTCGCACCCGCAAACAGGCGCCCAGATTAGAGGGCATATTGCATCAGGATCAATGAGTGAAGAGTCAACACATGCCTGAGCAGCCAGATACGTTGACGACGATACGCCGAAGAAAATAGAGGCGACAATGATAAATACACGTTTCATAGGATGAAAGTAATAAAAGACATGGATGATAATAGTAGATTTTTGAAAGATTTAAGAATGATACTTATTGGAGATAAATCGTTAATTTAGCATGAATTCCATTTTCCTAGTCGATCATGTTTTTCAATGCTAAAAACATATTGATGGTTTTCATGCTCGTTGTTAGCATGAATCTATATGCGCAACTAGACCGCGCAGGTACTCCTGTTTCATGGAATCAAGAGCTGACGCTGTCCATCGAGAATGAGTTGGTTGGCCAGGCAAATGTGGATGAGTTACTTCAAGAGGATGAGTTAGAGTTGAATGATCGCTCAGCTCCTTACCGATTCGCTTACGCCAAGCCGGTTAATTGGAATATGCTTAACAGCGGAAATTGGACTAATCTTGCCAATGGTGATCGCATTTGGATACTTGGAATTACATACGAAGGTGCTCAATCGGTTTCAGTTACGCTCGATCGAATGAGTATTCCCAAAGGATCGAAATTGTTTTTGTATTCCGAAAATCATGCTGAATGTATTGGACCACTCACCGAAGAAGACAACCGTTTCGATACTTTTACTCTACCTCACATTCTGGGTCAAACCATCTACCTGGAGTACTATGAACCTCGTTTATACAGGGGTCAGGGCGACTTGGTGGTTAGTTATGTGGCAGGTTCCTATCGCAATAATGAGCAAGAATTTGAGAATGCGCAGGATTGTGCTCGTTGGGTTTTTGATGAGCCTGTGGGTTCTGAAGCGTTGCCTGCTGAATCTTCGGTGATTCAGGTGCTCGTCGATTATGGTCAGCGATACGCAACTGCTGTTCTCTTGAACAACTCGAGTAATGATGCCACACCCTATGTTATTCTGCCAACGCAAGCGCTGTTGGCCCCCGCGTCTTCAATTCTATTTCGATTCGGCTTCGTGCAACCGCATTGTATTACTTCATTTACGAATTGCTCATTTCAGTTTGTATGCGGCGCAGACCTGATGTGCACGGATCAGGCACATGGACTCTCGTTGCTGCGTTTGAAACGGCCTCCCGGCAACGATTGGGATGCGTACTATGCAGGATGGCATGTTGGTGATAATGGTCAAAATGAACATTACTGCATTCAGCACACCAAAGGTCTAGTGAAGAGTTTTGTGCACTACACGGGTGATTATATGCCTGTCATTCAAGGTGAAAATACGTTTACGGGGTTAGGAGGCATTGGTCATGGACAAACCGATGGCGGAAGTATAGGCAGTCCTCTATTTGATGAGGACCTGGATGTAGTTGGTGTATTTGTAGCCGGTAATACACGATGCAACAATATAGGAGGGATTGATCGTTTTGTTATGCTCGACGATGTTTGGTCTACGTTCAAAGCATATTTGGACCCTACCCAACTTGCAAATGAACGCTTACCTGGAATGATTTTACCCAATCAATCTGTTGCCTTCAGAGGTAGTTCTTCAATTATCATGTATCCCAACCCTGCTCGAGAGCACGTTGAGCTTGCCGGGGATGAGAGTTTTAGTGTTTATGCCCTGCAAGTTTTTAATGCCACGGGCAGATTGGAGCTAACTGTATATGGCCAATCCTTTGTGGACGTCTCCATGCTTAATGATGGAGTATACGCTGTGCGAGCGATTACGAGTAGCGGTCCCTTCTCTCAGTCGTTGCTCATTACAAAAAATTAAGCCATGGCATGCCATGGCTTAATTTAATTATGCATTCTATCGTTTAGTCTTCATCGTCAGCTCCGCCATCATCATCAGCGATGTCCGCTTCCATGTCATCGTCGTCGCTGTCGTCCATGTCATCCAATTCTTCATCACCTCCACCAGCTTTGAAGCTTTCGAATTCCGACATTGCTGCGCCTTCGTTATCTTGATTTTCTTCATCATCTACCTTCATGTTCTTATCGATTTTGAAGAGATAAATCGTGTCATCCGTGCGCACTTCCAGTGCTTTGATGAATTGCCCTTTGGGTGTTACAAATGAAACGAGGTTTTCATTTTCGAAACCATTCGGGTAGTGCTCGTTGATGAGATCGATGTGCTCTTTGGTGAGCGTGTTGTAATCTTTGATGACGCGTTTAAGGGGTGCAGCCATAACCGTTGATATTGTATATTTTTAGTGATTTAATATCCATGCAAATATGAGGGGAGCGACGATAGTTGCATCACTTTCCACAATAAATTTTGGTGTGGTGATGTCGAGCTTACCCCAGGTTATTTTTTCGTTGGGTACCGCTCCGCTATAGCTGCCATAGCTGGTGGTACTATCCGATATTTGGCAGAAGTAGCTCCAAAAAGGAATATCATGCATTTCCATGTCTTGGTAAAGCATTGGAACCACGCAAATCGGAAAATCGCCGGCAATGCCGCCCCCAATCTGGAAAAAGCCTACGCCTTTGCCGGCTGAATTATCGATATACCACTTGGCAAGCCACGTCATGTATTCTATTCCGCTTTTCATCGTGGAAGGGTTTATTTCGCCTTTAATGCAGTAGCTGGCAAATATGTTCCCCATAGTGCTGTCTTCCCAGCCCGGAACGATGATAGGCAGGTTGCGTTCGGCTGCAGCTAGCATCCACGAATTCTTAGGGTCGATTTGATAATATTGCTCCAATACACCGCTTAGTAGCATTTTATACATGTATTCATGCGGGAAATAGCGCTCGCCCTTATCGTTGGCTTCTTTCCACAATGCGTGGATGTGCTTTTGTAAACGGCGGAAGGCTTCCTCCTCCGGGATGCAAGTGTCGGTTACGCGATTCAATCCGCGCTCCAGTAAATCCCATTCTTGCTGCGGGGTGAGGTCGCGGTAATTAGGTACACGCTCATAATGGTTGTGCGCCACGAGGTTCATTAGGTCTTCCTCGAGGTTGGCGCCTGTGCAAGAAATGATGTCGACCTTACCCTGACGAATCATTTCGGCCAACGAAATGCCCAACTCAGCTGTCGACATGGCTCCTGCCAGCGTAATCATCATTTTACCGCCTTCCAGCAGGTGTTGTTCATAGCCTTTGGCAGCATCTACCATGGCTGCGGCATTGAAGTGCAGGTAGTTTTCCTGCATGAATTGCCGTATAGAAGTGTATTTACTCATCGATTTTCAGGTGAAACTTCCGACGAATTGCCGAAATAATTCCGGGGCAAAAATGAAAAAATCAATGGGGATTTGAACAATTTTTTTCGCTGAATTAACAATTCGTCAATCGGACTGCTGAACATGGGCATGTTAGCGTCGAACGCGCGTCTGCATCGAATAGCGCATGATGAAGGAAATCACCTGCCGTTTTACTTTGCTGTCGTGCTCTTTATTGAGAGTATCGTTCAAGATATACTGAAATTTGAAGGAGCAATACTCGTACTTAATATTGTTAACCTTCAACACCATGCTT
>Ga0315899_10008395_pt1 | contig 11071 bp, 19 predicted proteins | sample LakEriMetagenome_2_FD_203518 | JGI IMG/M metagenome (GOLD analysis project Ga0315899, IMG submission 203518) | Freshwater fungal communities from buoy surface, Lake Erie, Ohio, United States - Buoy 4 MA112 | ecosystem: Environmental > Aquatic > Freshwater > Lake | place: USA: Lake Erie, Ohio...
GACCCATGCAGGTCACGCTGGTCTGTTCCAGGACCAGCTTTTGCAGGCGGTTCAATTCGCGCCTCGTGGCGTCGAGGTCGGCCCTGGCCTCCTGAAGCTCCGTGAGCGTGTGGCTTGTGTCGCGGTCAGACATCAGAACAATTCCCCCTGCTTAAGTTCCCTATTCCCAATCCGCTCCAGCACTCCACGCCAATGCGGTTCACTCAGCCGCTCGTATTCCTCGTGGAGCTTCTCCCAGCCTGCTCGGATTTCATCATCCGGCAAAAGCTCATCACCGCACCTGATGAGGAACTGGAACGCCCTGTCCTGGAACTCCTTGCCAGCGTAGGGCTCCGAGTGGAGACATCGCATGATCATGTTATAGGTGCTGAAGTGATCAGTTTTGTGGGTCAATTCAGACATTCCCGTACCTCCTCAAAATTGATTCCACCACATTACGCCATTCAAAGTCTCCGTTCTCCTGAATGTGAGCGGCAAGCTCCGCCTGCACCTCCAGGTTCCGCACCTCCATCTGCGCCTTCCAATGCGGGTTCCTCCCGGAATACTCGTCCCAAGACATCACGGCCTTCGGGTCAGGCTTGGCGTTTGCCCATCGGTCCTTGAGGACGCATCCCACGGGACAGCAGCAGGTGACAGCCATGGTGCGTCTCGGCTTTTTCCACTCCGGTCCTTCCACGAATTCGATGTGCGGAACAATGAGCCACCCGGAGTCACGGCATCCCGGACATTTGGGAGGACCGGAAGCGGTCTCGGCCAGCCTTGTCCGCTCGTTGGCTTCCCGGACGCTGTCATCCTGCCGCTTCAACTCATGCCGGATGGCCGCGAGGAACTGGGTGGGAAACTGCGGCATCGGGTTGTGCCGGGTGATGGACATCAGGCAGGCGTTGAGTTCGGAGTTCCCGCGTCCCTCGGCATGGAACAGAGCCGCCCAGGTCTGGAGCGTCCTCTGCCATTCCGGAGTATTGGCACCAAACAGGCTCTGGAATGTGTCCACCCATGCGATGGTGTTGGCGGTGGCGACGATGTCACCCATTGGACGGACCCTCCGGGAGGAGGTGGACGCCGTTGGGCTTCGGCCTGATGCCGAAAATCTCCTCGGCCAGCTTCGGGTCCATCGTGCTGGACGCCAGGGGAGCGGCTGGACGGGTCGGCCGGGGAGCGGTGGTGGTGCCAGTCGGCCTCGATGGTGCCCGGTTGCTGGAACGGTCAAGCCACCCGTTGAGGAACCTAGGCATTCCTCTAGCAGTTTTCCGGTTTTCCGGATTAGACTCAACCCAAGATAACGCCTTCTTGCATTCTGCAAGAACATCTAGCTTAGGCAACAACTCTTCCCATCTTGCCACCTGCTGCCGGGTCAGGTGCCAGTGGTTCGGCTCGTTGTCGGTTGGAAAAGTCAGGACAACATCGGCCGGATCCACCTCCACCGCTTCCTTCATCTTCTTCTTCTTCTTCTCTTCTATCTCTTTCTCTTTCTCTAGGTACACATCGCTGCGCACATCTTGCGCACGTTCTGCGCACACAGTGCGCACAGATTTCATGCGCTTGGAATTAGCCGCTCGGCGCTTGGCCGAAGTGCCGTTATGTACTTGGTAATTAAGGAGATAGATGCCTTCCTCCTTGACCTCCGCCCACCCTGCCTTGACCAGCTCGGAAGTGAATCCAGGCATTGAAACCATGTGATCTATCGCTTCTCCGGTCATGCAAGGAAGGCATTCACCGTCCGCGTGCATGTCTGCGACACTCCACAAGTGCACAAGTCCACCAAGGATGTGCACAGGATGCGCACACAATGCGCACGCAATGCGCACAACTTTTGGGTGGGTTAAGAGGTGAGTTCGGACCTTGATCCAGTTCATCTATTCTTCCCCTTTCCACATTTCGTCGAGCGGGTCCGGCTTTGGTTTTCGTGGAATCCGTTTATCGATTCCTTGGAAAGTCATGTTCAAAATGTCCCAAGGCAGGATCTTGGCGTTGAAGTTTTGAGGGTCCAAAGCCTTGGCGATGATCTCCAAGCGAGGGCAGGAGTCGCCAAACTCCTTGAGCCGGTCGTTCATTTCCCGGACCCGTAGGCCGATTTCATTCAGCCTCATGTTGTCCCTGGTGCTAAACAATTCGGGTGAGTTGTGGATGCGGCGAAGGATGCCAGCGACCTCAAGCTCCAAGCCTTCTATCTCTTTCATGGTTTGCCTCCATTCACCCAAGAGATGAAGGCGGCACGGTCGGAATTGGAAAGCTTGTTGAAATACTGTCGGCGTGCCAACCTTTCCCTAGCTTGCACCCGCAAATTTGACATTTCCCGCCAGCCCGAAAAAACAAAAGAGATCGTAGGTCTGAACTATCAAGCCTCCTTTTTTCACTCACCCGCACACCTCCCACACCGCCACCGGCCTCCCATGGCAAGCCGCCCTGGCTGAAGCGATCACCCTGTCCGTTTTCCTGATGACGCCACGGCGAGCAGCCTCTTGGAAAGCGGCACCGATTGCCCGTGGTTCCGGCGGCGCGGTCACCAAGGGCCAGATGTCATCACTGGTCAGAAACTTCCTTGTCAGTGACACATGCCGGATGGCGTTCACGGCGTCCTCTATCCATCCGGCTGGAGCGTTCAGCGCCACCCGGTCGATGGCATCACGCTTGAGCTGCTCGCCGGTTGGCGGTGGCAGTTGCTGGCCGTATGCGTCGACACCACCGAACAGATCCTTTTGCATGGAATTCCCCCTTTCCCCCACGGGCTTGGAACAAAAACACTCACCACATCCCGCCGCCGGGGGAACGATCCCCGGTACGCCACCCGGCGGATTCCAATCAGAACGGCATGTCGTCCATGAACTCGCGGCCAGGTTGAGGGTTGACCACGTTTGGCTGCACTTCCCCGTGGGACAGGTACTCCACCACCCGTGCGCTTTCCCGGCCGTTGTACTCCTCGATGCGGGTCTTGACCTTCAAGGTGTGGCCGACAAGGTCAGCGGAGGAAGCCAGCCGGTCGATGCCGCAGCAGCGCTGAATGCTGCGCAATGCGGCCAGCGCAATCTCGACAGCCTTGGTGCTGGGATTCTTCAGGTTGAGCCGGTCCCAGATGCGCTGGCCGTTGAAGGTTCCACCCTGGATCTGGTAGACCAGTTCCAGATAGGAACCCGTGCCAGCCTTGGTGGGCTTGGTCTCCTCGGAAAGAATCTGGACCGTGTAGGTTCCCGGCTGGATCACCGGGTATTCCCGCTTGGCCTGCGGTTGAACCGGAACATCATTGAATTCACTGAGGTCCATGGTCACGCTCCTTGAAGGGTTTCGTTCAGGGAAAGAATCGCCTCGTTCAACTGGTCAACAGACAAGTCCTTGGCGCTCGCCACGCCGTAGTTCTTTCGCAGTTGCTCACCGATGTCCTTGCTCGGGATGCCCTGCTTGTTTGCCACCTGGGTGATGGCCTTGGTGAGCTTGGCGAGTAGCTCAGTCTTCGGGTCAGCCTCCACCACCACGGGAGTGGACGGCTTGGCTGTAAGCGCCAGATGCTCCACTTCCTCGGCCGGTGTGGTCTCAAGGCCCGCATCCAGCAAGGGAATGATCCAGGCGAGAGCGCTGCGGCAGGCTCTTGATGTGGCGCGAGTCTGAGCCATTGCACGCTTGGCATAGCGCGGCCTCGACTTCCACATGGATTCATCGGTTCCGATGTAGCCCTCTGCCGATGCCACCACCTCACCGTCTGATAGGCGAATCAGTGAACACATCGCCCGGATATCACCGTTTGCAAGCTCCTCCACCACATCGATGCGCGGCGAGTAACCGCAAGCCGCCGCAAGGGCTTGCCACCCTTCGGCCTTCACCCAGCGTTTACCCTGCAACTGCATGGTGTTCTGCAAGATGATGGCCTTGCAGGCCTTTGCCGTGTTGTTGCCACGGGCAACCACTTCCGCCGGGTCACTGTCAATCACAGCCAACTTTGTCTCGGACATACGTCCTCCATTGAAAATCTGGTAACTCTACAACCACCCCAAAAAACCCCCTACCCAACCTCTCCCACCTCCTCCTCCATCTCCGCCATCGCGATCAGACGGTCTAGATGTTTCCTGGCAACCTTCAGCCAAGTGACCTTGATTCCAGGCTTGGCCTCAGTCCAGTTCTTGCCGGCGTTCAGAATGTCTTGAGCCACTTGCTCAACCAACTCTGCAATTGAATGCTGGTCACGCAGCAGCTTTTTGGGTGTCTTGACCAACTTGACTACATGTCCACTGGGTTCCGAAATTTCCTCATCAGGCATGACCCACCTCCTCCCCCAACTCCTGGATGATTTCCATGAACCACTCGGTCGGGTGCCGCTCGACACCTCCCCAAGGTTTCCCCAAGGTCCAGCACTGCCTCTGTTCAAATGGGCGCCATTCACGAATAGAGAACAGGAGCGCCAGCTTCCCGGAGCAGCGCCTGACCATGAACTTTGTGTTGTCGTCAAACTTGTGGTCGTGGTTGTCCTGGCAACCGTGCGCCAACCAATGGCAGTAGAAATCCAGAACCCACTGGGTCCATTGGTCATCCGGTTTGACTCCGGAGGGAATCAGGTTTTCAAACATTGGACTTACTCCTTCTCCTGTTGCCCTTCCGCCAACTCGCCACCTTCTGCTTCCTGGTCCTGTGTTCGCTGCATTCCGGACATCGCGTCGGCCTGCTGCCCGTCTTGGCGACCACGATGTTCCCGCCGCAGTCCAGGCAGGCCATGCCGCTCACCTTGACCAAGCCGGGGAAAAGCTTCACCAGCTTCGCCCGTTCGGCGCGGAGTGACTGGCTGGCGTACTGCTTGGTAAATCCGAGGGCGCGGCCGACCTCGCTGACACCGAGGCCGTCAGAGATCAGGTCACAGATCCTTTTGCCCCGCAGGGACAGGGCGTCCCTGACCATCCCGGCGATCTCGCGCATCTCCAGTGACTGGAGCGAGTCATCCTCCCGGCCAAGGTTGAGCAGCAGGCTGGCCTCATCCTCGCCATGGGCCTCGTCCAGGGACAGCGCCCGTATGTCCCGGCTGGCGCGCTTGGCCTTCCATTTCTGGTTGAGGTTGGAGCGGCGCAGGAACACCAGCCTGTCCAGAAGGGTGGAGAGTTCACCCCTGGACGGGACATGCCAGGCAACCGCCTGGATGAGGGCGATCTGGCACTCGGAAAACCAGTCGTCCCGGTCAACCCCGTAGGGTGGCAGGTACTTGTTGAACATGAACCGGACCATCGCCTGATTCTGTTCAACCTGACCGCGCCCATACTCGGTGAGGCAAAACTCGATGGCTCGCTTACCCACGTTTGCCGGCCCTCCACCCGTCCCTGCATTTGGTGCAGATGGGCCTGTCCTTCAATTTCCCCCCCTGCCAGCGGAACCATTCCCGTTCCAGAAAGCGATGCGCCCCGGTGCAGGTCACATCATCCGCCTCGGGTGAGATCACCGGCACATGGCACCACGAACAGATGGCGAATCGCATGACCGAGGGGAGGAACATCTCGTGCCCGTTGGGGGATACAAAAATCTCGTGCTCGTAGTCTGATAACCCGTGCGCTTTCCTTGCCAATGTCAGATCTCCAGTAAGTCACAAATGATCAGGTATCGGATCTCGTCGAAGGTTGTTTCCCAGAGGGTGCCTTCTAGGGCTTTGGCTAACCTGAAGCCTTCGTCCATAGACTCATTCCTCCCCATTGCTCAGCCATTGCCTTGGCGATTCCGGGAAAGGTCCGAGACCTTTCCTTCCAGCGGTCCGGCCCTGGTGGCATCCGCCAGACACTTTGCTCCCTGCCTTCCACCACATCAGTGGACACCAGCGGTTGCAGATTCTTCAGCCACAGGCATGTGGCCTTGCATTCCCCCTCGCCAAACTGCCAAGGATGGATGACCTGATCCGGTTTCCGCCACAGGCTGGACATGATCCCGACAGGATTCTCCAGGGCAATCATGGGAATGTTCGCCATCGCCAGCATCATGAAGAACGAGACGCCAGCCTGCTGCCGACCATCCATCCGCTTCCCTTCGTGATGCCGCGCCCCACTCACGCAGATATGCGTGCAGGGAGGAAAGGCGATCATCATGTCCCACGGGTAGTGCAGCACGTCGCGAACATCACCCTGATAGTGGGGGCCGGGAACCTCGGTGGGCAGAAGGTCACAACTCATCGCGTCGTGCCCCCCCCCCAGGAATTCATCCCGTACTGCTCCGGAATATTCGCAGGCGATCAGGACTTTCACGCTCAGTCCCCCCTCTCGCCTTGCTCACAGCGGAAACACAACCCGCCAAGGTCTCCGTATCCGGGCTGGCCGCATTTGCGACAGGACTCCAACTTGGGCTCAGGACGGTGCTTCATGTCGTCTCTTTCAATCCGGATGTACTTCGGCGCATCAATCGCAACGCGCACATCCGTGCGCCCGATGTCGATAATGGTGACCGTGGCGGTGCCGGCTTCCGTGATGACACGGAAGCTCTCGCCGACGCAGCGGTTGATTACGAGCGGCATTGGCCACCGCCTTCCCCAAGCAACTTGGCGCGGAGGTCTTCCAGTTCCTTCCTGAGCCGGACCACTTCCTTGCCAAGGCTGGCCAGGGTCTGGCGCTTGCGGTTCTTCAGGTCTCCGGATTTGATCCCGTTCTTCTGCTTCCAGACGATCAGCCGGACTCTTCTGTCCATGCAGCTTTCGTTGGGAATCTCCGGGAAGCCCGCCGGAGTCCCCCTCTTTCTCGAAGTCATGTGCGAACAATCTCCCGGTTGCGCCATGGGGTGGCGCAATCAAAAAGCCTGAAATAATGGGGAGTTACGCTAAGCTGGGATGTGTGGAATGCTTAGCGCTATTGATTTACTGGTCGCACAAGTCGTAAAGTGATTTGTGCCAACCTACTCGGGAAGGCGGCTTGGTCTTCGGATCAGGCGCGGGGTCTAGTGGTTCCTACCCACTAGACCCTGTTTTTTTGCCTAACCCTTGGACCGATCCGCCCGGCGACTCTTGCGTACCAGAAAGTCATCCACTTCGCTTGGGTGCCACAACCGGCGCCTGCCTAACTGAATGCCCGCTGGGAACTCGCCAGTCGCCACTAGTCTCCACAGATGCCTGATACTGATTCGGGTAGCGTTCCTAACCTCTTCAGCCGTCAGCAGCCGGGTGAGACCTTGGCTGTCGGTGTCCATTGTCTTCTCTTGATTCCTCCTGCACTTGTGTGCGGTTAAATGACACTGGAACTATAACCGCATCGCCTGACTGTGGAAGCGATGCGCTTATTTTGTTCCTCAAGTATCTTTGACAGATTCAACTTGAGGCAATTTTGAGTCGGTTTGCTTCCGGTTGAACACCCTGTCAATCTCCTCCCGGTCACGCCTGGGGATCAAGTGGCTGTACACCTTGGAGATCTGGTCCAAGGACTTCCAACCACCCAGCCGCTGGACTAACAAAACGCTGACTCCACTCTTGAGCAGTTCCGTGGTGCCACCGTGACGGAAACTGTGGATCACTAATTTCCCATCGGGTGAGTATTTCTCGATGCCGACAGTTTTGAGATCGCGGTCTAGCTCATCATTGAGGTTGTAGCGGTCCAGACGATGGAAGAGCCGTTGCCCTGGAATGCTCTCAGCCATCAGCCTGCGCAGGTCTGGCAGCATCCATACGGGCAATGGCGCTTCCACCTCCACCTTGGTCTTAGATTTTCTGCTGCGCAGGATCAGGCATGGGCTCTTCTCATCCAGAATCAAGTCCTGTGGCTCGATATTGCGCAGCGCCGCCTTCCGGGCCAGCGTGCAGAAAAGCATCCTGTAGAAGAGATTCCTTGGCCATGGCGCAGCGCTGGCCAGCTTCTCCACCTCTTCGGCGGTGATGGGCCTGCGCTGGTCCTTGGCTACTTCAGAAAGCTTTTTCAGCGTGGGGGCATGGGGAATGCTCCCGTCTTCCTTCAACCACTTGAGGAAGATCTGGCATTGGATTATTCGCTGATTTATAGCGCCGTTGCTGTAGCCATCTTTCAGCAGCCGGTCCACCCAGTGATCCATCGACTTCTTCCCACACGCAACAGCAATACGGTCCAAGCTACTGATACCCAATTCCTTGAGATTCAAATCGAGAATCGCCTTGGACCGGGTCAGGTATACCTCTGTACACCTGCCACTTCTTGCGCGCGCGTTCCAGAACCTTTCAAGGATCTTTGGAAATTCTTCCCCAGACTTTGCGACCGGAGTTTCCAACCCAACCAGGATTCTCTCCTGTTGTTTTCGCAAATTGGACAATAGAGTTTCGCTGGCGGTTTTATCCCGCAGCAATTTGACCAGCTTGACGGTGCCGTCTGCGTGCTTCAATCTGGCGTACCATTCCGGCTTGTACACCTTGAACCGGCCACTCGCTGTCAGCTCACACCATTGATCCTTGCCATCGACACGGACCTTAACCTGCTCCTTCCCTTTGCTCACTCTGCGTGGAGCGCCAGGAGGGACTTTCCTGCTCTCGCTGACTCGTTGCATGGGACTGACTCCAAGCGTGTTCGCTGTCGTGCTAAACGCCGTGTCAGTCTATGTCACTCCCACGCACTAGCCAACAGGAATATGCCTGTTTTTTCCAGTATTTTTTGTGAAACTGCTTAAATTACAGGGGTCTAGATAATATTGGGTGTATTAGTAACCCTGATAATTTGGGCGGAAAAGTGCTATGGATTTAAGTTCGTGCTAACCTGCGTTATAACTGTTTTAGTCTTCAAAAAGTAAAGCGCCCTGGGGAAAACCCAGGGCTTTTTTGTTAATGCCACTTGGTTATTGATTGAACACGAGTAGATAGCACAGCGTATAATAAGCGTGGCCGGTCAAGACTGCGAATCCTGACCGGCCACTAACCATCAACCCTTTACTGGAGGATTGAGGCTGTGTGCAAGTCTACTGATTGCGACCACAGAAAAAAACCTAGGAAGCTAATTGTCGGGGTGAACGACCTCGCCACGACTCACCCAGAGATCGCTGCAATGGCGTATGGGTGGGACCCGAAAACAGTTACCGCTGGAAGCCACGAGAAGCGCCTTTTCTATTGCTCAAAAGGCCATGTGTCCGACCCGATAGCTGTTTATTCCAAGGTTGAAAAAAAAGGAAAATCATGCTCGGTTTGCACCAACCACCGTGTGCTTGCTGGTTATAACGATCTTGCCACAACGCACCCCGAAATAGCCGCTCAGGCTTTTGGGTGGGACCCTCGGAAAGTTACTTCCGGTTCAACAACAAGAAAAGTTTTTATTTGCCTTAAAGGGCACAAATCTAAATTACTTTCTATTCGCGACAGGGTTTCACTTGGAAATGATTCGTGCGCTTTTTGTTCTGGCAGGCAAGTCTTAGTTGGATTTAACGACCTTGCCACAACAGACCCTGAAATTGCAGCACAAGCACATGGCTGGGACCCAAGGTCAGTGACAAGGAAAAGCAATAAGAAAAAAACATTTAAATGCCCTAAAGGCCACATATCTGATCCTGTTCCAGTCTGCCGCAAAGTGGAAGGAGGAACGAGATCTTGTAAAACCTGTTCGGGTAAAAAGGTTCTTGCCGGATTCAACGACCTTGCCACAACTAACCCAGAAATAGCCGCTCAAGCTTATGGCTGGGACCCAAGAACCGTAACCAAAAAAAGCACACAGCTTCGGAGGTTTTGCTGCAAAAATGGCCACATCTCAGAACCAATGAAAGTATGCAACAGGGAGGGCTGCAAAGAATGTGCAAGCTATGGGTTTAATCCGACAAAGCCTTCATTGTTCTATCTGGTTCAAACGCATGACAGATTCAAGTTTGGGATTGCCAACCACAATTCTGGAAGACTTGATATCCATCGACGATCAGGATGGGTCCTTGTCGAGTCCATAGACATGATTGGTTATGCGGCTAAAGCCCTAGAAGATGCTGTTGGTGCTGCATTCAAATCAAAAGGTATTCCACTTGGACAGTTCCGCGAGAAGTTCCCAGGCTCAACCGAGTCTTGGTACAAGCATGATCTGCCCGTCAAATCAATCAAGGGGCTTTGCCGAAAGCTCGGCGTGCCCCTCGCCGTTTAACTGTTGGCCTGCTTCTCCAACCACTTGGTCAAAGCCAACATAATAAATTTAACAACCAACGCAGTCACAATGGGATTCCCGCTTGGAGACGCCATTTCTTTTGGCTCTAAGCCGGAGTCCTTCTCTAATTCAGCAATAGCGGTAAGCAGATTGTTTTCCGTGCTGTCATTTGTGCCCAAAAATACTGGGATCTTGTCGCCATCCTTAATGATGACGCCAGCAAAGTACCCAGCCAGATGGTAAACCGCTGCGGCCAACTCCCGGTTGGACACCGCTGATGTTTTAGTGAACTTGGTCAGAATGATGGACAAGGCCTGCGGGTCAAGTATCGTTGGCAATTCCATGGTGAACTCCTGATAAAGATTGAGCATTAAAACACCTAAGACTTGATGGACCCCGTAACAACACGGGGAGCAACCGAACCGTCTGGGTGGGCTTTATTCCCACGCAAGACTGCTTCCCCAAGATCTCCCCACTTGTCTGACCAACTATTTAAAATCCGGATCCCGAATGAGCCGGGCTCGACTTCTACTGGATCAAGAGCGCAAATTGAGTGCCCCCACCAATTCAGATCAATTGCGACTGGAACCCTGCACAGCAAAAGCGTCATCGTCATATCGAAACCAAGGTTTCTGGAATAAACATTCTGTGACAAGTCCCACCATCCATGGGTTACACGATGCTTAGCGGCATCTGCCCATGTTTGTTCATTGTCGTTATGCCTTTGCATCGACTTCTGAGGCCAATAAGTTTCTGATGGGTAGCCGTGCTTTACGGCAAACTCCATAGACAACGCCGCCCATCCGCCCTGGTCGCGAAAACCTTTGATTTTGCAAGCAGCAGCGTGCGGCGATAGACGAACGTAAGGCATATTTGCCACAGCGCGAGCCATCATAATGGCATGGCCCGTCGAATAAGCCCAACAGTACCCTTGCGGGTTCTGATCCAATGCCGGGATGTGCTGGCCATTCAGCGCGGTCCTGCGGATGTCCGACAGCCTGCTCTTGGTCCGCTCCATCTCCTTGATGCGAGCCGACCACTCACTCTTGGGTATCAGC
>Ga0315899_10008396_pt1 | contig 11070 bp, 9 predicted proteins | sample LakEriMetagenome_2_FD_203518 | JGI IMG/M metagenome (GOLD analysis project Ga0315899, IMG submission 203518) | Freshwater fungal communities from buoy surface, Lake Erie, Ohio, United States - Buoy 4 MA112 | ecosystem: Environmental > Aquatic > Freshwater > Lake | place: USA: Lake Erie, Ohio...
TGAGGCGGCGAGCACGGCCATCGAACCGCGCTGGCTGTTGGCGCAGAGATTGGTGCCTTCGCAGGGATCCACCGCAAAATCCACGCCGGGGCCGGTGCCGCTGCCCACCTCTTCACCGATGTAGAGCATCGGTGCTTCGTCACGCTCGCCCTCACCGATCACGATGCGGCCCTGCATCTGGATCTTGTACATGCGCTCGCGCATGGCCTCAACGGCAGCGGCGTCTGCCTCGTTCTTGAGGCCCATGCCGGTGAGCTTCGCGGATGCGATCCCGGCCTGCTCAACGACCTCGAGAATTTCTTGAATCAGAGTGCGATCCACGGCAGGGGCGGCGATGGGGAGGAATGAAGCGCAGTGAGGATTCCGCTGGGCGGACGGACAACCGGGCGGGAGTCCAGCAGCTGCAGGGCCTCTCGGGCTTTTAGCGCCGCTCACTGTATCAGTGATGCCTGAAGGGCAGGGCCGGAGCGTTGGGGCGGTTGGCTTGAACCCCGATTCCTACAATCATCAGCTCTTCAGCCCCGGTGGCCGTTCATGAGCACCAAGTCTCTGGTGATCTCCCCGTCGATCCTGTCGGCGGACTTCTCTCGCCTGGGGGAAGACGTGCGGGCTGTGGATGCGGCCGGTGCTGACTGGATTCACGTGGATGTGATGGATGGTCGCTTCGTGCCCAACATCACCATCGGCCCTCTGATCGTTGAGGCCCTGCGCCCGGTCACCCAGAAGCCCCTGGATGTCCACCTGATGATCGTGGAGCCCGAGAAGTACGTTCCCGACTTCGCCAAGGCCGGTGCCGACATCATTTCAGTGCAGGTGGAAGCCTGCACCCACCTGCACCGCAACCTCGCTCAGATCAAGGATCTGGGCAAGATGGCCGGAGCAGTACTGAACCCCGGCACCCCGATCGACACCCTCGAGTACTGCCTCGAGCTCTGCGATCTGGTGCTGATCATGAGCGTGAACCCCGGCTTCGGTGGGCAGAGCTTCATCGAGAACCAAGTGCAGAAGATCCGTGACCTGCGCCGCATGTGCGACGAGAGGGGCCTGGATCCCTGGATCGAGGTCGACGGAGGCATCAAGGCTGAGAACGCCTGGAAGGTGATCGAAGCCGGTGCAAACGCGATTGTGAGCGGCTCCGGCGTGTTCAATCAGCCCAGCTACGCCGATGCCATCACCGGCATCCGCAACAGCAAACGCCCCTGAGCGGCTCGATTGCTGTGGAGACAACAAAGCCCCGCCAGCGAGCGGGGCTTTTTCATGCGGTCTGGCGCCGAGAACGGCTGGATCCAGGATCAGCTGAAAAACCAGCCGTAACTGTGCAAACCAATGCCCAGAAGGTTCACACCGATGTAGCAGACGCAGATCACGACAAAGCCGGCAACCGCTACCAGTGCAGGCCTGCGGCCCTGCCAGCCGCGACTGAGACGGGTGTGCAGATAGGCCGCGTAGACCAACCAGCAGATCAACGCCCAGGTCTCCTTGGGATCCCAGCTCCACCAGCTGCCCCAGGCCTCATTGGCCCATACGGCTCCGCTCACGATCCCGACCGAGAGCAGCAGAAAGCCAACGGTGATCGTGCGATAGCTGAGGCTGTCGAGCTGTTCACTCAGCGACAGAGCAGCACTGCTGAGGTTGATCTCAGCACCCACCCCCTCGGTGGCCAGGCGAGCCTGGCGGAATCCCCCGCTGCCGACCGAGCTGCTGCGCAATTCCAGGGCCTGGCTGCGATCGGTGAACAGAACCGCCATGGACAGCAGGGATCCCACCAGCAAGGCGGCATAGCTGACCATGATCACGCTCACGTGCATGACCAACCAGCTGGAGCGCAGGGCTGGCACCAGCGGGGCGGCCTGCTGCAGCTGATCCGGAAGCGCAAAGCTGGCAAAAGCCACGCAGCCGAGACCCATCGGTGTGGCGGAAGCCGCCACCAGCGGAGAGGGGTAGGTCCGCTCCACCAGCAACTGGGTGAGGGTGCAGGCCCAGGCCAGGAAGCAGAGGGATTCGTAAAGGTTGCTGATGGGGAAGTGACCCGATTGCCACCAGCGCAACACCAACTGGGCGGTGAGAGAGAGGTTCGCGGTCGCCACCAAGAGGCGAACAGCAGTGCTGCGGGACCCTGCTCCACTCACGCTCCAAAAGGCCAGGGGCAGCGCCACCAGCAACAAGGCAAAGGCGGCAAGGCCCAGAGCGAGAACCGGATCGGTCACGTAGCGGGGAAGGAATCCCGGCCAGTCTGCCGTGTGAAAGCCCGGGGAGGGGAGTCAGTCAGCGGCTGGCTTGACGCAACAGAACAAGGCCACCACCCAAACCGATGAACACCGGAAGCCAGGCCGCGAAAAAGGGCCAAAGGGTGCCCTTGATCCCGAGGGAGCTGAAGATAAAGGACATCAAGTAGTAGCCAAAGATCAGCAGCACACTGATGCCAAAACCCTGGCTGCGGCTCGTGCGGGAATTCGGTCGGACCCCGAGGCTGCTGCCAATCAATCCGAACACCAGGCAGATGGCGGGGAACGCGAACTTTTCCTGGATCCGAACCCGCAGGCGACGGGCTTCCTTTTGATCACCGGCCTGTTGCAGCAGCGCCTCCGCACGCAGCGCCTGAGCCACCGTCATCTGGGCGGCATCACTAGGGAGCATGCCCACATCCAGAGGAGCCCGGGTGAAGGGGTAGTAGTAGCTGGTGTAGTTCGCCGATGTCGTGAAGTTATTGGCCGCATCAATGTTGAGGATGCGGCCATCACGGAACTCCCACATCGCCTTGGCGTCATCCCAAACGGCCGTATTGGCGGTCAGCACCTGTTGCTGCCCTTCCCTAGAAAAATCGAGCAGGGTCACACCCTCCATTTGTCCGTTCTTGAACTCCCGGGAATAAAACAGTTGGGTGAGGCCCTCCCCGGCATCTCCGCCGGGCTGCTTGGGGGTGATGCGGCCGAAACGCGAATAGACCACGTTTTTGCCGGTTTGAGCGGAGAGGGCCCGGCCCAGGGCGTTGTCGAGGGTGTTGGAGGCGGCGTAATTGGCGCTGGGCACGATCACATCGTTGAACACAAAGGTGAGCACACTCATCAGAGCCGCCATCACCAAGGCAGGAACAACCATGCGCCAGGTCTTGACCCCGATGCTGCGAAGCGCGGTGAGCTCACTGCTGCCGGAGAGCCGACTGAAGGCCAACAGGGTGGCCATCAGTGTGGCCATCGGGAAAGAGAGCACCAGAAAGCCCGGCATGCGCAGGGCCAGGACCTTGCCGGCCGCCAGCAGGGGCAAGCCTGCTTCCGCCACCTTGCGCACCAGTTCGAACACCACACCCACCGACAGCGACACGGCGGTGAAGGCTGCGATGCCGAACAACAGAGGGCCGAGCATTTCCGCCCAGAGCCAGCGATCCAGCAGCGGCAGTTGGCGCCAATGGCGTTGCAGGCGCTGAACGTTGCGCTGCACCGGTTCGATCCAGCTGGAGGGAAGCGTCACAGCCGGAAGTCCTCCCCGAGGTAGTGCCGTTTGACCAGAGGGTCATTGGCCATCTCGCGCGATGGTCCGCTGGCAAGAATGCTGCCCTCCGTGAGGATGTAGGCCCGGTCGGTGATGGACAGGGTCTCGCGCACGTTGTGATCGGTGATCAACACGCCCATGCCCCGGTCTCGCAGACCAGCAATCAGGCTCTGAAGGTCGGCCACCGCGAGGGGATCAACGCCGGCGAACGGTTCATCGAGAAGTAGATAGCGCGGACCGCTCTCGCCGACAGCGAGGGCGCGGGCCACTTCACAGCGGCGGCGCTCTCCGCCGGAGAGCTGATAGCCCAGGCGGTGCTGGAACGGACGCAGATGGAAGTCATCCACCAGCTGTTCGGCGCGCTCTCGGCGCTGCTCCGGCAGGGCTCCACTTTCCTGGAGGGCCAGCAACAGGTTGTCTTGAACGCTCAGGTTGCGAAACACGCTCGCCTCCTGCGGCAGATATCCAATGCCGAGGCGAGCCCGCTGGGGCATCGAGTACTCGGCGATGCAGGAGCCTTCCAGGAGAACCCGGCCGGAATCGGGCCGCAACAAACCGGTGACCAAATTGAAGGTGGTGGTCTTGCCGGCCCCGTTGGGACCGAGGAGGCCCACCACTTCACCGGGGTTGAGGTTGAGGCTGACCTGCTTCACCAGTGGCCGTCCACCGATGGTGAGGGCCACCTGATCGAGCACCAGAGTCATCGCTGGCGCCGTCCTTGCGCGGGAGCAGTGTTGGAGGCGGGGGGGATCACCACACGACTGAACACCTGCTGGCCCTGGGCTGGGATGGCCTGCATCCGCTCACGATCCACCAGGTAGATCACCTGTTCAGCGCGCAGCAGATTGCCCCCTTCTTGAACGATGTCGACATCGCCACTGAGGACGACGCGACCTTCCTGACTGAAATATTGCGCCTGCCGGGCTGTTGCGACCACACGCTCATCGGGATAAACGATGCGCACATTGCCCGTGGCGGTGATCACGCCGGTGAGCTGATCGGCCTGCTGTTGATCCGATTCGATCGTCACCAGGCCCGTGGTGATGCGGGCTGGCTTAGCAACCGGCTCCTGAGCGATCGCCGCGCTTGAGAGAACGAGTCCGAGGAGCGCAGCTCCTGCAGCACGGGGGAGAAAGCGGCTCAAGGAATAGACAGCGTCAGGAATCCGGGCTGCGCTGATGGTTGCGGCCAAGCCCGACACTCCGAATCCGATGGCGCTCATCGTATCGCTGCAGCCCGGTGTTTCTCTCAAGCCGGTGGGGCCATCCGCAGGAACGGACAAGCCAATCCCTCCAAGGACTGGCCGCTCTGCAGCGCCATAAGCCGGGCCCGCGCGGCGTCCCTCAGTGGATCCAGCTCGAGCCCCAGCTGCACTGGACCTTGCCCGTGGAGCCGGCCAAGCCCCTCTCCCAGCAGCACCGTGGCGCCGCGGCTGTTGCCCCGCTCCAGGTGGTGGTGGGCAACGGCGATCTGAAGAATGCCCTGCAAGACCTTGCGCAACGGGCCCTGGGTTTCATGCCAGAGCTCCTCAAGGCCGTCATGGCAGGCATACCACTGCTGCGCATTGAAAAGCCTGATGGCCTCCCCGAGACGGGGGTCGACCATCAGGCGCTGCTCCTCGTCATCGAGGAAGGGATTCAACGCTTAGCGGGCTTCTTGGCGGGAAGCTTGCGCAGGCGGATCGATTCCGGAGTGACCTCGAGCATCTCGTCGGGACCGATGTACTCGAGGGCCCGCTCGAGGGTCATCTGCATCGGGGCCTGGAGGGTGTCGAGTTCCTCAGCACCGGCCGAACGCATGTTGGTGAGCTGCTTGGTCTTACAGACGTTGAGCTCCAGATCCTGCGGACGATTGTTCTCGCCAACGAGCATCCCCTTGTAGACCTTGGTGCCGGGGGTGATGAAGAACTGGCCGCGATCTTCTGCGTTCTTCAGGGCGTAGAACGTGGCGGTGCCCTCCTCAAAGGCGATCAACACACCGTTGCGGCGGGTGTCGAAGTCGCCCTGCATCGGCCGGTAATCCAGGAACGAGTGGCTCATGATGCCCTCGCCGCGGGTGGCGCGGATGAACTCACCGCGGAAGCCGATCAGGCCGCGGGAAGGAACCACAAACTCCAACTGGGTGCGGCCGTCGTTGGTGTTTTCCATGTTCTGCATCTCGGCCTTGCGGATGCCGAGCTTCTCGATGCAGGCGCCGACAGACTCCTCAGGCACATCCAGCACCAGGGTTTCGAAGGGCTCCGACGGGGTGCCGTCGATGGTGCGGAAGATCACCTGAGGCTGGCTGACCTGGAATTCGTAGCCCTCGCGGCGCATCGTTTCGATCAGGATGCCCAGGTGCAGCTCACCGCGGCCACTCACGGCCCAGCGGTCGGGGGAATCGGTGTCCTCAACGCGTAGGGCAACGTTGGTCAGCAGTTCTTTGTTGAGGCGATCACGCACCTGACGGCTGGTCACGAACTTGCCTTCCTTGCCAGCGAAGGGCGAGTCGTTGACCACGAAGGTCATCTGCAGGGTGGGTTCATCCACCTTGATCAGCGGCAATGCCTGCGGTTCATCCGGGCAGGCGATGGTCTCTCCGATGTTGACCTCATCGAAACCGGAGACGGCCACCAGGTCACCAGCGCGGGCCTGCTCGATCTCCACACGCTGCAGGCCCTGGAATCCCAGCAGCTTGCTGATGCGGCCTCGCTTGACACTGCCGTCGTCGCGAAGGAGGGCGACGGGCTGGCCGGCCTTGATCGTGCCGTTGTGGATGCGGCCGATCATGATCCGGCCAAGGAAATCGCTGTAGTCGAGCGTGGTCACCTGCAGCTGCAGGGGCTTCTCGGGATCTCCCACCGGGGGCGGGACATGGCGCAGGATCGCGTCGAAGAGCGGCCGCATGTTGTCGCTCTCGGTCTTCATGTCGGGCTTGGCGTAGCCGCCCATGCCGCTCCCGAAGAGGTAGGGGAAATCGCACTGATCGTCGTCAGCGCCGAGCTCCAGGAACAGATCGAGCACCTTGTCGACGGCCTGCTCAGGGTCAACGCGGGCACGGTCGATCTTGTTCACGAACACGATCGGGCGGAGGCCTTTCTCCAGCGCCTTCTTCAGCACGAAACGCGTCTGGGGCATGGGGCCCTCGTTGGCATCCACGATCAGCAGACAGCCATCGACCATGCCGAGCACCCGCTCCACCTCACCACCGAAGTCGGCGTGACCAGGGGTATCCACGATGTTGATGCGGATCCCCTCGTAATCCACCGCGGTGTTCTTGGAGAGGATCGTGATGCCGCGCTCCCGCTCCAGATCGTTGGAGTCCATCACGCAGGTGGGGACGGCCTCGTTGTCGCGGAAGATGCCGGATTGAGCGAGCAGGGCATCCACCAGGGTGGTTTTGCCGTGGTCAACGTGGGCAATGATCGCGATGTTGCGGATCGGGGTGCCGGGGTGCGCGCCGCTCATAAAAGAAATGTTCGTGGGAGCAGATCTGGACTGGTCTCGACAGCACGCCGCAGCTCTGAACTGACGGCCGCAACGCTCAGCAAAAGAGCAGGCGTTGGCGTGGGAGGGCGTGGGAACGGTGGCTGAAACCCTGGGGCAAGGTCGCGGGTCGAAACCCAAGACGAACAGAGCCGGTATCTCTTGCAGCGTGGTCAGCGAACAGGGTTCATTCGTGAAGAACGAACACTCGCCTAGACCAGTGACCCCTACGGTGCGTTAAGCGAATCTATCGCAGCAGCTCACCCGCTCCTGCGCTCAGCCAGCGTGCCCCGGGTGACCCCCAGCTGGCTCTGCAGTTGCTCGCGCTGCCAGACCTCACGACCGCTGATTGCTCCACTGAGGGCTTCGCGATACAGAGCGACGCGGCGGCGGGTGTCGGAAGCGGAATCCTGCAGTAATTCCAGACGCAGGTGCTGCACCCCAGCCTTCAGGAATTGGGGGATGGCTTCCGCGGCGGTTTGCGCACGGCCGTTAAACACCGTGTTGCGACAACCGAGATCAGCGCGCAGGGGATGCTCTGCACCGCTGCGATCCCGCAGCAACACCTCGTGCTGTTCGCAAGGGCGCCCGCAATCGGTGTGGTCATGGCCGTCGGAGAGGAAGGCGCAGAACAGGCAGTGCTCCATGTGGAACATCGGCATGTGTTGGTGCAGCGTGATCTCCACCCTTCCGGCGGGGCACTGCTGCACCAAGGCCAGCAGCTGCTCTAGGGCCAGGTCGTAACTGGCGGTGATCCGCTCCAGACCCCAGCGCTGCAGCAGCCAGCGGGCGGTGAGGGGGTTGGCCACATTGAGTGAGAAATCACCCTGACAGGGCGCCAAGGGCGTGAGCCGCTCCAGCTGATCGGCGTTGCGCACCAGATAGCCATCCGCTTCGGCCCGCACTAAGGGCTCCAGGCTCCAGGCTTCATCAGGTCGGCAGATCCGCGCCCCGGCCAACCAGATCCCTCCAGGCCAGAGCCCCCGGCCACGCTTGACCGCCTCCCGCAGCTGAGCGGGATGTTCCAGATCGGCAATCACACGGTGCACCGGCAGGTCCCGCAGGGCCTCGAGCTGATCGAGCGAGCGCACCAGCACACTCAGCTGTGGCTCAGGGGGCTGCGGTGGCACGGTCTTAGCAGGAACCGTCTCAGCAGGAACGGGCGACAGCAGAGACCGAAGCAGAGCCTGCGGATCCATAGCGACGCCCGGGGAAGCCGGCTCCTCGCCAGGAGCGGCCTGCGCTAGCCGATCCACCAGATCGCGCCGCATTTGATTGAGCTGCGTCAGCGGTAGAAACAGCGGCTCCTGGAGCTCCAGCGCAAGGCCCTCGAGGCGCCAAGGAGTACCCCCCAGGCGGCCCAGTTGCTGAATCAAGCGCTCCTGGCTGAGTCCCTCTCCGGTGGCGCTCTGCAAGGTCTGCGTCGACTGCACGCGCCAGGGCCCACCGGATCGTCCCGGGACCTGGTCGACCTCGAGCACCAGAGGATGGCCGAGTTCACCGTGCACCTTGAGCTGCAGGGGCAGGCGCTCCTCCGAGACTGCGCGGCCAGCCATTCGCTCAAAGCGGCTCTCGAGCTGGGGATCGCTGGTGAGCCAGCAGGGGCTTCCAGGCCGCAGGCCGCGCAGATCAACGGACGCCGGTCCCAGACGAATCGCGCTGCATCCCTTGGGCCGGGGCTCCAACGCCATCACCCGGCCACCCACCTCGCGAGGCGGTTGGAGAGGGTCCTCGTGGGGCACCTCAAGCACCACCCCGTCTCCAGGCTTGAGTCCGCGTAGACGGGAGAAGACCAACCAGCCCCCTGACTCGGTGCGCTCAAGCCGACCCAGCCAGGGGCCTCGCTTCTTGCTCCAGCGCCCGTGCACCAGGTGACGGTGGTTCACCCCCTCCAACCAACCGGTGCCCAGGCCACGGGAAAAGCTCAACTCCAGATGACGGCGCAGCTGCTCCGGGGCCTCATCCGGCGGCGCGTCACCCTGCAAGCGATCCAGGCCCTGGCGATAGGCATCCGTGACCGCGGCCACATAGGTGGCGTCTTTAAGGCGACCTTCGATCTTGAGGCTGGCCACCCCGGCCTCCGCCAACTCAGCCAGCAGAGGCCAGGCCGCCAGATCCTGCGGGGACAGGAGGTAGCGCTGCTCGCCAAGATCGCGCTCGACCCCATCGACAATGAGCTGATAGGGCAGGCGACAGGCCTGAGCGCACTCACCGCGGTTGGCGCTGCGCTGACCGAGGGCTTCACTCGTGAGGCACTGGCCGGAATAGGCCACACAGAGCGCACCATGCACAAACACCTCAAGGGGCATGACGAGTTGCCGCTGCTGCAGCTGCCCCTGCAGGCGCCGTAGGTCCTTGAGGCTGAGCTCTCGAGCCAGCACGACCCGCTCGCAGCCGAGATCGGCGGCCATCGCCACGCCGGCCGCACTGGTGATCGACATCTGGGTGGAGCCATGCAGCGCCAGATCCGGAGCCAACTGCTGCGCAAGCCAGGCCAGACCGATGTCTTGCACGATGAGGGCATCGACGCCAGCGGAAGCAGCGGCCAGCACCAGTTCGGCGGCCTGCTGCAGCTCCGAGGGAAACACCAACACGTTGACCGTGAGGAATCCCTTGACCCCGCGGCGGTGGAGCCAGTCCATCACCTCCGGCAGATCCTTGACCTGGAAGTTCTCGGCCCTGAGGCGTGCGTTGAAGCACTCGACTCCGAAATAGACCGCGTCAGCTCCGTTGGCGACGGCAGCGCGCAGGGCCTGCCAATGGCCCGCTGGAGCCAACAGCTCCGGTAGCGACTCAGGGGGCATCAGCGATGAAAACGCTGCGCGGCATCAAAGGTCTTGAGGGCTTCAGCAGAGCCCTCAAACCGCCAATGCCAAGGCTCGTAGCTCACCCCTTGGACATTGCCGTCGGGAAAGGACAGGGTGAAGTGGAAGCGGTTGGCGTGCTGCTGCAACCAGCGGTAGGCCGCTGTTTGATCAAAGCTCTGGGCAAGGTTGGTCTCAGGCCGCCGTCCATCGCCAAGGTCCACGGCAAAACCGGTGCTGTGTTCAGAAAAACCTGGGGGCGCGCTGACCTGTGCCCGTTCTCGTGCGCTTTGGTTGCGCTCGGATTTCACCTCAAAAAAGATCTGCTTCTGCAGGTCGATCGAGCGAAAAGCACTCAACACACGCAGATCGACTCCATCGGCATCGGCAGCGCGGCGCATGCGGCTGAGGGCATCGGCTGCATCGGGGTTCATCAGCACTCCCGGACCAATGCTGATCAGATCGGTATTTTCGGCTTCTTGATAAGGGAAATGCCCGAGCAGACGACCATCGGAGCTGAGGCGAGCATCAAGGCCCGGGAGCGGAGGAGGGGTCACCAAGCGAGCAATCGGCCTGGGGAACAGCAAGGCCGCCGCCGTACCAACGGCGACAACGGCTCCAGCTCCTAGTAGCAGCATCGGCGCACGGCGGCGCGGGGTCAGGCTGGGGGAGAGGGTGCGCGTGGCGACAGGGATGTCGTCAGCCATGGCGGAGCCTCGGGGCCCCTTTCGCGAGCTCAGCTTCGAATCACGGGTCTGCCGACCAGCGCTGGGCACGCAAGAACTCCCATCGGAACAGGGGTTCGCCGATCGTAGGAGCTTGGGCCGATCACGCCAGCGGCTACCGGGCCAGCGGTGTTAGCTTCGGCCTCAACATCCTTCTGGCGGAGCGGGTTTCAAGATGTTGCGAGTCGCGGTGGTGGGCGGCGGCCCGAGCGGTTCCTGTGCTGCAGAAGTGCTGGCCAAGGCGGGGATTGAAACCTGGCTGTTTGAGCGCAAGCTCGACAACGCCAAACCTTGTGGCGGTGCGATTCCCTTGTGCATGGTTGCTGAATTCGACCTGCCGGAATCGATCATCGACCGCAAGGTCCGCAACATGAAGATGATCTCCCCCTCCAACCGAGAGGTGGATATCAATCTCGATAACAAAGACGAATACATCGGCATGTGCCGCCGCGAGGTGATGGATGCGTTCCTGCGCAACCGTGCCGCCGATCTGGGCACCCACCTGGTCAATGGCCTGGTGACCAAGATCGACACCGGCAGCAACCGCCAGGGGCCTTACACCCTCACCTACTCCGACTACAGCGGCGG
>Ga0315899_10008397_pt1 | contig 11070 bp, 3 predicted proteins | sample LakEriMetagenome_2_FD_203518 | JGI IMG/M metagenome (GOLD analysis project Ga0315899, IMG submission 203518) | Freshwater fungal communities from buoy surface, Lake Erie, Ohio, United States - Buoy 4 MA112 | ecosystem: Environmental > Aquatic > Freshwater > Lake | place: USA: Lake Erie, Ohio...
TGGTAGCACCGGTGCTAAAAGCACAACCGTTAGCGTCGGTGATGTTGACGGTGTAATTGCCGGCAGCAACATTGAAAATTTGTGCGGTGTTCTGTATCGGTGAGGTGGTCCATGCATAGGTGTATGGTGCAGTACCGCCGGATACGTTGACTGAAGCAGACCCTGTCGAGGCTCCGAAACAGTTCACAGGAATGGAAGAAACCACTGCGTTCAAAGCTTGTGGTGCAGTGAGGTTGAAGTTGAGCGTTTCGGAACATCCAACTGCATCGGTTATTGTCACGGAGAAAGCACCTGACCCTACATTGCTGATGCTGCTGCTAACTGAGCCGTTACTCCAGCTGTACGAGAAGGGTGCTGAGGTACCGGAAGCATTCACAGAAATGAATCCGTTAGAAAGCCCGGCGCAGGTTGGGTTCGACGTATTGTTGCTTACGCTAAACCCGCTGCATCCGGTGTCGATGGCCGTTCCCGCACATTGACAATTGCTTTGAATGGCATCGTTGATTGTGTTTGAATTGAGGTCGTTGCAAGTCGATCCTATAAAAAGACATGACCCATCATTGAAAGTTGCCGTAGGGTCGAAGTTACAGGCTAATACATTATTGCAGCCGGGATTGAATAGAGTTCCAACGCACTGGCAATTCGATTGCACGATATCGTTAGTGGTGGCAGCGTTGCCGTCGTCGCAATTAGCCCCAGGCAGTAGACAAGAACCGTCATCTGCGCTGGCGGTGATATCAAAATTGCATGCTTGAGGATTCATACAGCCAAATGAAAGCTCTTCTTCAGCGAGTATCACACGAATTGCGTATGCATTGCCATTGCTGTAGACCAAGTTGTCGGATGGCAAGTAAATAAGACTTGCATAGGCGGGCTGAGGTACATTGAGAACGTCCAAGACGCGGATGGGAAAGGTGTTGTTTTGACTGAACAATTCAACTGCGGCATAGTATCCGTTTGTTTGGAGGTAATTGACAAAGCCGAATGGTATGAAAGCATATCCATTGTTAACGTCTGTGAAGGTTATGGTATAAATAGCGCTCTCTAAGACAGGCGAGCTGATATCATCAGAGAAGATGTTGAGTGTATCATGAATGGCTGCGCGCAACTGGCTTCCTTCAACGGTTCCGTTTGCAAGAAATATCTGCAATCCATAGATGGGAGTGTTAGCTGCAACAACTTCATAGTAGCTCATGGCCATGAAACCGTCCGAATTATCAGTAAAACTATTGGACCCTATTGCACCAAGAAGTTCTTCATCTGATGGATACAGCTCATAGGAGTCTAATCCAAATTCAACATTGGTGATACTGAAGTTTTTAGTTTGAATGTTGTTGGTTGTATTTCCGTCACAAACTTGCTCTGCACTTTGCAGTTGGAAAGTGACTTCGTAATTACCTATTGGAAGATCATTCAGTATGATATCCTCATTGAAAATTAACTCTTCGCCGGGAAGGAGAGTGGCTGAGGTTAGGAGCACTTCATTCAATACGCTCGTATTGCTTTGGGTTTCATTGATGTTAAGCTCAAGCGTAACATTACTTAATTGTTCAGCGCCTGAGTTAGCGAGAGAACAATTCACGTTATAAAAACTTGGTTGCAATTGGTAGGGAATTCGCCCGTATTCCAGTTCAGTAGAAGTGAAGTTTAGTCGTGCCGACGATAGATTGGCGTCATATTGAAATTGCTGGTTGATGCTGATATCATCGATATACCAGGCATAGCCCCAGATACCGGTGAACTGCAATCGAATCCAAACCTGTGGAGCATTGCCTGCGATTTCGCTGATGTTGAAACTTCGAACCGTTGGATTGCCCGGAGAAACACTTTGAGTCAACTCGCCATCCTCCCACACCCGGAATACTCCGGGCATTCCACTGATGGCCATCATCGGATCATCTAGGGTTGGAAACGTACCATCTGTGCTTACGACAAGCCAAGTTTGTTCGTCTGTGAAGCGTCTGTATTGAGTTTCGAATTGCAAAATAACATTGCTGTATCCTGCAAGATTGATTGGAGTCGCCGTTGTGATGTGCGCCTGCTCATAGAATGTGCCTGCGCTGTTGTTATAGCCATCTGAGTTATACATCGCATAGCCGTTACTGGCCGTTGTGCTTTGAATTGCCGGTGTACCAAATGAACCCATGCTTTCAAGTCCAACTCCAATTTCAAAGTTTGAATTGAAACTACCATCGTGTGCAATAATCCAATTGGAGGGATTCGAGAAATCATCTGACCAAAGTGTGCTGATGCCATTTCCGTTATCGCACGGAGGACAATCGAAAGTACATGAGCCATCATTTAAGTTGGCTGCCGGATTATAGTTGCAAGCGGTAAGTTCTGTGCATCCGGGAATAACCTCCTGACAGGCTTCATTGCAACCACCCAAAAGCCGTATCATAAAAATACCCTGTGTCCATCCGTAAGTACCATCTGCATCTACGTAAACCCAGCTACCTGGAACATCGTTACTACCAGAAACAGGAAGTCGCACAACATTATCACCATAGACAGCTGCGAGATAAACACCCCCCGAGGTAAGTGTTACCGGTGTTTCAAAAGGTAGGCAAACAAAGGATCCTTCACCGACAGTGTTGAGGTCCTCGTCAAGTATTGTGTGCGCTATGGTCTGTGATCCACTGACATATGCGAAAATGGGATCTCCCGTGGTAGCATCAAATCCGGTCAATTGTAAGATCGAAGCGGAAACAATTCCTCCAATCGTGCTGACTTCGCCTAACGCCACTTCTATGCTGTAGAATGTTTGATCCTGGTAGACATCGAAAAGATTACCTGCAAAATCGCCTGCGTCCAATTGAAAAAATGCCTGCGCACTTCCGGCGTCACGCGCATAGGTGCATTCGGTTACTTCGAAGGATGAGGTCGCTACGTTATCTGCAGTGTTCGTCTCTGAGGCTCCGGCATTGCCGGAAACTTTGACACTATAAAGACCGGTAGTGGAAGGAGTATATGTCGTGGTATAGCTGATTGTGTCTCGCGTGAGTGAGTTTAAACTAGGAATTGGCGAGCTCCATATTCCTTGCGAGGTTGTACCGCTAAGGACCTCAAAGTTGAGCGACGCATTGTTCAACGTATTGAGACCGGAATTATAGACGACACCGGTTGCTTTTACAGGAGCAACTTGAGTCAAGGGGATTTGTGTGTATTCCCAGTAGTTTTCTCCGAAGTTCGGCGCCATCCAGTTTGCTGCAGTTGCGCGCTCGACAGTAAGCGAGATAGGCTCAAGATCACCCACCACCACGTTGTCAACGGCAAAACCGGATGCCCAACTTCCCGCGTCAGACCAGACAAATCGCAAGCGAACATCTGCTTGGCCGCCAAATTCAAAAAGCGTAATCACCAGCGTTTGCCAGAAGCCTTCCGAAATGGTGAATAGGCCATCTGTATCATTAGGGTAGTTTACCATCATCCAGGAGAAGCCCCCGTCTGTTGAGACTTCCATGCGTGCATCACCTCCACCGAAATTACCATCGTGATAAATGTTGAATGTAACAGAAGGATTTGAGGCTGTAGAAAAATCCATCGGCGGTGTTTGAAGATAAACCTCGTCCATGAGGCAGTCACAAGGTGACGCGTCATCATTCGCACCGGCAAATCGATTATTCACTCCAACTTCGGGAACGGGCCAATAGGAGCCTGCATTCGCCGTGGTTGCATTGTGCACCCGGAACGCGGGGCCAAATGTGCCGTCAGTCAACATCACATTATTGGTGGTCCAGCCTGAAGGCAATGACCCGGGCAGGTTCCCTGAGGTTTGAAAATTCTGTTCCAAAATGACGACGGCATGCGAAGCATTGCAGCATACGAAGAACAATAGGATGAATGCGGCGCGTGTGATAGAAGCAATCATGGTCTGAATTAGAATTTAGTGATGGTGAAGGTTTGCGAATTTGTTTTGAGCAAATAAAGTCCGGCTGCGAGTGATTGTGTCGAAACCGGAGTGGATGTTCCGCGCAATTTGCCGGACAGAACTAGCTTTCCGGTAGCGTCGTAAATTGCGTAGGGTACGTTGTTTTGATATGCGTTGGTGCTTATTGTAAGGGTTTCACTGAAGGGAACAGGAAATACACGAACCAAGTGATTGTCGAATTCACCGACACTCGTACCACCAATATTAACAGCGAGGGAATTCACAATTTCACAGCCATCAGCACCGAGCATGGTCAGCGTTATGACACCTGTTCCTGTTGCTCCCCATTGCACCTCAATGAAGTTGCTGCTTTGTCCAACCAAAACATTTCCTCCTTCTGCCGACCAAGAGTAGGTGAAGCCTTCTTGCCAAGCCGTTGAATAGGTTTCAGTGCTAAATGGAATCACGTTGATTTGTCCCAAAATGTCGGGCAGATTTCCGGTGGGGCCTTCAATGGATTCGTAAAGGGTAACAGAACACCCATTGGCGTCCGTAATCATACAGCTATAATCACCTGCCTCGAGGTCAGTGAGGAATGCCGAGCTTGTCACACCGTTGCTCCATTCATAAGTAAACGGTGGAGTTCCTGCAGTAATGCTTACTTCCAATGATCCGTCGCTACCTCCGAAGCAATTAACGTCGTAAGGAATGGCAAAGGCAATTACACCGTTCGGGTTGATGACTTCTGCCGATGCGGATGCCTCGCAACCATTGGCGTCGTTAATAGTTAGGGTGTAAATCCCTGCGCTGAGATTGTTGATACTCGCGCCTCCTGATCCTGTATTCCAGTTATACTGATAAGGCTGTGTTCCTCCGCTAACGGTGGCATTCACTGCTCCCTGTGGCGTGCCGGAGCAAGATGTCGGAGTAGCTGAGAGAGCGATGTTGATCGGGTTTGGTTGTGTCAAGGCAACTGCAATGCTGGCCTGGCAGCCAACATTGTCTATGACGATGAAGGTGTAATTTCCTGCGGTTAGTCCTGTTTGCGAAGTGCCGCTTCCACCATTGCTCCACAGGTATTGATAAGGTTGAGTGCCACCGGTAATGATGGTGCTAATGGATCCTGTGTTGTCGCCAAAGCAAGCGGGGGAGCTACTGACATGGTTGATGACCGGCGCATTGATGTTGTTGACATTGACGGTTGTTTGCGCACTGCATCCTCCGGAAGTTACTGTCACGGTGTATGCTCCTGCGGTGAGGTTTGTTGCTGTTGCACCCGATTGCCCATTGCTCCATTGGTATTGCACGGCAGCAGTATTGCCGGAAACAACAGCACTGGCTGTTCCGTCGTTTTGCGAACAGGCCGCCGATGTAGTTGTGGCACTTACGGAGAGAGGAACGGCGGGTTGAGAAATGGTAGCACCGGTGCTAAAAGCACAACCGTTAGCGTCGGTGATGTTGACGGTGTAATTGCCGGCAGCAACATTGAAAATTTGTGCGGTGTTCTGTATCGGTGAGGTGGTCCATGCATAGGTGTAAGGCGCGGTTCCTCCCGATACAAACACAGAAGCAGAGCCTGACGCTGTGCCATAGCATGATGCTGTGTTGGTTGTGGTTGTTGCACTCAGCGCCGGTGGTGCCGATAGATTGAAGTTGAGTGTTTCGCTGCAACCAACGGCATCGGTAATGGTGACACTGTATGCACCCTGTCCGATATTGTTGATTGAACTGCCCGTCCCTCCGGTATTCCAGCTATAGCTAAAGGGAGCCGAAGTGCCGGAAGTATTAATCGCAATGAAGCCATTGGACAATCCCGCACAGGTTGGGTTTGACGTGTTGTTGCTCACGCTGAATCCGCTGCAGCCGGGATCAATTGGAGTGCCCGCACATTGACAATTGCTTTGAATCGCATCGTTTATAGTGCTTGGGTTAAGGTCGTTGCACGCACTTCCGGTTACCAGACATGAACCGTCGTTGATGGTTGCTGCAGGGTTGTAATTGCAGGCCGAGGAATTCGTGCATCCGGAAATTTCGGGACTACAATTGGCTGATATTGCAAGGGAATACGTTGAAATAACATAGGGTAGTTCAATGGGCATCCCAAAGAAGATCATGTTTATGGTAACATTGAGCGTGACGTCGAATAATCCTGCTTGATTGGGATTGCCGAAGAGATTCAAGCAGTATTGATTGCCCGCGAGGAATGTGCAGTTGTTGTTGAGACAGGAATAGGAAAGTCCAAAGTCGCTTACAGGAATATCCCCAATCGTCATGCTAGCGACAACCATATTGGAAATCGGCACACCGGCGTAGGCAGGATCAAGAACACCTGCGTCACTCGGTACAAGAATGTAGAACGGTTGATAGTAGGGCTCACCCAAGCAGCCATCAATGAGCGCTGTATTTTCTGTGGGATATATGCCAAATGTGGCGTTGCCGAAGTTGTAATCCGATGCACTGCAGTTGGTCGAGGTGAATGTTCCGGAGCACGAGCAACTACCTTGGATGATATCGTTTGTCGTTAATGGATTGCCGTCGTTGCAGGCAGTGCCGATGTACAGGCAAGAGCCATTATCGAACGTGGCGGACGGATTGTAATTACATGCATTGAAATTGGTGCAGCCTGCTAGGGTCTGCGCGCAAATCGTTTCATGCCAACCGAGATGAGAGAAATCGTCCACTGAGAGTGTGTCCCATTCTAACGAGGGATCAAACGATGTTGGATTAACGGTAATGCCTTGCAGGACTTCAGGCTTTCTAACCATGGAATTATCGACTGTCCACCATAGTTGGTTTGGATCATTGGGATCCGTCCAACCACTTCCGGGATCGAACCCAATCTCTCCAACGATATCAACGATTTGATTCCCGTTTTTAACCAGCAAAAACGCGTCGTCACCATTGTAATACATCGGTGAATTCGATTGCACGTATACAGGGTTTAGGAATGTATCCGCAACGGCTTCCAGCAGCGGTGAAATGGCAATCTCACTTCCGGTTCCATTCGGATCGCGTTTGTCCAATGCGAATACACGCACATCATGTGGCTGAATTACACCGGTTATATCAATTAACATGGGGACACCTGATCCATCGCGGTCTCTGCCCATCGAGTATACACCCGTTAAGACGATAGGTGCTGAAGACGGATTATATAATTCAATCGCTTTGTTATTGAATGTCCCCTCCACATATTCTGAGATGAAAATCTCATCAGCGCAATCGGTTTGAACATAGAATCCTGTGCACTCACAGTTATCATCAAGCTGATCATAAAGAGTGTTCGGATTGTTGTCATCGCATACAGTGCCCGGAAAAATACACGTACCATCATTGGTTGTCGCACCGGGGTTGTAGTTACAGGCTTGTGGATTTGTACAACCTGAAGTGGTTACCTCGATAACGACATTCGACTTAGCATCTGCTTCGCTGTAATTGTAGTCGCCGGTGTAGTTCCAAACATTGCTGAAGACACTTCCATTTTGTGAAAGAGTGCGCACGGAGATTGCTCCATTGGCGAAGTTTCCGTATTGCGAATCATAAAATCCATCGCCATAGGCATCATATGCAGTGAAAGTGTAGCACCCGCTCGACGGCATCCACACGTGTTCGGTGATGGAAGAGTTGTCGGCTGGGGAATTCACGGAGTAATCAGCACTTGCAACGACACCTCCGGTTTCATCGGTTATTGCCCATGAACATTCTTCAGGCCATCGATCGAAAAGGATGTCAATCACAAAGTGTGTTGTGCCATCATCAGCAAAAGAGATTGGCGTGCTGACGTTACTGTTGCTGTTGTTCTGATCGAATGAAGTGACAGCTACGTTCAAGTTTCCCGAACCGGTCATGGTGACAGTTCCAATAGTAACGGTGGCCATTTCATACGTATTTAAAAATCCGTTCCAGGTATAGGTTACCGGCACCGTGCCACCTGTTGCAGTAAAGGTGCAAGAGGTGAGAGGCAGCAGGCCATAGTTCTGTAAGATTACATAAACGTTCACCGAGCCGCAGGTTGCGAGATCTCCGGTGTAGTTAATAATAGACGGATCTGTATTGAATGATGCGGGCGGTTGGCACTCATCAACTGTGGCATATAACTCGGTTGCATCGAGTTGACCAACTTCTGTTGCCAACCGATTGGGGCAAATGCGATAGATCGTCGGAAAGTAAGCAATGGCGTAGTCCATATTAATCTGATCCGCGAGTGATGTAGCGGGGTTGGCCATGGGAAAATCGATGGTTATTCCGGAAGTTCCCGGCCCGTACCAATTGCCTTGACTACCTGCACCACCGGCCATTTCTGTATCTGTAGTTGCGGCATCTCCTTCAATGAAAATGACCATGACTTCGTTTGTTGTTGAAGCAGAAACTCCGGCAGCACCTATTGGTCCGTGATTGAAATAAAGGTCTTGCATGGCACCGCTAGTGTGGTAAATCCAACCTGGACCTACCCAAGTAGCCGATATCTGCAAAAAGACGGTATACCCTTGATCGAGGTAAGTGTACAAATTATGCTGAACGCCAAACTGGTCGGTTATGGTGAAGTCTGCAGCGGGTGAATTATTCGGAAGTTGAGCAAACGAACAGAGGGATACCAGCATTGCTGCCAGAAGGGCGAGAATTTTGTTTTTCATCTTGTGTTGTTATCGGTGACCTTGAAAGCTGAAATACGTTACAATATGCTTCCTTGGCTAAAGCCAAAATAAGTTTATGCAACTGATTAAAAGCGACCGTGAACACAGACAATCAACAGGGGTATCTTGATGGTGAATGGCAATGTAGGAAAACGAAAAAGGGTCGCCCTTCGACGACCCTTTTTCTATGGTTATTCTGATAGTTCTTACATCATTCCGCCCATTCCGCCGCCCGGCATTGGAGGCATAGCCGGAGCATCTTCCTTGATATCGCTGATGACGCACTCAGTGGTCAGCAACATACCGGCGATAGATGCCGCGTTTTCAAGAGCAACACGTACCACTTTCGTTGGGTCGATAACACCCGCCTCAATGAGGTTTTCAAACACCTCTGTGCGAGCGTTGTATCCGAAGTCATCCTTGCCTTCACGAACCTTGTTGACGATAACAGCTCCTTCGCCACCGGCGTTGGCTACAATCTGACGCAATGGCTCTTCAATTGCACGAGAAATGATCGCGATACCGGTTTGCTCGTCGTCATTGGCACCCTTCAATTTGTCAAGCGCCTTACCTGAACGAATCAACGCAACGCCACCACCGGGAACAATACCCTCTTCAACCGCGGCACGTGTAGCATGCAATGCATCATCCACGCGGTCTTTCTTCTCTTTCATTTCGACTTCAGTAGCCGCACCGATGTACAATACAGCAACACCGCCAGCGAGCTTCGCCAAACGCTCCTGCAACTTCTCGCGATCGTAATCCGATGTAGTCTTGTCGATTTGCGCTTTGATTTCACCAATGCGCGCCTGAATGGCCTCTTTGCTGCCAACACCGTTTACAATCGTGGTGTTGTCTTTATCTACCGTGATTTTTTCAGCACGGCCCAAATCTTCGAGTGTAGCGTTTTCCAGTTTCAGACCGGTTTCTTCGCTGATGACCTGACCACCGGTCAGAATCGCGATGTCTTGCAACATAGCCTTGCGACGATCGCCAAAACCCGGTGCTTTCACCGCTGCAACTTTAAGGGCTCCGCGAATTTTGTTGACCACCAGCGTAGCCAATGCCTCGCCGTCTACATCTTCTGCGATGATGAGCAGAGGGCGACCTGTTTGTGCAGTCTTCTCGAGCACAGGAAGGAGTTCCTTCATTGTGCTTACCTTTTTATCATAGATCAAAATGAAAGCGTTTTCCAAATCAGCTTCCATGTTCTCTGCACTGGTCACGAAGTAAGGAGAGAGGTATCCGCGATCGAACTGCATACCTTCAACAGTCTTCACATCGGTTTCAGTGCCTTTTGCTTCTTCAACGGTGATAACGCCTTCGGTGCCCACTTTCGCCATGGCGTCTGCGATTAGTGTTCCGATAGCTTCGTCATTGTTGGCCGAGATTGAACCGACCTGCTTGATCTTCTCATAGTCGTTACCAACGGTCTTCGAATTCTTTTTCAAGTCAGCAACAACGGCCTCAACCGCCTTATCGATTCCGCGCTTCAAGTCCATTGGATTTGCACCGCTGGCTACGTTTTTCAAACCGGCTGTTACGATGGCTTGTGCCAGAACGGTAGCTGTGGTCGTTCCATCACCGGCGATATCTGCGGTTTTGCTCGCCACTTCCTTGAGCATTTGAGCACCCATGTTTTCAATGGCGTCTTTCAACTCAATTTCTTTAGCTACCGATACACCGTCTTTGGTGATGTGCGGTGCGCCGAATTTTTTATCAATAACCACATTGCGGCCCTTTGGACCCAAGGTTACTTTAACTGCATTGGCCAACGCATCTACTCCAGCTTTAAGCTTTTCACGTGCGTGGGTATTAAAAGTGATTTCTTTTGCCATGGTTGTTTTTCTTTAATCGGTTGTGATTAATACTTGGTTTAAACGATTGCGTAAATGTCTGATTCACGCATGATGAGGTACTCTTTGCCGTCTACGGTGATTTCTGTACCTGAATATTTTCCATAAAGCACGGTGTCGCCTGATTTAACGGTCATGGGCTCATCCTTTTTGCCCGCGCCCACCGCTACTACTGTTCCGCGCTGTGGCTTTTCTTTCGCTGTGTCCGGAATGATGATGCCGCTGGCTGTAGTTGTTTCTGCAGCGCTGGGCTCAACGAGCACGCGGTCTGCAAGGGGTTTCACGTTGACTGACATGATGAAATGTATTTTATCGGTTAATTGAAATTGTTTGACGCGCCGCCGTAGTCACCTTTTGTGCCAAGGACGGATACTGAATATTTTGTCAGGTATAGACAAAAAAAATGTCAGTGTTGTAAGACACACTGACATTTTCAATGAGATTCAAAAGGGATTACTGACCTTCCGCCGGTGCTTGTTCAGCAGGCTGTTCTTGCGTTTGCTCAGTAGCCGCAGGCTCAGAACCGCCTTCGCTGATCGAAGAACTGGTATACCAACGGGCTGAAATCAGGCAAAGCACAAAGAGTGCAATACCCAAATACCATGTTGCTTTTTCAAGAAAGTCAGCTGTGCGTTGAACGCCGCCAACTTGTGTGGCACCCTGAAATCCTACAGCCAAGCCGCCGCCTTTAGGGTTTTGAACCAATACA
>Ga0315899_10008399_pt1 | contig 11069 bp, 10 predicted proteins | sample LakEriMetagenome_2_FD_203518 | JGI IMG/M metagenome (GOLD analysis project Ga0315899, IMG submission 203518) | Freshwater fungal communities from buoy surface, Lake Erie, Ohio, United States - Buoy 4 MA112 | ecosystem: Environmental > Aquatic > Freshwater > Lake | place: USA: Lake Erie, Ohio...
GGCGACCACGAAGCCAGCGGGTGGCTCAGCTTTCGGTGTCGCCTCCCCCTGCAATCGCAGGGGGAGAGAGGGGGGCCACCCGCCTACGTAATTGACGCGACCCGCCTAAGTAGTTGACACCGGGCATGCATAGCCGTTCCAGCTGCTGCGGTCCATCCAGGCGACGGTGTCCCACACCGCGGCGCACCAGCATTCCGTTCTTTTGTTCGACCCAGGCCTGGTCATTGGATTTGTAGGCCCGCGAGCGGGTCAGCTCCACTGGTTTGGCAGCCTCGGCGCACCAGCGCTCAAGATCCTCGTTCATGAACACCGTGTCGATATCCACGTCGAGGCCGCGCAGCGGCAGTGGCATCAGCTTCTGCAGCTCCTGCAGCGCAGAGCGCACCAGCAGCCCATCTCGGCTGGGCAAGGGCACACATTCACTCCAGCCGCTCGCCACATCGGTGAGAACAAGAGTCCACAGGAACGGGCCCTCCATGCGCCCGCCGCAGTGGGCCACCAGGTCCATCTCAAACCAGCCCCGGCTGCACATCCTTCCAGCCGTTGAATGTGCGCATCGTGGTGCGCCTCCGTACCCCGGTGACGACGCGTGTACGGCGGCGGCGATGCTGACCACCCTGCGCAGAGCGGGCGGGTGCCAGCAGTCGATCGTTCGTCGCCGGGCTGATCTGCAGCAGCTTTTGCCGTAGATCCGGATCGCCCTGCCAATGGCCATGTCGCACCAGCGCCGTCATCAGTGTGGGCAGTACCGCCGCCAGGCGTTTGCCGCAGAGATGGTCACTCGCCTCCCAGAGCATTTCCACCAGCTGAACCACATCCGGGCCATAACGGCGGCTCCTGCCAACCTCAGCTGAATCGTGACCAGCGTCAGCACGAGCCGGTGGTCCCCCATGGTCCGCCGGCTGCTGGCGCAACAACCGCAGGACCGTTTTGCGATGCAACCCGCTCAGCTCGACCAGCTCGTCCACCAAGGCACCCTTCTCCTGATAGCTCAAGGCTGGGTAACGGCTCCGGGCAGCCTCCAGAAGGCGCTGGAGCTGCTCATGCTGGGCCCTACGAACAGCCGGTTCTGAGCGTTCCACAAAAGGAACATTCCATATGAGTCAACAAACATACTAGGAGTAACAAGATTTACGAGTCAATGTGCATTAACCGGAAGTGGTCTGGATCAATCCTTATCCACCTGAAGACGAATCTAAACCAGCTATGTTTGTTACGGCGATATGATAGGCGGCAGTTGCGTCAACCTTCCTGGCAGTTACCGTGGTGGAAGGTATACAAGAAAGATCGGAATTGAAAGGAACGTGGTTTAGTGAGGCCTCAATAACCTAACCTTTAACATCCTGGTTTTCCACAATGTTCTGGGAATATTGCAGTGGTTGCATAAATCTGCTGGGAAGCTTCAATGATTCAAATTAACTTGTCGATGATAGATATAATGATCTTTGTTTATGTTGCCTGATTTGCAGCTTTTTCATTTCCGCAGAAGCTCAGCAATGTTCTTATTTTTTGAGGTACCCTTAAGACGTTGCTGGTTTCACCCTTACATGCTATAGACTATAGTAAAGCATAACTATACTTACACACTTAAACTTTTTATAATGGGAATACATGTGCATAGAATAATAAGCTTATGCAAGCTTAAATTAGTTCAAAAAAAAGAATAATAATCATGAATACGTATCAAGTAATGAAGATAGTTAAATTTTAATAAAAGATAAGTGTTGTAGTGAAGTGAATTAGTTTAATCCGGAATCTCACAACCATAAGTTTTGACTGGATTAGCCGATACCACAATAATTGCAGCTTCACAAATCTTATTTCCAGGGCCTTGTAGAGTGTAGCCAGTATTAAGTCGATTCAAAATTAACACACCAGGCTTAGTATATCTTAACGTAACATTATCTTGTATTTTAATAATGTTCTTTCTTAGTTTACTTACTAGGTTTGGGCTCAAATTCGTACTTGGGTTTAGATCAGTAATCATCTGCCAAAAAGAAACTAATGAATTAAAGCCATTATAACCATTCCAATTATGTTTAGGACCGTAATATTCTTGATATTCATTGTTTATTAAAGGATTTTCAATGCTGTTGTTCTGTTTGGTCCTCCAGTCAGGTGGTGCTATTCGAAAAATAGAGAATCTAAGATTTTTTTTCTTGGTACTTAGTTCTAAATTCATAAACTTTTGAAGAGAGTCAATAAGATTTTGGTCATAGTAATCTGGGCCTACATAGAGCCAAATATTAGTTGGTTCGCTATACTGAGTCTGCATGAATGCTGCTATTCGAGATCTTAGGATAGATTTCGTTTCATCCTTAAACGGGTTGCGATTGGGGTTTAGTGCCAAGACCAATTCAGATTCTAATGGTTTATCAGATGGGAGTAATACCAATTCTCTAATATCAATTGGTTCGCAGATTCCTTTAGCTTGAAAAGCCTCTCTTCGAAATGCTTGACATATTTCCTCCTTAAAAGAGATAGACGATAAATCCTTAGAATCATAGTAAATAATAAGTTTACTTGGTAGATCAGAAAGGGATTGATCGTTACGTCTCATTCGTATAAATCTAATCATGTTAGTTGCAACTTGGTTGCTTGATGGCAAAAGTGAAGGGGTATCGATAGAAGAACTTTCTTTCCCGTGCAGAATAGATCCTGAAAAAATTGGTAAATTGTTTGATTTATAACAAGGATAGTGCTTGGCACTGCGCCACGTGTCACTATGTCCTATTAAGGCAGTTATGGGGGTGAAGTCATCAGTCAGATATTTTGTAAGGTTGGAAATTTCATCAGCTGGGTAAAAACGTTCAGCATTCGAATTGGTATCATCAATTATCAAGATTTTGATGAAGACTGGATGAGATGGCTTTTCTTGTTCATTGTACTTTATGATAAAGCGTTGAGCAGTATCGACTCCTCGCAAAAGGCTAATAGCAGGAGGGTCAGGACCGCGCACAGCCCCAGGTATGTTAGATAGCGAAAGCGCAACAGCAATATTAATCTTAAGAGGACTAGGTTGAATATTATCAATTGAAGCATTATTTTCAAGTATTCTAACAAGGGGTAGATACCGACTGAAGATATTTGCGCGATTAGTATTGACGGTATTTTCATTATCTTTTATGTACTTGTGCATGTATTTAATAACCTCTCTAAGTAAACTTGGATTATTAGAATGTATACTATACCTTGTATTTGACTCTTCTTGTAATTCATTTTCTAGTACTTGAAAGAAATTACTTTTAGAATTTCGTATTATCATTTGTCTAGATTTTTCTAACGCTTCAATGTCCCTAATGGGTTCAGAGGAACAAGCCTGAATCGGAGGTTTGGGAATTTGTTTAATTTTGAATAATTGGCTAATGAATAAGTTATTTTTAATTTTAAAAAATATAAATAAGTTTGAGGAAGCAGCTAATAACATCACACTTAGTGATATGATAAGAAAATATCTCTTTTGGTAATAAAATTCAGAAATGGATTTTTCTTGAGATTTATGGTCAGATTCAAGACTATATGTCATAGTGTAATTTCGAAATTTAGATGTAATTTGTTTGCAAGTTTCATGATAAACGGCAAGGTTTTTATAGATACCATTTTTCTCTAGTATCAAATACTCTTGAAGAGTATTAAGCAATCTCAAAGTATTTTCATAAAGTACTGAAGTGTAAGATTTTTTTAAAATTTTATTCATACTATAAAGAAATTCTAAGTTTTGTTTAGATTTGTTGATTGCTTCTTTGAGTATATCTTCATTCATGGATTGATTTTGAATAAATTTACCAAGTTGCTCCTCAATAGTTAACATTAAATTGAACAAATCGTCGTGCTTTTGTTGTACTTGCTCTTTATCACGTCTTAGCTTATTAAGTAAATCTGTAAATGGCTTAACAAGTACAGCTAAGTCGAAGCTCATAAGTCCAAAACAAAATAAATAAAATTACTTAGGATAAATCTGACGCTATGAGCATACCAGAATTGCTGAGCTTTTGCAAGACGCACCGGAAGAAATGTTTAGTTAATAGTGGGCACCTCATGAAATACGAGTGACCTTCGATAACGTGCCATCTAAAGCATTGCAGCAACAAGCTTGCTCCACCCTCTGGCGAACAGAAAAGGCGACTGTTAGAGCTGCACTAGATAAACTTTTTGACTGTAACAGAAATAAGATGCTTACACTTATGGGAATACGATCTACCCAGTGGGAAGCTTTGTAATCATTTTCCCATATAATTGTTAATATTTGTTAATCATGCATTTGGATTTATCGCCTCGTCCAGGTTATAGGGTTAAAATGGCTAGTATAAAGTTAATAAACTTATTATGGTGTCCTGCAACAATGCTTTCTTTCATTTATCAAAATTTATTACAATGTGGAGAACCAACGATATTTTCAAATTTTATTTTAATAGTATATACAAAACTTGGTTTATTATTACATTTGATGCGCTCGGAGGAATGTGAATCATATTAAATTAACACCAAATACTAACTTATCTATCATCCCACTTTGGCATGGTCTTTTCGGTCTACATTATTATTTAAATGGAAGGAAAAAACAAGCTATACTCTTTCTTATGTCCTATTTTATCTTTCCAATATGGTTAACTTGGATAGTATATAATTTTTGGAAGATATCTGAACACAACCGAGCGCAGGTGGATCAAGAGAAAAACACTTTAGAAGAAGCATTGAATGCACCCATACAGTTAATCAAACGCTTCAAGAATAATTCAGTAGATCATCTAAGTGAGTCAATACAAGATGTTGACGAAACAGAACTTGCGGAGCTTAAGATTCATATAAAAAGTAATCTTGATCAGATCTCAAATAATCAAAGGATTGATTAACTATCAGTTCTTGTTCAAGACGGCAGGAAAGCCTGTTCAATTTAAATCAATATTTAATTCAGCATAAAGCAGATTATATAGAGTACGAACTGAGAAGGTTGCTTTGATACCTCCTTTTTTTACACTTCATGGAGGTTGAAAGTATCTCTTCATCAACCTTCTGTTGCAAATCTTGAGATTTTTAATAATCTATTTTATGCAGCTTATTGCTTTTCTAATTGGGGATTCTTTAAAAAAACCAACCAGCCAGGCAGCTTGATTTAACCCTAGCGCGAGGCGATAAAGAACAATTCAGTTCGACTATGCAGTGATCAGAAGTTCGCTTGTAACAAGCTGCCATATGTGCTTGAGCAACATCCATGAAGATATAGGCCTCTGCCATGCGTAAAACCAAGCAGAAATAAAGACAATAAAGAGGCGGAGGAGCCTCCGGATCTTCTCGGCACGCATCACCAGAAACGACATCGAGATTGAGGTTTCTGCACCTTTCTCAAGTCGAGCCATGATCAGCCTGAGCGAATACTTCCGCTTCCCTGAGCCAAATACACCCTCAACCACATTGCGCCTGCGCTGGTCTGCACTGAGCTGCTGTTTGTGGATGTCATTGATCACGGGATTCTTCGACGGCCTCCCTAACCTTTTGCCTGATAGCCGTATGCTGTTCCTCGAGCAGAAGTTTCTATTCTTGGTGTTAATATAGATGCGGTCGGCGCAGATTCTCTCAGGGTAGCAACCGTATTCTTGCTTGTACTTTTTGGCTTGAGGAAACAGATCCTCAGATTCATTGTAAGGATCCCAGCTAATTCTGTGCAGGAAGGCAAACCCATTTCGTACAGAAACGCTGATCTTTGCGCCGAATTCAACGGCGGCTCTTGCCTTGCCACGAACGATGGTATGAACCTGTCGCTGAACCAAGTTCACAATTCGGTCGGGGATGCTACGTGTATTGCTGTAGAGCAGAATGCTTTGCTGGCGGTGTAGTTCACTAATCACTAAAAGTTTCTGCCACCAATGAGTTTTGAGATCTGAAAGCCTTGCCCCAGAAGCGATCAGGGCATCGATGGCATCTAGATTTCGCAATGGTGTTTTGATCGAATACCCGACAAAGCCAAGAAAAAGCTGCATATAAGCATTTTCTCGGATCTGCTCAACGGTCTCCTCGTCGCTTAAGCCAAGTCGCTGCTTGATGAACAGCGCGCCAAACGCCAGGCGTGCAGGCTTTGCAGCAGCCCCAATTGTGGGGCTGAATTAAGGAGCATATGCTTCTTCTATCTCGTCAGATGCCATCAACGTAGCGAAAGGAACCCAGCGATTCTCCCAGTCTAACATACCGCCAAAAGGCACATGAAACTCTTCGATTGAGAGCTGCCAGTTATGGTGTTGTCGGCACATCTGCAGCGATCAGCAGTTGGAGCAATCGTGAATTGCTCTGTTCCGGGCTAGTTTAACGCCTCTCTTTTGCAGACACAATTTGCGCTGCAAAGGATTTGCCTTTCTCAGGAGTCCCCAATTGATTAATGGAATAACATCTCAGTATTTTTTTGTGCATTTCATTAGAAGGACGGTTATTACGTTTTCTAAACCACACGTTGAATTAGCAGGCAGACAAGATTAAACAATAAAAGCAACTTTGCTGAAATGACTATAAAACTAGCATAAATATAATCTTATTTATACAAAAGATTAAATAAACCTTTCTAATCCTTTTATGGTGTGTAAATCAACTTGTAACATTATGTTGCGGTTGGCGTGTGGAAGTTTTTTTCTTTCACTTCTTCCAGGTATTAACCTATTTTGAAGTAGGACAAAATTGAATCTTTTGACTAAGGTGGCTGGCTTCTGCATGTCGTAGCTGACCCATCAGTGGTTAGATTAACCTTATGTTTGACTATAAAATTGTGGTAACCAACGGACACGCACAAAATCATCAAGATTAAACCAAATGAGTTATGCAGCTTTCGAGGCTATTTCTTTCCCGAGAAGCCTTCGAATCGCTGACAATGACGAGACCCTTGAATGTGACAGCGCAAATCCGTAACCGGCTGTTTGCCTCATATACTCATCATAACAGTAGCTTCAGCTTATTCTACATACAGTCAAGTCCATATTGCCTAACTATCTAGGTAGCAATCGGTTCTGACTGGTCGGGCAATTTTTAACAGGCTCGCTTGGTCGGGATCAAGGCGACGTCCAAAACTGTAATCCTAAGTCACAAATTACCAGCATTCTCCCATGCTTACGAGTAATCCACTATAATGCTGAAATCACCAAGCGAGGCATCGCAGGCCTGGGATGGTTTGTCTGCTAGCTCCAATCCATGCTGAATAAGCAATTAGACCACACGACTCCAATCCATGTTTCGTCTAGCGCCTGTTCCCCCCCCATACGAAATGTCCGACGAAGAGAGCATGGTTTTTTGGCGTGGATTGTTTGGTGATCAACACAGCGGATTCCCCACCCGCGTCAGTTCCTTCCAATTGATGATTCAACCCTTGCAGCGGTCAAGGTATTTTGTTTCCTTAGCCATCTTGGCCTTACTTGGGTTAACAGGTTGTGGCAAGAAGCTTCCCGACTGCTCCCAGAATGATCTTGGCAAGACTGTTAATGCCAGTGCGTCTTCCGCTAGCCCACCTTCACTATCAGTCCCGAGGAAACCCGTTGCAGCCAAGGATGTCTTGATCGGTATCGATGGCAGCGGCTCCATGTTCGGATATACCCAAGCCCCTTACCCCTCATCCTGGCTACGGTTGCTTCAATCCGTGAATCTCTCTGCTAATACCCTGGGGCTTCAAGCCAAGGCTTTCCGGGTGGGTGGCGGCACCGCCACCGAGCTAGCTTCCGGTTCCACCACAACAGCCAGCAACCCCTGCTTTTTTAAGGGATGTGCTCCCTTTCAGCCCGTTGCCTCCAGCCTTCAGACACTCTGGCAGCGTGGATATACAGGCCAATCCCCTCCACTGCGGCTGTTGATAAGCGATTTAGAGGTGAACGAGGGCGAGGTTTCCCCACTCATCGCCGGGATAAAAACGGATCTCGCCAAAGGAGCTTCTGCGGGGGTTCTGGCCCTGAAGTTGCCATTTAGCGGCCCAGTCTTTGATTCTCAGGCTCGACCCCTGTTCAAGGGCACGCTCAATCGACCGCTCTATCTCCTGGCGACTGGCCCTGCTGACCAGGTGAAGGCCCTGCTGGAAGAAATCAGAAAAATCATGGCCCAGAAGGGAATACAGAGCCAAGAGCTTTCTGTTTTTGGTGACCTGAACAGCAACCCAACTCTCACGGCAAAGGACGCCAGGGTGATCCCACCGGAGAAAGGAGCGGTGGGGGTACCCGTTCAGTTCAGTACTGGTCGCTTCAATCCCGGCAGCAATAGCGACTATCGCTTCATCCAATTGAAGCCTGGCGCCACTGGCTTCTCTGTGATGACCATCAAACCCTGGAGCGGAGGCACAACGCGCCCGGATCTGGGTTTGGTGCGGTTGGAACGTATACCCCTTAGTCCCAATGACAGCACCTCCCCAGGTGGGGTCAAAATTCGCCATATGATTGTGTCGGGAAATCAGGTCCGTCTTGATCTGGACGTTCCACCATCTACCCCCTCTGGCGCAATGCGAGCAACGATCGAGACCTTACCGGAGCAATGGTGGATTGACTGGGATCGGGAGAATCGCAACGATCTGAAACCAGCCGAAAAGGCAGAGAAGACAGATGGTCTTCTGTTATTGCTGAACACCCTCAGCACTGAAATCCGCCAGGCGAAAGGCACACCACCTGCCGCCACACTTTGCATGGCTTTTCAAACCACTCCCTAATTCATCTTCATCATGCGTAACACTCAATACATCTGGCTAGGCATCAGTGTGATGTGCGGGATTCTCTGGGTTTTCTTAGTCCAAAGCTGGTTATTTTTAAATATTTTTCCAGGCCTTTTGGTCGGTCCAGGTCTCAATTTGGAGGAATACCTCCAAACCGGCAGCAGTCCTTCCTTCACCATTCTTTGGTTCAGTTGCCTGGTAGCGCTATTTATCTGGTTGTACGTAACAACAACCTCAAGGCCACGAAATGGGGATGAAGTAAGACAAATGCAACCCCGCTGGTGGCTTGCAGCCACCCTGCTGGTCGTGTTGGGCTGGCTTTACCAGTTGCTTTTCACGGTTTTCATCTGGCAGGTGCGAGGACAGTCTCCAACCAATGTTAGCGGAATGAACTACTTCCCTATCCCCCCTGCCGGGTGGCTGTTACTGATGGTTTTTGTTATTTTTGACGTAATTCTGCTATTTTGGCTTCCAACGCTTCTGGCATCCCCTAAGACCTTTCGGTTGGTAGTGCCCGGTGCTGTTCGCCTAATGGGAGGTCGTTGACATGCAACTTTTTGCCATCGGTGTCGGCGGCAGCGGGGCAAAATGCCTCGAGGCCCTCACCCATCTACACGCCTGCGGTCTTTTGAAAGATACCAACGGTAATCCGGTACGGCTCGGCACCTTCCTCGTCGAACCGGATCAGGAGAGCACCTTGCTCACCCGGGCGGAAACAGCGATTGAGCGTTACAGCAAGATGCACGCTTCGCTCAACAAAAAAACAACAACTTTCGCCCGCGGTGAACTTCGTCATTACGGCACTTGGAGCCCCCTTAGCAGTTCCTCCGGAGCCATCCGTCTCGATCAGATTTTTTCCAGACCCGTGCTACGGACCCAGGCCGCAGGATTGGCATCCATTTTTGATTGCCTGTTTCCACCGGAGGAACAAAGTGCTGATTTGGTAGTCGGATTTCGTGGTCGTCCACCCATCGGTGCGGCAGTAATGAGCCGTGTCAGTTTGGCCAGCGAAGCCCAGACAGGACAATGGCAGCAGTTGTTGGGTGATGTGAAGGCGGCCACCGGTGGTGGGGAGACAACGATCATCCACCTGTTTGGCAGTGTCTTTGGCGGGACGGGCGCTGCTGGCGTGCCCACCCTCGGCCAGATGCTCAAAAACTGGCTTCGAGATGAAAAGTTGCTCAGTGTGCGTGTGAATGCCTCTTTATTGCTTCCCTACTTTGATTTCGAAGGCCAAGGGGAAGAAGATACAGGTGTCCATGCTGAGGCCCGCAATTTTCAGCTCAATACGGACGCTGCCCTTCAGCATCTTTGCGCCAGGGGGCAAAGTTGCTTCGACCATGTCTACTTGATCGGCAGCGACATCAAAGCCCGTTATGGTTTCAGCATTGGCGGGCGGTCCCAGGAAAATGCTGCCCATCTTGTGGAACTGCTGGCAGCCTTGGGCGCAAGACACGGTCTCCAACCTGCCGCTGAAACTGGCTATGCCTACGTAATCAGTCGCGCCAAGCAGAATCAGATTACCTGGACTGACATACCTGATAATGAAGTTGTGGGAGTTGGGCTGGCCCGCGGCGCACGCTTCGCCGTGGCTTGGCTCAACAACTTCAGCCTTGAGCTGGATCGTGCCCAAACGATGCCGATGCTCAAGTTCCTCAGTGGTGCACCCTGGTCAAGGCAATTTTTTCAGCCCAACGGGCAGGACAATGAGTTTCAAGGCGGGCGCCCAAGCATCCGTAATGTCGATGAGCTGAATCTCAAAGCCGCCATTGATGCCTACAGCGAAACCCTCCTGCAGTGGTTCTATCAGCTGAGCGCCAATACCGGATCAGGATTCAGCCAGGAGATCTTCTCTCCAGATTTGCTGCGCCGCAATAGCAGCCACGAAAATGATCTAGCCATGGTGGTGCGTGGTTCCGCGCGTCCTACGCGAGATTCCCATTCCGACACCGTTGAGTCCATAAAAGTGCGTATCGACGATTTGCCTAAGGAACAGTTGACTTCAAGAGGAGTTGCTGGCCTGGCGGACACACTCTGGGATCAAGCTTACTGAAGTCGCTCATCGTTTACCCCTTCGCACCACTCCCATGCCTACAAACGACAATTCACCAAACATCCTGCACCATCCCTGGTTTCCCAAAACAGATCCACCTATGGGGGGAGGCTCCCGTTCAGGGGATTGGTTGATTCGTGATCAGCGGAAGCTGGGCACCATCGCCGAAAGCCTCGTTTATGAGGTCGCCAGCAGTCGTGTCAACTCGCTTCCTTCCCCTTGGTCCCGCGCCCTGCAGTTTGAGCAGGCGGTGATCAACGAGCGCTATCCAACTCGCGACGATCTACTCGATGAGCTATTCGGTTGCCTTGCCACAGTAGCCCTTTGGGAAATGGTTGGACTCAAGATGGA
>Ga0315899_10008403_pt1 | contig 11068 bp, 11 predicted proteins | sample LakEriMetagenome_2_FD_203518 | JGI IMG/M metagenome (GOLD analysis project Ga0315899, IMG submission 203518) | Freshwater fungal communities from buoy surface, Lake Erie, Ohio, United States - Buoy 4 MA112 | ecosystem: Environmental > Aquatic > Freshwater > Lake | place: USA: Lake Erie, Ohio...
TTCCTATATAATTGATCACCGTTGATGCGTCACCCCCCCCTGTGTCAGGATAGTTATCGCACGACCGCTGTAAGGGCAGCGGTCGTGCGACAACTATCCTGACACAGGGGGTCGCCTTCCAATCGATTCGCCGCACACGATCACCGGGGGCATATGGATGCAGGTCACGAAACTCGCCGCCGTCACCGGGACGCGCCGAGGCGTGCATGCCGGTGAGCCCGGTGAGTCGGAAGGGTAGCGGGAACTCCCGCAGTGAAATCACCGGCGGGTTCACCACACGCTCGGCTACTACAAACGGTGATGGCATACTCACCCATGGTCCGTCCGCATCGCCAAGGCGGTATGACACCTCGACAAGGCACTGGCGTCCGGAGTGACGGATGACATGCTCTCCGTTCGCGACCGTTCGTGCGCGCGCCGTGAGGATCATCTCACGCACTTCACCGAGCGCCGACCGCATGCGCAGGTGTACGAGCTCAGCGTCGGGAGGTGGCTCTGCGGTAAGGCGAGAAGACAACGTCTGTTGATTCTGCGCGGTACCCTGACGCGTTACGTCGAAACGCAGTGAACTCTACGTACCAACGACGGGGCGCCGGTCGAAAACGGCGTAGTGGAGAGGCGCCTACGGCCAAAGTGCAAACTCCCTAAGTAATGTGCTACCCTCACGATCCGCGAGAACAAGTGCGGTAGTGTCGGAGAACGCAACTACTTGCTGCCCATCGTCGAATCGATGTTGATTCCATGTCCCGCGGGGTGAGAGTCTCCACCATTCTTCGGACTTACCGCCAGTGAAACGACGCAAGAAAATGGAACCGTCTGGCGAGGCGAGTATAGGCGGAACTATGCTCGGTCCTCCGGCTCCCCATAGGGGAGGCGTATTGATCGGCGGTACTTTACGGCTTAATGCGGACAAGCGTGAAGCCAGTGGCCCCGCGCTTTCGATTTGCCCCTCTCCCCATTTACGAATCTCGCTAGTCATTCTCGACGTGATTACGCTGGTCGGGAGTTCCACCGATTCACGTTGTAGGCGGGCTGACTTCAGCGCGTATCGAAAAAGCGAATCTCCGTCGAAAGCGAATACGGCAGAGCTGGTAATCGCAATTCCAGCGCGCTTTCCAAGCGGCCGAAGCATTTCTGCAGCTCCTGTTTGCTGAACACTCCGCAGAAATTCGGATTCGCGGAACCCCCCAAGAGATACACCGCTGCCCGAGGAATCTCTCAACTCGATCTGTGCCAACGGGCGCACTGCACCAGTGAGGGAAGAATAGTCCGCTGGTAAACTCCTCAGTAGCCACCGACCATCTTGAAGAAATCCAATCACACTCAAGCCGGGGCGATCGGTAGCGGATGACAAAGGCGTCTGACCGACTAGGTGTCCATCCGTTCTGTGATAATGAACAACTTTACGCTGACGTGCATCGTAAACTCTCAGAGAGCTGTCAACCGATGCTATCGCGCGAATTGAAAGCAGCTCACCTGGTCCACGACCCCTCCCAGGGGTGCGCCAAAGGACTGAATCAGCCTTGCTGACCAGATAGACCGCTCCATCGGATTCGGATGCTACCACCCAGCCATTGCTTACGCTTATCGCTGCAGATACGTCAATGTTCTCGAGAGAACGGTACGACTGAACAAGAGCTTCCGCGCTGACGCTTGCTGTGGCTTTAGGCTCGTCTTGCCTGTTGCATGCGCACAATAGAATAGTCCCGATCCACTGTCGATATCGCTTCATCGCTGTGCGCTCCTGAATTCCGCAATTCTGGCTCCGTCTTTCACCCATCGGCGTTCCCCTCGTGCTGAGGTCCAGAAAATATGTGAGTCAGACCCCGGCAAGCGGGAGGACTCATGGGGAAATCGCGGTTCACGGACGAGCAGATCCTTGGCGTGCTACGCGAAGTTGACAGCGGGGCGAAGCTGAAGTCGGTGTGTCGTCGGCTGGGGATCACCGAGACGACGTATTGCCGCTGGAAAGCGAAGTTCGGCGATATGTAGGTCCCCGAGGCGCGGCGACTCCGGGCGCTCGAAGAGGAGAATCGTCGGCTCAAGCGCCTCGTCGCCGACCAGGCGCTGAACATCCAGGCGCTCACGGATGTCGCGGAAAAAGACTGGTGACTGCCGAGCAGCGGCGCAGTGCGGTCACCTATGTCCAGAAAGGCGCCGCCGTCAGTGAGCGTCGCGCCTGCCGCTGGCTTGGCGTGCACCGGGCACCGGTGCGCTACGTGGCAACGCCACGGCGCAACGACGGCCCGTTGCGGACGCGTCTGCAGCAACTGGCCGGCGATCATCCCCGATGGGGCGCGCCGTTGCTCACGTGGCAGTTGCAGCGCGAGGGCTGGCCCGACAATCACAAGCGCATCGAGCGCGTCTCCCGACAGGCGGGTCTGGCCGTGCGCAAGCGCAGCCGTCGGAAATCGACGCGCCCGCGCGTTCCGCACGAGCCCGCGAGCAGGCCGAACACGCGCTGGGCCATGGACTTCATGCGCGATACGTTCGCCACGGGCCGGGTGTTTCGGTTGTTCAACGTGGTCGATGACTGCACACGCGAGCCGTTGGCGATGGCGGTGGACACGTCGTTCCCCGGCAGTGCCGTCGCCGCGGTGCTCACGCAGCGCGTCGCGGCGCGAGGCCGACCGGACCGAATCGTCTACGATAACGGGCCGGAGTTCATCAGTCGCGCGCTCACGGTCTGGGCCGCCGAGCATCGGGTGATCATTCCGCACATTCAACCACGCCAGCCGAATCAGCACGCGTGCGTGGAGAGCTTCAACAGCCGCGTGCGGGACGAGTGCCTCAATCAGCAATGGTTTCTCTCGCTCGCGGACGCGCGGCGTAGGATCGCGGACGACCAACACGAATTCCGCACGGCCCGTCGACACAGTGCGCTGGGGGATCGCCCCCCCGGCCGAATTTGCTGCATCATTCACCAACATGGATCATCCTACTCCATCTCTCACATAATGACCGGACCTGAGACGGGGGGAACGTCGTCTGGGCGTCCACTGCAGCGCCCCCGAAAGCTCCAAGCATGAGCACAGTGATATTCAGCACCAGAAGCGACCGAATCCCCCTCATAGCCCACTCGCCGACTCGTTGATGCCCTGACGATATCGGCGATGTCAGGGAAGGATGTCACCGCCGACGTGACAAGTACACGACTTTGGATACGTCGTTGCTGTCGGTTTCGACTCCCAGAACCGCGTCTTGGGAAAAGGAAAAGGGCCGAAACCGATGCGGGAACTGGACGGGCGTAGCACTGTTGCCCCCAACTCGATACCACTGGCGACTAGCTCCTCGGGCGTCGTCGTTCAGATCGAACTTCTGCAACCAGTACTCCTTCCCTAATCCACACTTGATGGAAGAGTACAGCGGCAACGAATCTGCGTTCGATAACCGGACCCTCTTGACTACCACATCAACGTCGCTGCTCAGCTGATTCTCAGTCGGCTGCAGTCCACTCTCGAAGTACTCTTGCTCGACACGGTACCGAGCGTGCAGGCGAAGCTCCTGTTCGCCGATCGGACGCCTTGCGACTCTGATCGGTACGCGAGAAGAGTCGACTTTTCCGCGGGCACTTATGCGATAGGCGGTGCGACCAGAGGCGCTTACTCCAATCAGTCCCTCATTGCCACAGGACGACCACATCGGAAATGGCCGCAGCCATCGCAATTCCGCGGCAGTGGTGCCTGCGTGACGCCAGACTGTATCGGCTACTCCGTCGTGCACATGAATCACCGACTGAAAAGCTAGATCAGTCTCGTTCGAAACATTGCGCGTAATGACTACCGCAACGTAGTTCCCAGCCGAACCGGAAACCGCAAACGGGAGATGGGCAACGATCTTGGGCATATCCGATCGCATTACCCCAGATATCAGCCGTAGATCATACGATTGAGCAGCTGAAAGATAAGAGTCGACGCCAACAACCTGATGTCGTCCGAGATCAACAACTGTCGGTGCCTCTCCGGACGCTTCTTCCCCGGCGAACAGAAACGGAAAGAGGAAATCCGAAGGCCCGCGACCCCTGCGACCGCCACTCCTAAGCACGGCGCCGGTCGAATCGAAAACGGTCAAAAAGGGCGACGTTGCTGCGAGAACCCAGATACGCCCAGCGCTATCCCTAAACACATCACGCACAACGTCGACGGTGTCAATCTCTATGCTGCGCGATCGCACATAAGACTCCACCTTGCCAATCGGCTCCGGTTCGTAGCGATCACACGCGATTACCGCCCAGAGAAACAGTGCGGTCACGATGCTGACCGGGTGTTGCACGTAACGGTTGCCCATTCACTGGCCTCCGAGCATCACGGCCACGCGCGCCAAGTCGCTCGAATGCGATGAGGCGCGCACGATGCCGCCATCATCGACAAGAAGGACCCAAGGGGTCCTGCTTGCTAACCGTTGTTTAACCGTTTCGCTCTCGCTGCGTTCAAACGACAATACAGGCAAGCGAACCCCGGCCTGTTCTGCGTATCGCTGGGTGACGCCTTCGCCTTCTGACGTAATGACAATAATCCTTGTCTTGGAAGGAACGCGCTCTAGGTCGCTGCGAATCTGAGGTAACGCCTCGGTGCACCATTTGCACGTGGATCGCAGAGATACCAGCAGTGCTTTCGTTCCATCGTCCAAGCGCATGTCCTCGTGGCGTCCGCCTGTCGATCCACGTAGGACGGGCAAAGAGTCGCCGACTTCTGCAAAGGTAGCAGTGCGATTCCCGACAGGGCTGGGCCTTCGAGCATGTGCCGCGACACCATACGCGACCTGAGCTGCCAGCAGGATCGCCAAAGCTCCCTGGGCGACGACCTTCGAATATGCCGCTTTCGGCTTCACAATCATCCCCTCCTGAGCAACAAGCGACGCTTGATCGGATCAGGTGATTCTCAACCACCGCTGCACCATTGCGGCAGGCACTACCAACAGAAGGACCATTGCCGTAGGTACATGAACCACCGCGAACCTTCGGCACTTCATGCTTGAACGCCAGTACCCGATTCCGGGGGGGGCGATGGATCAAGAACCGTTTCGAGTACCTGACTTGCCGGCAGAACGACTACGGCGCGATCTCCGATTTCCACGATCCGATAGATCGCCTTGATATGTGCGTCAATGGTATGAAGCGACCTGTTCATTCGCGAAGCAATCGCTTTTCTGGAGCATCCTTGCATCAGGTGCACCACTAACTGCCGGCGGACCGGACTTCGATTCAACAACTCGCGCAAGGCAATGACTTGAGCGGAGGACTCGCGGCGTTCCCCCCATCTCAGGTCCAGTAATTAATGTGAGAGATGGAGAAGGGTGATCCGTGTCGGTGAATGATGCAGCAAACTCGGCCGGGGTGCGATCCCCCAGCGCACTGTGGCGACGTGCTGTGCGGAACTCGTGTTGGTAGGCCTCGATCGTGCGCCGGGCGTCTGCGAGCGAGAGAAACCAATGTTGATTCAGGCACTCATCGCGCACGCGGCTGTTGAAGCTCTCCACGAACGCGTTCTGATTCGGTTTGCCCGGTTGAATGTGCTGCAGGGTCACGCCGTGCTCCGCTGCCCAGACCGCGAGCGCCCGACTGATGAACTCGGGCCCGTTGTCACAGACGATGCGAGCCGGTCGCCCGCGCGCCTTGACCAGGCGCGTCAGCACGGCGGCGACGGCGCTGCCCGGGAATGACGTGTCGACGTCCATCGCCAGCGGCTCGCGCGTGCAATCGTCGACCACGTTGAACAACCGAAACACCCGGCCCGTAGCGAGCGTGTCGCGCATGAAGTCCATTGACCAGCGCGTGTTCGGCGTGGTCGCGGCCTCGTGCGGCGCCCGAGGCCGTGTCAGCTTGCGACGGCTCCGCTTCCGGACGGCCAAACCGGCGTGCCGGTAGACACGCTCAATCCGCTTGTGATTATCGCCCCAGCCCTCGCGCCGCAGCTGCCACGTCAGCAGGGGCACCCCCCATCGCGGATGATCGCTGGCGAGCTGCGTCAGCCGCTCGCGCAACGGGCCGTCGTCGCGCCGTGGCGTGGCCACGTAGCGCACCGGTGCCCGGTGCACGCCAAGCCAGCGGCAGGCGCGACGCTCACTGACGGCGGCGCTGTCCTGGACATAGGTGACCGCACTGCGCCGCTGCTCGGCAGTCACCAGTCTTTTCCCGCGACATCCTTCAGCACCTGGATGTTCAGCGCCTGATCGGCGACGAGACGCTTGAGCCGACGATTCTCCTCTTCGAGCGCCCGGAGACGCCGCGCCTCAGGCACCTGCATGTCGCCGAACTTCGCTTTCCAGCGGTAGTACGTCGTCTCGGTGATCCCAAGCCGACGACACACCGACTTCAGCTTCGCCCCGCTGTCAACTTCGCGCAGCACGCCAATGATCTGCTCGTCCGTGAACCGCGATTTCCGCATGAGTCCTCCCGCTTGCCGGGGTCTGACTCACATAATATCTGGACCTCAGGACGGGGGGAACGCCGCTCGGGCAGACCTGCCATATCGTTTCTCTCGGGGCAGCGACTGTCATTAAGATCAAAGGCACACGTTGAAGCTTACAGATCCATCACGTGTTCGCAACACTGGAGTTACCAGACGTTCGTGGAGAGTCGGGTGACCAAGTTACGACGCTTCACGGCTTCGCCCCCGCTTGTGGGCCGCCTCGAATTCTTCGGGGCTGATGCCGCCAAGGTGGCTGTGCCGCCGGGTGCGATTGAAAAATGTATCGATGTAGTCAGCGATGTCCGCCAGCGCGGCGTCGCGGCTCGTATAGATCCGCTTCTTGATACGCTCCTTCTTCAAGCTGCTGAAGAACGACTCGACCACGGCATTGTCCGAGCAGTTGCCTTTCCGGCTCATGCTCGGCTCGAGGTGATTGGCGCGGCAGAAGCGCCGCCAGGCGTCACTGCCGAATTGGACGCCCTGATCGGAGCGAATCAGGGTGCTGCGCGGCCCCCGCTGCTTTACCGCCGAGGCAAATGCGTCCAAGACCAGCTCGCGGTGGATCGTCGGGCCAGCAGCCCACCCGACGACCTTACGGGAGAACAGATCGATGACGACGGTGAGGTAGAGCCAGCCTTGCCACGTCCGGATATCCGTGATGTCCGTCGCCCACGCCGCGTTGCGCTTCGTCGGCGAGAACTGGCGCTTGAGCAGGTTCGGAGTCAGCACCGCCGGCTTGCCGACCTCCCAGCGGCGCGTGCGATAGCCGTGTAGCGCCCGCCGTCCGCTTTCTCGCATCAGGCGGGCCACCCGATGCTTGCTACACGTCTTGCCCGCCTCCCGGAGATCGAGGAACACGCGCGGCGCCCCGTAGAAGCCCTGGCTTGCCTTGAACGACGCGCGGATCAATCGGAGAAGCCGCCCGTCCTCCATCGCTCGCGCCGACTGCGGGCACTTCACCCACTGGTAGTACCCACTGGGCGCGACACCCAGCTCCCGACACATCACCTCGGTCGGAAACTGCTTTCGATGCGTCTTGATGAACTCGTACGTCCGCCGAACGCGATCTGTTCTGGGCTTCGCTGGCAAGGGCGCTTCCTCTCGTTGAGGCGTTTTACCTTAGCATTCTCCACGAAAGTCAGGAAACTCCAATCCACCATTCAACTACGACCCACTAGTCGATCGGATCACCACTCGGCGCACTCCTCGCGAGCAGCACCACCAACAGTACGAGCAGGGTCGCCGACACCAAAGACAATCCCCGCACCGTCCTTTGTGAGCCGCCAAACAACCACAACCCCAAACCCGCGCCACTCTGTGCAAGAAGCTGGACAAGGGCAAAGCGTCTGAAGGGACGTACGAGGGCCGCTGCTTCGATGCGCCCGTGCCAGGGAAGGACCTGATTGAATCCGCTGAGCAGCTGAAGCAGGTGAAGTCCGGCGAGCAGTACATAGAAGCGAGGGTCGGTCGCCGATGGTGTTCGCGCAAGTTGACTCGCGCCGAGTATCAGCAACAACCACCCCGCAGGGACGCGATGGGGCAAGAACGTGCTCGCGATAGCGAGGCCCACTCCGATGGCGTGCCAAAAGCCGGGCTTGAGTACGATCGCGCACGTCCCGATGGCAACCACGCAGAATGCGAGCACGAGCAGCGCATTCGGTATTAGCCGGCGCGACTTGTGGGGCGTATTCAACAAGCAAGAAACATCGGCTTCGATGCTCATCGTCTGCGGCCTGCGCGTGCGAGAGTACGTAGCGCGATAGCTCGCGACGTTCGGTCGGCGTTGTCCTGCCAACGGAAGCACTCGCCGCCATTCGCGTGTACTGCTGCAAGATGCTGCCGACGCTCGGCCAGAAGTATGCGCTGAGCCGTCCGCGTCTGCAGTGAGCAGTGCTGCATATCCAATATGGGCAGCACATCTACGGCGATCACCCGATGACCAGCCGCGCGCCATAGACGGGCAAGCTCGACGACCTCTAAATCGAAGAAGGTGGACATCAGATAGATAATGGCGCCGCGGGGAACAATGGGGGCGCGGCGCTGGCTGAATCGAACGCCTGAAGGAGTTACCATTGCGATACACCGAAGCACCCGGTCGAGGTGTCGCTTGCCGCCGGCTGGCGATAACACGCCGTTCTGTGCCGCCACATCGATGAACCCCACGCGGTCACCTGCGCCGACCGCGGCGACCGCCAGAGACGCCGCCGCTTCGCGCGCGAGGTCCATGGCATCGAGACCGCCATGGCCCAGGAATGCACCCGACCATCCCTCCACCCGTTCGCAGATGTCGTCGCGACTGTCAAGCACGAGAATCACAGTGGCATCGGCGGTAGCGTCGGTGCGTCGTACAAGCAGGTCGCCGAACCCATGCGATCGTCTTGCGGTAGCCTTCCAGTCAATACGACGCAGTCGGTCACCGGGAGCATAGTGATGGAGATCACGGAACTCGCCGCCGTCGCCCGGTCGCGCTGAAGCGCGCGCGCCCGCAAGCCCGATAAGTCGAAACGGCGATGCAATTTCCTTGAGCGAGTGCACCGCTGGAGCGACACTTCGCTCCGCCACAACGGGAGCCGACGGTTCGCTGATCCATGCGCCATCAGCTCCAATCAGTCGATAGGAAACCTTGGCGATTTGCTGGCGACCTGAATGACGAATGATATGCTCTCCCGCAAAGCTGGCGCCTACATGTGGGGAGAGCACGAGATCCTTTGCATCCCCAATCTCGGGTACAATCCGCAGGTGCACGAACTCCGCGTCAGAGGGTGCCACGACGACAACGCGATATTCGAAGAGGCGGTCGTTGCCTACGCTACGAGCCCGTTTGAGATCGACGAGCACTGTACTCGACTCGCCAATACGAAGCCGCTGGTCTGCGCCAATCGCCGTCGAGATGAGTAGCGGAATGGCGAGCAACACGAGATCGACGCGGCTGGTGAGCGTCCCGAGCGTTACCAGCAACAATCCGATGAGCAGCGCCCGCTCAGCGACCGAGGTTCGTCGCCGAAGTGGCGCCCACACCGCTTTGGCGGCGGTCTTAGCCGCGTGATCGTCGGGACGGCTATTCATGCGCGCTTCGTACCAGCTGCCTGTGGCCCGGGTACCCGTGCGACGATTTCTGCGACGATATCGGCTGTCTTGATTCCGGCCGCCCACGCCTGCGTCGTGAGCGTCAGGCGGTGCGCAAGCACCGCCGTCGTCACACGCTTCACATCTTCGGGCAGAATAAAGTCACGACCAGCGATCACGGCAATCGACCGCGCCATCAGCAGTAGTGCCTGTGAACCACGTGGTGAGGCGCCCACGGCCAGTGCCCCATGCGAACGGGTCGCTTCTGCGAGATCAACGCAGTAACTGACAACATCGGTATCCACGGTTACCGTTTCGACACCTGCCTGCATTCGCAGAAGTGTTTCAGCATTGACCACCGGCGAAACATCCGCGCGCTCTCTTCTACGTGCGATGCGATTGAGCAGCACCCGCTGCTCACCGTCACGACCCGGGTAGCCGACACTGAGGCGAACCATGAATCGATCGAGCTGCGCCTCCGGCAATGCATACGTTCCCTCGTATTCAACGGGATTGGCGGTCGCGATCACATGAAAGGGTCGCGGGAGCGCAAAGCTCTGGCCCTCCACCGTTACCTGACCCTCGGCCATCGCCTCGAGCAGCGCCGATTGCGTCTTCGGTGCCGTGCGGTTGATTTCGTCGGCGAGAAAGAGCCCGGTGAATACCGGCCCCGCTCGGAACTCGAACGATAGTGTCGCGGGTGCGTAGATGAACGACCCAGTAATGTCGGCCGGCAGTAGGTCGGGGGTACACTGCAGGCGGCGAAAGTCGAGGCCGATGGCGGTGGCGATACTACGCGCAGCGAGCGTCTTGCCCAGCCCAGGCACATCCTCGAAGAGCGTGTGTCCGCCTGCCAGAATTGCCGCAAGGGCCAACTCGATGGCCTGGTCCATTCCGACAACGGCCGTGGCCACCTCGCTGCGAATCTTTGCAACGAGGTTGGTGATCTCAGCGATCGAGAGCGGTGCGGTAGCGGCGGTAATCGTCGTGTTCATTGATTCTCCGGTAATGTCGCTGCCTGTTCGATGGCCTTGAGGCATCGCGCAATCGCAGCAGTCGTGACTGGGTCCTGATTCCGCAGCTGCAGCATGGAGGCCGTTTCCGGTCCGAATCGCGTGGCGATCTGCTCGAACTGTTGGGCGGGGTCGAAACCGTGGCTGCGTACCTCAGCCGCCAACAGCGCGCGTAGTTGGCGGACTACCTGCGCACGGGCGAGTTGGTCTTCGCGCTCGTTGATGACGAGCGCTCGAACCAGTCGCACTGCCTTCGGACGCGCAAGACGGTCGCACGCGAGCAGCGACTGTTCGAGTGTAGCGGTCGCGAGTCGGGTACCTCTAAGTGCCTTGGGCGCCTGATTCGGCCACATTGATTCACAGTCATAGGAGGATCCGGCGACGGTAGAGCCCACTGCAAGTAGTATCGCGGCAATGGCAACCGACCACAGAGGGTCGAATCCCACGAACCACACGACGAAGCCAGTGCCGCCGACATAGGGCGCCGCGGGCAGGAATAACCTTGGTGACCTACGGAGCCGCACCGGGAAGGATAGGCGGCTCATGGCTCCGTTACCTGAGTTACACGTCGCTCTGGCA
>Ga0315899_10008404_pt1 | contig 11065 bp, 13 predicted proteins | sample LakEriMetagenome_2_FD_203518 | JGI IMG/M metagenome (GOLD analysis project Ga0315899, IMG submission 203518) | Freshwater fungal communities from buoy surface, Lake Erie, Ohio, United States - Buoy 4 MA112 | ecosystem: Environmental > Aquatic > Freshwater > Lake | place: USA: Lake Erie, Ohio...
CGGTGACCCTGCTGCGCGGCCCGTGCGGCCCGATCCACGCTGGTGTGATGCCAGGCAATGTTGGTGGAAGCCCCCTGGGTGGTGACTTCGCCATAGGGAGCCGTGGGGGCGGACATCTGTCGAACTGTGCGCTGGTTGGCCCAGTATCCAACCCGGTCAGTGCCTGCCTGCTCAGCTCTGCCCTGCGATCAACAGCCGCCACGTCTCCAGCAGGATCACGCCCGCCCAGGCCAGCACGCATACACCCACGCCCGCTGCAGCGATGTCCTTGGTGGCACCGATCTGTGGTGCGGCTTCGGGCTGTACGTAGTCGCAGAGTTCCTCGATCGCGGTGTTGATCAGCTCACTGGCCAGCACCAGCGCCGTGGCCACCAGCAGCAGCTCCAGATCGGCCCAGGCCCGCTGGGTGAAGGCAATCGCCAGCAGGATCAACGACACGACAAGGGTGTAGGCCACACCCTTGTCGCGCAGAGCGAAGCGGAGCCCCTGCCAGGCCACTCGGCATTTGCGCAGCGGTTCATAGGGTCTCGGGCTGGTGCTCGGCACTGGATCAGCCCCCCGCCTGTTTCGGCTTGTAGCCGGCCTTTTCCAGCGCCGCCAAGGCGGGTGCCACCTGGTCGCCCTGCAGTTCAATCACCCCGTCTTTCACGGTGCCGCCGGTGCCGGCTACAGCCTTGAGCTGTTTCAGCAGGGTCTTCAGCTCGCTGTCAGGCGCTTCCAGACCTGTGATCGCCGTCACCATCTTTCCGCCCTTGCCGGCCTTGGTGCGCTGCACCCGCACCCGTTGCTGGTTTTTGGGCGTGGGTTCCGAGGCTGGCGCCCCCCGCTGGAGGCTCTCCGGCCTGCTGAATTCCTGCCAGCCGCCCTTGGCCATTGCCTTGCTGTTCGCTGCACCCAGTTCAGCGCACCGGTCAGGCCCGTCCTGCCGCCACCGCCAGTTCCTACGCTGCGTTGATTACGCCCAAGGCTCCGGTGACCAGCAGTGCTCCCCAGGTTGACCCCGCGGCCCTGGAACTGGCTGCCAGACCGAACAGCCTCGGCCGCTACGGCCAGTTCGGTGGTCAATACGTGCCGGAAACCCTGATCCCGGCCTTGGCTGAGCTGGAGCAAGCCGCTGCGGAAGCCTGGAAGGATCCCGCCTTCACCGAGCGGCTCAACCACCTCCTGCGCACCTACGTGGGCCGCCCCAATCCTCTTTATGAGGCTGAGCGGCTCACCGAGCACTACCGCCGCGCTGAGGGCGGGCCGCGCATCTGGCTGAAGCGCGAAGACCTCAACCACACCGGTGCCCACAAGATCAACAACGCCCTCGGTCAGGCGCTGCTGGCTCTGCGCATGGGCAAGAAGCGGATCATTGCCGAAACCGGCGCCGGTCAACACGGCGTGGCCACTGCCACCGTGTGTGCCCGCTTCGGCCTGGAGTGTGTCGTCTACATGGGCGCTGAAGACATGCGCCGTCAGTCTCTCAACGTGTTCCGGATGCGGCTGCTGGGAGCCACGGTGCAGCCCGTGACCGCCGGCACCGCCACCCTCAAGGACGCCACCAGCGAAGCGATCCGCGACTGGGTGACCAACGTGGAGAGCACCCACTACATCCTTGGTTCAGTGGCGGGCCCGCACCCCTTCCCGATGCTGGTGCGCGATTTCCACGCCGTGATCGGTGAAGAAACCAAGCGCCAGTGCCATGAGGCCTTTGGCCGTAATCCCGATGTGCTGGTGGCCTGCGTGGGCGGCGGCTCGAACGCCATGGGCCTGTTCCATCCCTTTGTGCAGGACACCAACGTGCGGTTGGTGGGCGTAGAGGCCGCCGGTGATGGCGTGGCTACGGGGCGCCATGCCGCCACGATCACCGAGGGTCGTGTTGGCGTGCTGCATGGCGCCATGAGCCTGCTGCTGCAGGACAGCGAGGGCCAGGTTCAAGAAGCCCATTCGATCAGTGCCGGCCTTGATTACCCCGGCGTGGGTCCTGAGCACAGCTACCTCAAAACCATCGGTCGGGCCGAATACGGCGCCGTGACCGATGCCGAGGCTCTTGATGCCCTGCAGTTGCTCTGTCGCCTGGAGGGCATCATTCCGGCCCTGGAAACGGCCCATGCCTTCGCCTGGCTGGAGAAGCTCTGCCCCACCCTGGCTCCCGGCACTGAAGTCGTACTCAACCTCTCTGGCCGCGGCGATAAGGACGTGAACACTGTGGCCGACAAACTGGGCAGCGCTCTGGGTGGCTGAGGATCAGCTCAGGAGCCGCTCCAGACTGGAGGCCACCGCCTGAACGGCGGAGCGGGCGGTGGAATAGGCCATGCGCATCGGCCCTACGAGGGCCACATACCCCTGGGCGCCGCTGCCGGTGCTGTACGGCGCCTGCACCACAGCGCAGTGATGTAGTGCGGGGTTGGGGTGTTCACTGCCGATCCACACGCCCAGCCGCTCTGGGTGCTGGGCATGCTCGCTTTCGAGTAGCGCCTGGGGTGCATCCTCCACCAGTTGCAGCAGCGGCCGCAGACTGTCGCTGCGTTCAAATTCCGGCTGGCGCAGCAGCCCGCCCAGCCCCATCGCCACGGCACCGGTGCTGCCTCCGCTGCGGGCCTGGGCATGGCTGCTGAGGCCCTGGCGCACTAAGGCGCCGCTGCGTTGCAGCTGGGACGGGAGGCTGTTCCAGTCGAGCTGGCCGTGGCTCAGCTGCTCGCTCATCCAGCGCTCCAGCGATGTCAGTTCGGCAACGGCAGCGGCTGGTAGGCGCAGATTGAGGCTGGCGGCGGCGGCGGCATCTTCCACCAGGAAAACCAGCAGCCGGTCGCCGCAGGGCACCAGCCGCAACGCCTGCAGGGCTGGCGTGCCGTGCTGCGGCCGGGTGATCAGGCTGAGCAGCCCTGTCAGATCCGCCAGCCGGCGCGCCAGGTGCAGCAGCAGGTCGTCGAAGGCGGCCCATTGCAGGCTCAGTCCCATCAGCTCGCGTTGCAACTGGATGGCAGCCGCTCCCGGTGCGGGCAGCAGGCAGTTCACGTAGTGCCGGTAGCCCAGACGGCTGGGGATCCGCCCGGCCGAAGTGTGGGGCTGGGTCAGCAGGCCACGCTGCTCGAGGGCCCCCATGGCTGATCGGATCGTGGCGGGGCTGGCCTCAAGGCCAAAGCGCTGCACCAGGGTTTTGCTGCCCACCGGTTCGGTGGTGTCCACGTAGTGGCGCACAGTTGCCTGCAGCACTTGCTCTTGCCGGCGGGGCAATGGCTGCACGGGAACGGCGAGTGCTGCAGAAGTGCGCGGATCGTAGGAGCGCTGCTGGTGGTTCAGGGGTCTGGTTCAGGAGCTCAGTAGCGCGGCACGCTCGGATCCACCTCCACGCTCCAGGCGTCAATGCCGCCGTGCAGGTTCCACACCCGGGGGAATCCCTGGGCTTCCATCAGCCAGCAGCCGAATTGCCAGCTGCGCACGCCGGCATGGCACAGCACCACCACATCGCGATCAGGATCCAGCACCTCCTGCAGCGATGCGATCCAATGCTCCGATTCGCTCAGGGGCAGGTGAATCACCGATTGGTTTAGCCGTGCCAGCTCCAGCTCCATCGGCTCACGCACGTCCACCAGCTGCAGGGGCTCACCGGCTTGGAGCCGTTGCTGCAGATCCTGGGCGCGGATCGGTGTGGGAGTACTCATCGCCAGAAGCTAGGCCTGTCGGGGTGCCAAACACTGCCGCTATGCATAAAGATGAGGCCAGTCCTGCAGGCAACCGATGAAGGCCCGCCCCTTCCTGGCGGCAGTCTTGGCGGCCGCCATCGCGTTGCTGAGTCTGGGAGCAGCGGGCTGGTGGTTGCTGTGGCAGCGCAGTCCGCTTGGGTTGCAGAACCAACGGCTGGAGTTGCCGCTTGCCGCGCGGTTTGTGCCCCGTACGGCACCGCTCAGCCTGCATTGGCTGCTCACGCCCGATCAGCCCGCGGCTTATGCCCGAGCGCTGGCGGTACCGCGGCAACGGCGCCAGGCGGCAGCGGCGGCTGATCGCCTGCGGGATGGTGCGTTTGCCGCCGCTGGCCTGGATTACGCCAGTGAGCTCGCCCCCTGGTTGGGGCGTGAGAGCAGCTTTGCCCTGCTCACGCCTCCTGGGGCGCCAGAGCAACCTGGCTGGGTGCTCGCTCTGCGCAGCCGCGACAGCGAAGGTGCCCGCCGCTTCCTGCAGCGCTTCTGGCAGAGCCGAAGCCTGGCCGGCACCGATCTGCAGATCAGCAGCTACCGCGGCATGGGCCTGATCAGTGGCCGCGGCGCTCTGCTGGGTCAGGACCCCCAGCCCCTGGCTACCGCTCTGATCAACGACGAGTTGGTGTTGATCGCCTCAGGCCGCGGCGTTTTGGAGCAGGCCCTTGATGTGTCTCAGATCGATGAGCTGAATCAAGCTGCCAGCGCTCCCTTGCAGCAGGCCGTAGCACGGCTCGGCCATGGCGTGGCGCTGCTCACGGCCAGGCCCCAGGCGATGGAGCAATGGTTTGGCCTGCCTGCAGTGGCAGGCTCAGAGCCCGGTGCTGCGGTGGAACTGGTGGCGGCGCTGAGCCCCTCGGGCCGCGGGCTACACCTGGATGCCCTGACGCAGTTGCGGGAGCCCTTACCCGCCCTGCCGGCTCCACCGGCGGCCCTGGCCCAGCAGCTGCAGGTGCCCGCCAGCAGCCTTGCGGTGCTCAGTGAACCGGCCCGCCTCCTGGAGTCCACTGACCCCGATCCCTGGGCGCAGCTCTTGGGCCCTTCCCTGCGCAGCGCCCTGGATCGCCTGCCCGCTTCCTTGCCAGCTCTGGTGGCGGCAGCGGATCAGGGCCCGTTGCTCTGGGCTCAGTCGGGAGAGGCCTGGCTGCTGGGAACCACGGTGCAGCAGCCGCCGCTGGAGGTGCTCGATGCGGCCCTGGCCGCTGAGGGCTACAGCAGCTCACCACTGGAGACCCATGGTTTGACCCTGCAGGCCTGGACCAGGCTCCAATCCAAGCCCGTGAAGGGCAATCCCGATCAGCTGCAGGCTCAGCTGGCCGGTGCCCGCTCCGTGCAGGCCAACTGGGCCTGGTGGGGCCAGGGCCTCAGTGTGCTCAATCGTCAGGATGAAGGCCGCCATCCCGCTGCAGAGCGACTGGATCAGCTGGAGAGCCTGGGCACGCCGAATGCACCGTTTCAATGGGCGATGGATGGCCCAACCGCTCAGCAGTTGCTGGCCGGTTGGCAGCCCTGGCGACTGGTCAGTGCTCTGTCGAGCAGTTCACTCACTTTTCTGGTGGATGGAGCCGCCCTCAGCCTGGAGAGCGACGATCCACCGGCCCGCGCCCTGAGGCTGCGGGGCCTGCTGCAGTTCAAGGGTTGAACCGATGGCTCCACGCAAACGTGAGCTGCTGCTGCTGCGCCACGGCATTGCTGAGGAGCGCTCCGAGGGTTTGGATGATGCTCAGCGGGCACTGACCCCGGAAGGCCGGCAGCGCACGATCGCCCAGATGCGTCACCTGGTGGAGCTGGATCTCAGTTGTGACCTGGTGTTGAGCAGTCCGCTGGTGCGGGCCCGCCAGACCGCCGAGTTGGCGGTGCAGGCTGGCCTGGGTCCGGAGTTGGAGCTGGCGGCGGCCCTCGCGCCCCTGGCCGATCCCCTGCCGCTGCTTGATCGCTGGCTGGGGCCGGTGTCGCCGCGGCCGGCCTGGCGGCGCCTGGCCCTGGTCGGTCATGAACCCGACCTCAGCACCCTGGCTGCCTTGTTGATCGGGGTTCCCATGGCGATGGCTCCTGAGGCACTGCAGTTGAAGAAAGCTGGCGCGGCGCTGCTGCAGTGGCCCAAGCCACCCCAGACGGGGCTGTTGGGTAGCGCTCGATTGGAGCTGCTGCTGCAACCTCGGGTGCTGCTGGGCCGGCGCCAGATGCCCCTATCCGGTGGCTGATGGCACCGAAGCGCGACGCCCAGCGGCCTTAGGTTGCCGAAACGGTTTGGGTGGATGCCGCCATGGTGAGTGCAGCACCGGCTGAGGCTGGTTTGAGGGCTGAGGCCCCGACCTATCGCCCTGGCCTGGAGGGTGTTCCCGCCACACAGTCGTCAGTGTGCGACATCGATGGTCAACGGGGGCGGCTCACCTATCGCGGCTACAGCGTGGAGGAGCTGGCCCAGCACAGCACCTTCCTTGAAACCACCTACCTGCTGATCTGGGGCGAGCTGCCCACAGCCTCGCAGCTGCGTGAGTTTGAGCACGAGGTGCAGATGCACCGGCGGGTGAGCTTCCGCATCCGCGACATGATGAAGTGCTTCCCCTCCCAGGGGCACCCGATGGACGCGCTGCAGAGCAGTGCCGCCTCGCTCGGGCTGTTTTATTCACGCCGCGCTCTCGACAACCCTGAGTACATCGTGTCGGCGGTGGTGCGCCTGATCGCCAAGATCCCCACGATGGTGGCCGCGTTCCAGTTGATCCGCAAAGGCCAGGATCCGATCCAGCCCCGTGATGATCTGCCCTACGCGGCGAACTTCCTTTACATGCTCACCGAGCGGGAGCCCGACCCGCTGGCGGCCCGCATCTTTGATGCCTGCCTGATCCTGCACGCTGAGCACAGCCTCAACGCCAGCACCTTCAGTGCCCGGGTGACCGCCAGCACCCTCACTGATCCCTATGCGGTTGTGGCCTCAGCGGTGGGCACCCTGGCCGGCCCGCTGCATGGCGGTGCCAATGAAGATGTGCTCGAGATGCTCGACAGCATCGGCAGTGCAGATCAGGTGGAGCCCTGGCTGGATCGGGCCATCGCCGAGAAGCGCAAGATCATGGGCTTCGGTCACCGCGAATACAAGGTGAAGGATCCGCGTGCGGTGATCCTGCAGAAGCTGGCCGAGCAGCTGTTCGATCAGTTCGGCCACGATCCCCTCTACGACCTGGCCCGCAAGCTCGAGGAGACCGCTGCCGTGCGCCTGGGCCCCAAGGGCATCTATCCCAATGTGGATTTCTATTCCGGGCTTGTGTACCGCAAGCTCGGAATCCCTGTGGATCTGTTCACCCCGATCTTTGCCATCGCCCGCACCGCCGGCTGGCTCGCCCACTGGAAGGAGCAGCTCGGCGCGAACCGCATCTACCGCCCCACGCAGATCTACACCGGCTCTACCGGTCGCGACTGGGCACCGCTGGAAGCCCGCTGACCCGAGTGCGGCTGCGGCCGCTTAAGTTGCCCCCATCCACAGGCCACCCATGGTGTTTGCCAATCCCGCCGTCGTGAGCGCCGGCCTCGACCTGGAGGCCAGCTTCACCGACCTGTTGCAGGGTCTGGGCCTCTCCCCAGGGGCGGCTCACCTGCTCTGGCTGCCGCTGCCGATGCTGCTCGTGCTGGTGGCAGCCGTGGTCGGCGTGCTGGTCAACGTGTGGCTGGAGCGCAAGATCTCCGCTGCCGTGCAGCAGCGCATCGGCCCCGAATACGCCGGTGCTCTCGGCATCCTTCAGCCCCTTGCGGATGGACTGAAGCTGCTGTTCAAGGAAGACATCATTCCCGCCCGGGCCGACGGCCTGCTGTTCACGCTCGGCCCGGTGCTGGTGCTGGTCCCGGTGATCCTGAGTTGGCTGGTTGTGCCTTTCGGTCAGAACCTGCTGATCAGCAACGTTGGGGTGGGGATCTTCCTCTGGATCTCTCTCAGCAGCATTCAGCCGATCGGGCTGCTGATGGCCGGTTACGCCTCTAATAACAAGTATTCGCTGCTCGGTGGCCTGCGTGCGGCTGCCCAGTCGATCTCTTACGAGATCCCCCTGGCTCTTGCCGTGTTGGCCGTGGTGATGATGAGCAACTCGCTCAGCACGGTCGACATCGTTAATCAGCAGACGGGCGCCGGCATCTTCAGCTGGAACATCTGGCGCCAGCCGGTTGGCTTCGCCATCTTCTGGATCTGCGCCCTGGCGGAGTGCGAACGCCTCCCCTTCGACCTTCCCGAGGCTGAAGAGGAGTTGGTAGCCGGCTACCAGACCGAGTACTCCGGCATGAAGTTCGCCCTCTTCTATCTAGGCAGCTACATCAACCTGGTGCTCTCGGCCCTGCTGGTGTCGGTGCTCTACCTGGGCGGCTGGGGCTTCCCCCTGCCGGTGGAATGGATCGTGAACCTCACCGGTCAGCCGATCGATGCGCCGCTGGTGCAGGTGATCACCGCCACCACTGGCATCGTGATGACCGTGCTCAAGGCCTACCTGCTGGTGTTCTTCGCGATCCTGCTGCGTTGGACCGTGCCCCGGGTGCGTATCGACCAGCTGCTCGATCTGGGCTGGAAGTTTCTCTTGCCGATCGCCCTGGTGAACCTGCTGGTTACTGCCGGCCTCAAGCTCGCCTTCCCCGCCTTCTTCGGCGGCTGATTCCCCAGCCTTCCACCAGACCGGGCCATCATGGTGCCGGCGTTTCCGCCCCTGCTCGTCAGTTCATGTTCGGGTTCCTCAAGAAAGTCGGTGACTACACCCGCGACGCGGTGGGTGCCGCCAACTACCTCACCCAGGGCCTGTCGGTCACGTTCGATCACCTGCGCCGCCGCCCGATCACGGTGCAGTACCCCTACGAGAAGCTGATTCCTTCAGAGCGCTACAGGGGGCGGATCCACTACGAGTTCGACAAGTGCATCGCTTGCGAGGTGTGTGTGCGCGTGTGCCCGATCAACCTGCCGGTGGTGGATTGGGTGATGAACAAGGCCACCAAGAAGAAAGAGCTGCGCAATTACTCCATCGATTTCGGGGTGTGCATCTTCTGCGGCAACTGCGTGGAGTACTGCCCCACCAACTGCCTCTCGATGACCGAGGAATACGAGTTGGCGGCCTTCGATCGCCACAGCCTCAACTACGACAACGTGGCTCTGGGCCGTCTGCCCACCAGTGTCACCAGCGATCCGGCCGTGATTCCTCTGCGCGAGCTGGCCTACCTGCCCAAGGGCGAGGTTGATCCTCATGGGGTTGACCCCAAGCGCCCTCGGGCTGGTCAGCTGCCCTCCCAAGTACAGATTGCCCCTGCCGCTAGCGAGGAGAACGCCTGATGACTATCGCCTCCTCCACCCAGCTGATCTGCTTCACGGTTCTTTCCGCCGTGGTGGCCATCGGCGCCCTGGGCGTGGTGCTCCTGCCCAACATCGTGTACTCCGCCTTCCTGCTGGGAGGCGTTTTCCTCTCTGTGGCTGGGCTCTACCTGCTGCTCAATGCCAGCTTCGTAGCCGCTGCCCAAGTGCTCGTGTACGTGGGCGCTGTGAACGTGCTGATCTTGTTCGCGATCATGCTCGTGAACAAGAAGGAGGATCTGGCCGCCATCCCTGGCCTGGCCCTACGCCGCCTGCTTTCCGGTGCCGTCTGTGCGGGCCTGTTGGCACTGCTACTGCGCGTCGCGTTCACCACCCCCTGGGCTACCCCTGGCCCCGAACCGGTGGGTGATGAAGCCACCATCCGCATCGGTGAGCACTTGTTCAGCGATTATCTGCTGCCTTTCGAGCTGGCCTCGGTGCTGCTGCTGATGGCGATGATCGGTGCGATTGTGTTGGCCCGCCGTGATGTGATGACGTCTGACATCGCCACCGGTGAGCCCGCCGATCAGGGCCTGATCGAAAAATCCCGCACCCCCCTGCTGCTGGAGAAGAGCAACTGATGAACCTCGAGCTGCCCACAACTGTTCCCCTCCAGGCCTACCTGGCCCTGGCTGCAATCCTGTTCTGCACCGGTGTGTGGGGTCTGATCAACAGCCGCAATGCCGTGCGCGTGCTGATGAGCATTGAGCTCATGCTCAATGCTGTGAACATCAACCTCATGGCCTTCTCCAGCTACCTCGATGGCCAGTTGATCCGCGGTCAGGTGTTCACCATCTTCGTGATCACCGTGGCTGCTGCTGAAGCTGCCGTTGGCTTGGCGATCCTGCTGTCGCTTTACCGCAACCGTGAGACGGTGGACATGGAGCGTTTCAACCTGCTGCGGTGGTAGCCAGGCTGGGGGCACTGCTCTCCCTCCATGCGCCTTGAGAACGTCTGGTTGATCCATCGCGCCGCTAGCCAGGCGGCGCTTCGCCAAGCTCGCCGCAGCGCAGAGACCTTGCGGGCACAGGGCGTGAAGGTGGCGGTGGCGATGAGTGGTGCCAGCGCGAATCCCTTCCCGGGACTCTTGGCGGATGAGGGTGGTCCCCCCGATCTTGCTGTAGTGCTGGGCGGAGATGGCACCGTTCTCGGCGCTGCGCGCCACCTCGCTCCCCTCGGGATTCCCATTCTCTGTTTCAACGTGGGGGGGCACTTCGGCTTCCTCACCCACGATCGCAAGCTGCTCAGCCAGGGCTTAGGTGCGGACGGCGAGCAGGATCTCTGGCAGCGCCTGCGCGACGACCGCTTTGCCCTCGAATGTCGCATGATGCTCGAGGCCAGCACCGACCGCAGTGATGCGGTGTATGCCGCCCTCAATGACTTCTATTTCCGGCCCGGCCTCGATGAGGTGTCGCCCACCTGTGTTCTGGAGCTGGAGATTGATGGGGAGGTGGTGGATCAATACCGGGGCGATGGCCTGATCATTTCCACGGCCACCGGTTCCACGGGCTATTCGATGGCGGCTGGCGGGCCGATCCTGCATCCCGGTGTGGAGGCGATCGTGGTGAATCCGATCTGTCCGATGAGCCTCTCCAGCCGGCCGGTGGTGGTGCCGCCCCGGGCTCAGCTGGCGGTGTGGCCCCTGGGGGAGGCCAGCCGCCGGGTGCGCCTCTGGAACGATGGCGCCCACGCCACCGTGCTTGAGCCCGGAGATCGCTGTGATGTGCGCCGCTCCCCGCACCACGCCCTGATGGTGCTGCTGGAGCAGAACCCCTCCTACTACCGCACCCTCAGCCGCAAACTGCACTGGGCGGGCAGCCTCACCGCGGCTGAACCTTCACCGAACTGAGCGGCACCCACCTCCCATCCACCTGGCACCCATTCCCTTCACGCAGACTTTCTATGGCTCTGGAGATTGAACGGCGCTTCCTGGTGGCTGGTGACGGCTGGCGCCAGCACGTGCGCTGGAGCCGAAACCTCCAGCAGGGGTATCTCGCTGGTTCAGCAGATGGCCTCACCCTGCGCGTACGCAGCGATGGCACTGGTGCGGCCTGGCTCACACTCAAATATC
>Ga0315899_10008405_pt1 | contig 11065 bp, 11 predicted proteins | sample LakEriMetagenome_2_FD_203518 | JGI IMG/M metagenome (GOLD analysis project Ga0315899, IMG submission 203518) | Freshwater fungal communities from buoy surface, Lake Erie, Ohio, United States - Buoy 4 MA112 | ecosystem: Environmental > Aquatic > Freshwater > Lake | place: USA: Lake Erie, Ohio...
AAAACAAAATAAACAGCATCAGGCGGCACTGCTTTGCGTGCTTTCATACTTGCGGGGTTTTGCATCAGGGCACCTAATTTAAAAAAATAAAACAAAAAAAACAGCATCAGGCGGCGCTGCTTTGCGTGCTTTCATACTTGCGGGGTTTTGCATCAGGGCACCTAATTGAAAAAAATTAAAAAAAACAAAAAAACAGCATCAGGCGGCGCTGCTTTACGTGCTTTCATACTTGCGGGGTTTTGCATCAGGGCACCTAATTTGCGAGGACTTGCATAAGGATTTTGCATATTGCTCAGTGGCACGCCTGGAGCTCTCTCTCCCTTCTCGCTTTTGCGCAGCATCGCCGCTTCCTCCAGCGCCGCCAGTCTACCCTGCATCTCCTTGCGGAACGCCTGCGCAGACCAAACAAGTGTCAAAAGAGACCCACTTTAGGGGCAAAAGAGACCCACTATATGCGGACTTTCGAGAGCCTGCCAGCTTCTCCAGAAACTCTTTTGTTTGCTTCTCTGGAAGCAAATTTTTAGCAGGCTTTTTCGCAGCAGAAAGCCCTTGAAGATTAGGTTTTTGCTTCAGCGCTGCGACGCGGGGCTTTGGAAGAGCTTCGAAAGTGAATTCAAGAACAATGCTCCCCGAAACTTTCAGAGTACACTCTGCGTCGACGTAGTCTGAGCCGCTGTGGCCCATCAACTGGTATGTCTCAGTCTTGGTGAAACTTGCGAAATCCTCAGGCTCTTTGCCCCCATTTACCTGTCGAAATAGATCCTTCATGGAGATTACCTTGAGGCCCAGAAAATCGTTTGATCCAACCTCGTCATAATCAAAAACCCGCAGCTCAAGCGTGTCCTGCGCGTTCCAAACACTGAATTTGAACGATTCGTCCCATGTTGGGTTTCGCGTTTTGAACTTAGTGCTTGTCATGAACTTTTGTTTTCCATGCTGTTTGTTACTAACCCAGAGATCAACAAAAGGATCAGCTGAGCCGAAAGCGTCGCCTGCAGAAAGATGAGCTGCAGAGACAACTCGAAGCCCGAGGTAACCCAGGCGATGCTTGTTTTCGTTATTTCCCTTGCACGCTAAACCGTTGAGCAGCGCGAACCCTCTAGGTTTTCGCGCGCGTTGTGCTACCTTCTGCTCATCAGCGCATTTACTCGGGCCGTGTACATCTCTGTCTTCCTTGTAGGCATCAGCGAGAATCAACGACAAATCCCGCGGTTGCAGTACACCAAGCACGCCCCCTTCTGGCAGGATTGCCCGAGGCCTCCGAACATGCTTGACAAACACACCATCCCGATGTCCGGGCGTTGTCAATCGCACCCCTGAAAAGAGAACCAGTTCTCGCGGAACATTTGGCACCGTCCGTGACATGTCTCCCGTCCGTGCGCGAAACCCTGCGCTCGCTTTGCTTTTGGTTCCATCCAGGCTAAGCAGCGCTGGCTTTGGACGCGAAAGAGCTGCATCGAACAGTGGACCGAGCTTCACCAATTCACCAAGACTCGTTCGTGCATCGTCGGCGCGTGGAATCACAAGTGCCTGCGCGTATTGGCCCAGCCTAAAAGAGCAGTGCTCCAGGTCACCAAATTTGAGGGCCTCCCCAGACTCCTTTGCAATTTCCAGGAGCCGCTTCTTCATCTCTTGGCCCGACTTTGATAGGGAATCTTTGACGTTCGCAAGATTTCCACAGCACGCCCCCTCTGCATCCTTGTCCCCTACTTCCACGGCGATTGCGAGGCTAATTTCGTGCATCTTTTCGGAATTTTCATATTCGCCCAACGAGTCAAGGCAATTGCCAACGTTCCCAGTCGCCGCTCCCTCTCCACCACGATCACCCACACGCGTGGCAATAGCCAGGTGCTTATCGTGAAGCTCGAGCGCTTGCTGGTACTGCCCAGCCATCTGGCAGCAAAGGCCAAGGTTGTTGTAGATGGACATGGCTCCCTCGGGCCATGTCTTCTCCACAGTTCGCGCTACGCCGAGCATCTCGGCCTGTATGCGCTCTGCACACGGTAGGTCTCCAATCTGGCGGCGCTCCTGAAGATGGATGACCAGTCGGCGCTGTTGGGCCGTGTGCCCCGTTGGTGCTGGACGGCGCACTGCCGCCTCGCCGCCGGCTCTTGGCCCCGACTGCGCCGCATGCACACCTGCGCACTTCTGCCTGTGTCCAGCAGCCCACGCGGCAGCCTGACATTCCTTTGAACAGTATGCGACGCTCTTGCACCCTGCGCACAGCAGGAGCGGGTGGCGACGGGGAGACGAGAGCTTCGCCCGCGATACTGCATTGCAGCCCGTCCTCCCGCAAACTCGCAGCGCATCAGCGGGGCGCGGCGTGATTCCGCGCTCGCACAAGTTCATGTCGAGATGCTTTGGCACCGAGAGCCGGGGTGCCGGCGTGCTTGTCTCTGTGCTGTTCTTTGCATGTGCATCCGTGTTCTGCTCCCGCAATGTCGGAAGCTCAGGTCCACAGAAGGGGTTCATCGCAGGCGCGTCGCGTTCCCTCGCAGTGCGTAGGCGTGAGCACAGTAGGGCGCGACCAGCGTCGGGCGGGGTGATAAGCCCACTGCGTATTGCTTCGCACGTCCGCCCCCGTCCGCCACCTCCTCCCCTCTCACGCTTTCGCCCTCGAGGGGAACTACCGTGACCCCGAGTTCTTTGCCGAGCAATCGCCCCCTATCGTACATGCATGTTTTTCAACCGTCCAATTTTGCTTTTTTTTTTGAAGGTTAGGCCCTGATTTTCCGGAGCGGCCACGATGTCGTCAGCAGCTGGGCCCTTCCAGATGGACCGGGAGCCCGGTGCCCCGTTTGGCGTGTTCAACCTAGCCAAGTTCCGCGCAGAGGTGCGGTCGCGCGTCGACGTCGCACGCAAGGCCGCGGCGGATGAGACAGCAGGTTCCTCAAGCTACATGAACACCCGCGCCTACGACTCGCCTCCGCCCCGCACTGCAGGCACCGCGCATAGCCAAGCTAGCATCGGCAGCCAGAGCATCAATCTGGAGAGCAGGCTCATGAGCCGGGATGCCGACGAGGCGATGGAAAAGATGCAGAGGCGAGCAGAGAGCACAATGTCCCACGCGAGGTTCCCGCCGGTTGCCTCAAACGACGCGTCGACCCGGCGGTCAACCTCCAGTCTCGACGTTGTGCGTGCCCCGCGCTCGAGCGCCTTTTTAGCGCCTGATCCCTTCAAACCCGACCGTATGCAGTGGACGACGCCAGAAAAGTGGTACGCGCTGTCGCAGCATTCCGCGCAGAACAACTCGCAGCTGGCGGTGGCCCGCAACCAGACGCAGCGCCCAGCGATGCCAACGCTGCCGAGCGAGAACCCATTCTCGTGTCCGCCAGCGCGAATCAACAAGTTCTCCGACATATCGCCCAATCCCCGCTTGATAGATGGCCGCAAGAAGAAACGGCAGAACAACGAGGGCTCGCCGAAGGCTGCGAAGGTGGGCCTCGCCAAGTTTGGGCACATGCGGAAGTGCCAGAACCCCTTCACGGAGGGCTGGAAGGTGGCAACATTCAAGCCCGCGCGCGAGAAGCTTGTGCCGTACACTGCGCGGGTGAAAAAGTGGATCAAGGGTGCTGGATACGGCTTCATAGATCTCGACGGGCAAGAGATCTTTGTGCATCTCAGCGAGGTGAAGAGTGGCCAGCCGCTGAAAGCAGGCGATAGCGTCACATTTTTGCTGCATTCTGGTGTCACGAGCAAACGTGGCCTTCCCGAGGCACACAATGTTGTGCCTGACGACGGCCTAGAGCACATCCCCGAAAACATGGTTCTCCATCCCGACGCCCTCTGTCTCTGTCCCCTTCCTTTATCTGCATACGGTCACGCCGACGGTTTTCGTGCGTTCAGGCCTGATCCGCCCGGCGTGGGGCTGACAATGCGAGTTGCTCCTTTTTTGTCCTCCCCTGCCTCCTCATTTTCTTGTTTGTCCACTTCCCGGCGATGTTGTGCAGAGTGAACAAGAGTACCAGGACCTGCAATCAAGGCGAAAGCTCGATGAAGATTTGCGGGGGATGTTTGATACTGCTTTTTGGAAGTTCCCGAAGTCAGAGGAGACCCTCCCTGGTGTGAAGTCTGACATCTGCCTCAGCACAGTTGCGTTTCAACACCTTCTTGAACTTTTTGCACTAACTCTCAACGGGCTGGATCCCCAGCGATGAAATGTGCTGACCACGACGATTTTTTTGCAGTGGAAGATGGTGGGATACCGGATGAGGAGCTCTACAGCAGGGGTATTGTATCGAGGCATTATACTCCGTATGAGCAGAGTATTTCCTTTGATCGCAAAATGACGATGGTGAACCCGCTCACTGACGAACAAGCAGCAAGAAAGAAACCGCCAGATCTCAGCGAGACGCTGTAAGTAGCATGCGATGCCCTGCGTGATGAGCCTGATGCCGATGAATTCTCATGCTAGATGCTTGCTGAAATGCAACCCCCCGCGTCGGCGCTCACACCCCCCGGGAGCGTTTTCCTTTCTGTCATAATTTCCCTTCTTACATGTTCGTTTATAGCGATGACGACAACGGACCGAATGTCGCCAAAAAGCTCGAACGCAAACCGTGGCTCGGGAAATTTCTTGCAAAGTCTACCTCTCGACACCCCCTCGTCATGCCTGGTGTGCTATCTGCACAGACAAAATTACAACATAGATAATATATCCGATTTTGTGTGCCAACATGCTGCTTTTCGACCAGACACCTAGTCTGCTGCTGTCCTTTTGCTGCTGTCTCTTACGTGGCGATGAGCACAGAGTTGGAGTCATATTACACGTCTCCTGTCGTGAATTCAACGGACCGCACAAAGCCAACCAAGCGCATCACAGTTCACGAGTCGGCTGCCATGAGTCCCACAAGGATGCGTGCTCAGGTACTTTAATACCGCCATTCTGCTCCTGCACCTTCCCCTGTTGCTCGAAGCCCTGAGGGTTATTCAGCTATTCAGTGGTCATTAGAATTCAAGAAAGAAAAGATCGACTTCATTTTCTTGCGTCTGCACGCCTGACTGTGGGTTTGAGTTATCGTGGCAGATGAATCCACCGCCTGAACCTCCTGTGCCTGTGCGCAATGATAAATTGCGCGACATGCAGAGTCGTTCAGTTAGCGCCTCCTTCGACCTCTCTTCTCTCTCGGGGTAGCCAGTAATCTATTTGCGCTCGAGTGGTCATGGACAATTTTAAATCATCTCGGTAGCGATCTTTCTGCGGAGACAAAAGTCTGTGTGCTGAGTGAGTGTTAGCAGACACATCATTACTGGGATGATTTTGCCCATATGTGCCGACTCGGAGTGAGAGGTTCGAAACGCCCGGTAGTAAATGCCTTTTCTCAGTTCGTGCTGACTTTGTTCTCCTTATCCCGGTTATTCTGTTTCGACAAAAAAAGCTTTATTTCGGAATGCGGAGGGGTCCTGTTTTTTTTGAAAGATTTCAAATCTTATCGCCAAGAGTTGACAAAAAACAGAGCCGTGTCTAATTGCATTTTTTGGCCCAGTTGAGCGCTCTTTTCAACCTACACACACTATTTTGTCTTAGGCACGTAGCCACCCTGGTCTTGCCCGTTGTGCTTCATTATCTCGCCATAGAAGGACTTTGAACTTTAGAACAAGGTGTTTCAGGTGTTTCGTCACCAGTGGCAAGTTGCTTCAGATTGAAGATGTCAGTGTCCCTCCGCTTATTTTGCCTTAGTGTAGTTGGAGACTTGGGTCCAGTGAACATACCCTGAAACACAACAGATGGGCGGGAATAGAGGATCGGGGATACGCACTTTGTGAGACCGCAGTCACTTCACGTTCGTCTGGTTTCCATTCAGGAGACTTGAATGAAGTTCAAGTCGCATGAAATCTCAAGATCAGTAGCGACACAAGGAGGCAGATACCTTATTCTTGGCCAGGAAGTCTCGAACAAACGCGTGTGTATCATCAGCCCTACTGCCTGGCGGATAAGGAAATACGCGTCCGACAGACTCTTCTAACTTTACAAGTTCTACATTCCGTCGGTGCTCGAGGTTACTCTGTGATAGTTTCGTGAGGAGAGGTTGCTGCGACTTGAGTTCCTGCATCCGTGCGTGCTTCTCGGGGTCCAAAAAGCGCAACCGCGACATTGTCTGGCGGTCCGGCAGGTGATTTCGAGGCGTTGCGCAGCCGTACTTGTCCAGAGTACGATTGAAACGCTCCAACGTGCTCACATCAATTCTGCGTGGCGTGCGTGGTGATCCTATGATTACTTGCAGAATGCGCGGACACGAAGAAGAGACGCTTGGACGGCTGGTGTCTGGCCTATGACCCTGGAGGCTGCGGCTGGCCTGGACGCTTTTCAAGCGCACAGACTTATCGTCCAAAACATGGTCTCCAGTGCCAGGCGCTGACGCTGAACTCAGTTGACCAGAAAAATTTCGTTCCGAAAGGGCTCGCGGATAGCTTGAGCTCAACACTAGTTCCCGAGAAACACACGTTGTTGGCCTAGAGAGTACCGATCTTTCGCGTAGCTCGAGTGCATGAGGATACCCAACAAAGGGTGTGCGCTGCTGCATTCCGACTGAATCGGCAGATCTGTGTGCTTTTGGTGCCGAACTGGGGAGCGCAATGTAGTCCAACTCAATTTCTCGCTTAACAAATGCCGTTTTTTCAATGAGAGCAAACGACATTCTGGTGACGGCGTCTTGTGGCGTTTCGGCACCCGCTCTGTCCTCTGGCACTTTCGACATCTTTATCTTGGGCAGGTGGTTACTTGCTGGTTCAAGCGCTTCTATGTTGAGCGGAATCATTTCGTTGTCAGGTCCCTCGAATCTCAGCAAGGAAAAAAATTCCAGGTCCTCGTCCTCAATCCTGGCACCTGTCGATGATCAATATTTGTCAGTCATAGAGGCCCCGAGCGCACGGCAAGATAAAGCTGTCAACAGGAGACGTACGGTTTCAGGCAAGCAGGCATTAGTACCTGCAAAACACTTTGCGACCCAGATCCGAATGTCACGGAGATTTTCACGGCCCTGAAGCATGCATTCATAATGCACGCTTGAAAGTGGCGGCTTCATTTCAACCTCAACGCACAGCTGCACAGTTGTCACCTTCATGCGCACGTAATTGCCATTATCGAAGGCTACTACTGGGTGATCCTTGGCATTTTTCAGCACAATGCTGCAGTCGAAAAGAGGCATAGTAAACGGCAACGGTTCCGTTGGAATAGTCTGGATGATGACGTTGAAATCTACTGATGTCAGCCCACCCCTGTATTTCACTCGGCCTGACCAACAGTTGATCATGCATCCCTCCAATTTAATGTCGGGGATCGCATCGACTTTCTCAATGAGCGTTCCATTCCTGAGATTGAATTTCGGCAGCAATGCGCTAGCTCCTTCGAAGGGTTCGGCACATCCCCGTGGGATGAGCGTGACTGAACCGGGATGGGTTTTGCCAAGACTCATGCGAGTCACCATCTTACCGATATTATCACGCCACCGCTTCCCGACGTCGAGCTGACCGTACACAACGTCAGGGGCCAACGGGTCGGAGTTGACTACGGCATAAAGCCCAAAACCTGTGACCTCCGCTGTGCATACTTCATCAGTGAATTCGGCCCCCGGCACTTTGTTGCCGTGCGCAAAATCACCCGGCCAATGATACAAGTAAAGCTTTGATGATGAAGAACATCGATGCGGGATTCGCAATGTGAAAGGCTTCGAAAACGGATTCCATGTGCGATGCCGAACTTGTACAACTGGACTCACTACAATACCGAGATCATTTCGACTACATCCGAATTCTGACGCCTCGAGCGCTTTGACCGTGACTGAAATGTTTCCTGACACTGACTTAGGCACGAATTCGACTTCGAGTCGCCAATCTGTGCCGGGCGGGCACGAGAGGCCCATTTTTGCTCCAAACGGCGGCGTGACGGTCATTGTGGTACGGAGGCCCTGTTGCGATCGGTCATCATCAAAGGCCAGTCGCATGTCCTGTAGGGCGTGGATCAACGCGACGACTGATTGCCGCGTCTTTGGCTTCTTCTTCGTTTTCTTTTTATCCACCCAGTTGAGAAAGTAGCGACCGCATGAGCCGGTGTAGTAAGCTCCCATCAAGCCGCTCGCTTCCCACCGAACATTCCAGACTGTCTTGTCCTTGAGCATGGGCGAAACCAAGTAGCCAGTGCCGTCATCACCGTCTATGCGCCTGCCGAGGGCGAACTCGTGCTCCTTACCCTCTTCTCGGAGCTGTACCTTCTGCCCCTCATGCGATCTCCAAGGCGTGACAATCGTTGACACATTTTGTGATTTGGTCTTCCACTTTTTGAAGGAATGATAGCATAGATGCTTCATTGACTTGATAATTCCTCTCATCTTGTGGCGCTGCTTCTGCTGACTTTTCAGATAGCGGTTCCAGGCAGTGAAACACTTGTGCATATCCCTCAGTATCCACTTGCGGAGCGCGGCCATGTCACTTTGATTGATCTCCAATTCGTCATCGGAGTTGCCACTCAAGTCAATGAGCTGTCTCGTCGCCGCACCCAAAGGCGAAGACAGGACCGAGCCAGATGGCTCGCTGTCTGGCGAAATAGTCCTGAGGGGCGAATCAGAATCGTAGTAGGCCCCGGGGTTCATAGTGGACATCGTTACCCGCTTTTGCATTCGCCTGTCCTCGAATAGCCTCTTCTCTCGATCTGCTGCTGCTGCCATCTTTTCCCTGCAAAGCCTCTGCACGGCAACAACTTCACTTTCTCTTGCACCATACCAAGAGTTCATGTCCCGGATCTGTCTCTGGCGAGCCACCTTCCTCCGTGCAAGCATCATACGTATGGCGCACTGCAGACGCCGTCCAAGGGGCTTTCGCAACTCCCGCCATATTTTCAGCCGCACTAGATATACCTTAAAATACCGTCGTATCGTGCGCCCAGCACGCCGGTGCAAGTAGTTTCGGCGCGCAATCACCGCGCGGCGGGCCAAGCAGCTGCGCATTGCACACTGAATGCAGGTCGATGATGCGTTGCGCATGCGCGTTCCCTCAATCGCCATGAGCTCTGGGAAGAGCTCACGCTTTACAAATTGCAGCACTCGTGTCGTCAGTTCCTCTCCGTCCCTCTCGAGGAAAGACAGGAACTTGCGGAACGGTATTGCAGCCACCATTGAGTCCTCAAGAGCCATAACACGTGCCACCGCCTTTTCAAGGCCGTCGAGCAGCCCGACCTCGCCGAGTACGCTGCCCCGCGGGCGTATCCTGCTGACCGAGGTGAAGACCTCCTCTGAGAGCTGGCCGCTTATCACGATAATGAATTCGCTGATTTTCTTGCCCTCCGTGAAGAGCACCTGCCCCTTTTCCAGGTGCACGGGCTTTGCCAGGGCTGCCAACACCTTGGCCTGCTCCTTGGACAGGCCGTTTCCAAAGACGCAGTGCTCGTTGTCGCACAGCTCCTCGAAAACGCTGCAGATGGGGCCCAGGGTCGCCAGCTTCCCTGGGGAGCCCCTCTTCGAGTTGCAGCTCCTGTCCGCCACAAACCCTGCCGAAGGTAGTTTGTGCTCCCAATCGGCTCTCCTCCCATCCTTTTCTCTCTCCTGCCCGCCAACGCAGGCAGCCATCCCGAATGGCTGCGTGCTGGGTTTGTTGCAGGTGACGTGGACAAGTCCGAGCGCTACGGCGACAAGTCCGAAATGGCTGACGAGGAGGTGCGTGAGCGCACCGCGCGCGCACCTGTTGCCTGTTTACTGCGGTGCAGCTAGGGGTGGTCGCGCACAGTTGGTTGCACAAATGGTGACTCGGCCAAGCTACATGCACGGTAGCGCCACGGCAAATCCACAGACTGCGTGCGCGTGGGTGTTCACACACAGCCCCATGCACCAACCCGCTTCGCACTCACAAAGACCCTACGCAACCCGCGCACAGAACCCCGACTTCCACACCGGCGAGATCTACGTAGACCACTGTCTACGACCCTACCGTTAAAATCCTGTACCATGCCAACCGTCGCCTGTACAAAGACCCGCGAGGCCCACGTCTCCATGCTGGGCAGGCGTGCACTCCTGTGCATCGTCGGGGCAGGATTGGCGCTCGTGGCGGTGCATACCGCAGGGGCTCCTCGCACTGAGCTCGCTGACAGGACCAATCTTTCTCTTCCTTTCATCAACGGACCACGAAAGGCGCACCCACGCCGCGGCGCCTTCACGAAGCAGCAAAAGCTCATAAAGTGGGCCGAGGCGCATGGGATGCCGACAAGCCTTGCCAAGAACCCAGCGGACAAGGCCAAGGTCAAGAGCATTATAGCACGAATGAAGGCAGACCTCGTCGTGGAGCGACTACAGTCGCAGATGAAGAAAGACTCCTCCTCCGTTTCCGACATCATGCACATGTCGGACCCCAGTGCCGCCGGCGTGTAGAGTTTATTAGGAACTACTCTAGAACAGGTCCAGGGATCGCCGCGTGACCAGAACCGCGTGAGCGCGACTGCAACGCGCATACAGCCTGCACAGGAGCACGCGAGCGCGCGATCCAAGGGCGGGTTTAGAGTTCAGGTTGAGCAGAGGACGCGCTCACAAATGCCAACCGTTTCCTGCGCTCGTCCACGCCCGTCTTCCTTCGTAGTGATGCATGCACAGATGAGAAAAGTGTTTTATTGGCAAAGCGGTGAGGCGCTCGAGGGTGAAGGTTGTATGATTCTGCGACAAGCAGTGAGGCTGCTTAGGCAGGATAGGCCTTCCTTCCAAAGACCCAGCCGGCGCTCGACTGCCAAACAGGGGGCATGTAGGATGAAGGCGATTGCAGGATGGCTGCGGGCGCGCCGGGAATTAGATGCCGTTGGTCCCAGAATCTTCATCGGAGTAGCGGTAGAGTGAGGTGCAGGAGGAGGAGGAAGGAGGAGGAGGAACAAACACACTGAACACTGCTCCCGCTGCGCTCCCGCAGGCGCTCCGCCTGGAGCCAGTGTGCGATTGGGATCGCTAGTTTCAAATATTACATGGTTTTTATTCATTAATTGCTGTGCCAGCGCCTCCTGCTCCCGAGCAACCATTAAGCATGAAAACACACACACACACACACACACACATACACACATCCCGCGCAACTATTAAGCATGTAAACAACACAC
>Ga0315899_10008406_pt1 | contig 11063 bp, 5 predicted proteins | sample LakEriMetagenome_2_FD_203518 | JGI IMG/M metagenome (GOLD analysis project Ga0315899, IMG submission 203518) | Freshwater fungal communities from buoy surface, Lake Erie, Ohio, United States - Buoy 4 MA112 | ecosystem: Environmental > Aquatic > Freshwater > Lake | place: USA: Lake Erie, Ohio...
AGCTACCGTTTCTCCTGTCTTTTCCAGATATTCCATTTTAACACCCAGGCCATTACGGTTGGACTCAACCCCAATAACGGTTGCCTTCGTAAGCCCAGGGACCTTTGACTTATTGATCAGTATTTGCGGCGAAGAAAGCTGATGAGAGATGATTAGGTCCATTAATCCATCTTGATTTAGGTCGAGATTTACAACTCCTCGGCCAAGCCATTTTTTTTCGAAATATTCACCAGAATTTTGAGACACGTCGTCGAAGGTGCCCTTTCCTGTGTTCCGTAGCAGCAAGGGGGGCATCTGGAACGGCTCTCCCCGGCCTGTCCAGGTTCGATCCTCGACGTGTCCATTGGCCACAAACAAGTCCAGCCACCCATCGTTGTCAAAATCGGTCAGCACGGTCCCCCATCCGAGAACTCCTTTGCTGGGACTGGTAATCCCGGTACTTCTGGTCACGTCAGAGAATTTCAGCCCCCCAGAGTTTTTGTAGATTGTGTTGGTATCCCCGTAGAAATTGGTTAGATGCAAATCGGTCGTTCCGTTGTTGTCGTAGTCTCCCAAGGCAATCCCCATGCTGGCCTGAGCATAGCCTGATCGGTTCAATGCACACCCTGAAGCCATCGCAATTTCGTCAAGCTTGACCCGTCGATATTCATCGATTGTTATCTCGAACAGAAAGTTTGCTTCTCCATCATTGGCCACATAAATTTCTGGCTTACCGTCGAGGTCGAAATCGCAAATCGCTACTCCTAGCCCTTTCCCCTTGGTTCCTTCCAATCCAGATTCGGCTGTAACATCTATCATGCCGCCGCTGCCATCGCTAAGAAATAATCGATCGTCTACCCCTTTGTACTTGGAGGGTGGACATTGTTCGTAGCCGGACGGGCTCCTCGGATTCGTGCATAGCAATGGCTTGGTTATGGAATCATCTAGATAGGTAACCACATATAAATCGAGATTCCCGTCAAGATTCAAGTCAGCCATCGCACAACTCGTGCTCCAATCTCCCATTCGCACTCCGAGTGAATCGGTTACATCGGAGAATGTACCGTCACCGTTATTGTGATAGAAACCATTTGGGCCCAATGCAGTAATGTAAACGTCATCAAAACCATCGTTGTCCCAATCGCCAACTGCTATCCCTTGACAATATCCAGTTTTCAATAGCCCAGAGCTCGTTGTGCAGTCAGAAAATTTTAGGGGGCTGTGCTGCCGATAAATCGCACATGTCGGCTTGACCGAGTTTGCTTCCTCAGGCAGTTTACATCCTCCCATAAAAACGAGATCGACCAATCCATCACGATCAAAATCTAAAGCGCCGACACCACCTCCCGTAGATTCAAAGATCCGGCAATTTCCCCGCATGTCGTCCTCTCGCACAAAGGAAATTCCGCTGTCCAAGAGTTCCTCGAAACGAATCATTGAGGGTTCCGACTTAACGCCACCTTTCGTACTTGAATTTTCCATCGAAGCAGAAGCCTGCGGTGCCCCCTCGCTTGTTGAGTCTTCGGCCACGGTATCTATCGCGGCAGATTCAAATGGTTGGCCTGTCACCCCACCGCGATTTTGAGGAGCACTCGGCGTGTTGTTTCCGGACGGATCATGGCACCCATGAATGCAAATGAGAACCGCAATGATTCCAACGATTCGGAGGAACGGAAAGTGTTTGGGCGGGGAGGAGAGGATTCGCATGGGCCACGTAATATGGAAGCCGGAGGATAAGTTATTGCGTTGCTGGGGCACCGATCTTGGTTTGCTCCTTGATTCTTGCTGCATGACGCTCAAATATCTTCGCTGCCGCTTCCATATCGATCGCGCGGCATTGAGTCGCTAAGTCGAGGCAAGCAGCTTCGGCGTCTGTTTGAACACTACCGAGATTCACACGAATCTTGGCAAGTACGCCTGAGCGTCGAAGGGCTTCTTCGTGATTGTCTTTGTCTCCGATTTTCTCATAAGACATTGCCATTCCCATTTGTGCTGGCGCATTGGCAGGATCGACCTCTAACACAATACCGAAGTACTTCAGTGCATCGTTCCATTTTTCGCGATGAAGAGCCAACTCACCACGCATGCGGGTGAGAAGCCATGGTTCCATCGAATGGTAAGGCGGGATGGAATCGATAAGTATTCCTGCATCTTCTAGTCGATCCGACTCGACCAAGGCTTCTGCTAATGCCGCAGCAACCACCAAATCCCCTAGCCGTGTACGCCTCAGTTTTTCCAGGTTCTCGATAGCCTCATCGAATTCGCCTGCGAGAGTTTGGTATCTGGCTGAAGCAACCAAGAGAGAAAGATTGGTTGGTTCATTTTCTAGCAACTTAGCCAAACGCGTGCGGCCAGCCGGAGAATTTAAGATCAGAAGATTAGGGAAGTAAAGTTGCTTAGAATCGAGAGGATCCGCAAGGTCGATTGCATGTTGTTCCTCGAGTAATAGTTTGCGTTCTTCTTGCCTTATCTGGACCGAGAGTAAAAAAGTGAGCCACTTGAATCCATCTAAGACCTGGGTGGGATCTGGATTTTCGGCTGACCTAGCTGCTTCCAGAAATTTACTAAGATTCTGTTCAGCAGGTGTCGCAAAGTTCAACTTTAATAGTGCAACACCTTGCTCGAGTCTCGCGGTCATGCCAAAGCGGGGGACTTCTGTTTTGACTCGTTCAAAGTAACGTGCCGCCTTTTCGTATTCCTCACCAGCGACTGCTAACCCACCTGCGGCGAGAATAATTTCAACTTCGCTTGGATTGTTGATCCCATGCTTTTCTTGCAACCAGGCAATCGCTTGATTGGAATCATCAGACGTAAGCATCGAGGCTAGCGAGCCTTCGCCATCGGTGGAGTCTAATGAAGAACGCTTGTTATCTCCTACAACAATTTTAGGTTGGCTGGTCGCGTACCAGAGTATTCCCATTCCACCGACTATTGCGGAGAGCGCTGTTAAAAATAGTAAGCCACGAGGGAAATAGGAACGGCTGGTTCGATCCAAGGAGTCCGTGTCAAATTCTTGGGCCACTTTTGATCATTGCGGTGGGTGGAGGGAGATTTACTGGTGCCTAGATGGAATGAGAATGCATTTCTCAATCGATGCACGTTGACATTGTAGCCTGCTAAATCACCTCGCACAGCAACCTCTTGAAGATCCCGCGAAGATTATTCCGACCTTGCTGAGGATGGAGGAATACGCAAAATCTGCCAATTATCTTGGCGAGTTTGCATAATCTCCAACCCCGATTGCTCCGTATCGATCCGGACCATATTGAACGGACTCAATACGATGTATCGCACACCAATACTGCTTAGCTCGTGGATAACATCTCTGCCTAAACCATTTCTGGATATCCTTCTGGCCAATTCTAATTGGGGCTTGGGGAAGAATCCGGAATAGCCATTGACCATCGGCTTGCCCGCATAAAGTCCCTTGAGCATCCACTCTGCAACGATCTCGTAATCTTGAACAGTCCCCCCATCGAGGAGAGGAAGAACGATAAGGCCGCCCGAAGGTTCCGTACGCAGCGTCTCGGTCCACCCTGACTGCATTTCCGAGATACTCGGAGTTGCTCCGAGCCTAACCGAACACGGCCAGGGGTCGATCATGCAAAGAATCGCGAACCCAATCGCTGCAATGCGTCGCCACACAGGCTTTCCATCTGCGAGCCAGCGAATGCCCATCGCCGCTGAAAGCACGATTGCAATCTGTAGGAAATAAATGAATCGATAGGCACTACGAACTTGCGAAAAGCCTGGAACGTAATTCACTAAACCATCCCAGGCGGACCAACCACCCAAAGACAAATGGTTCCCCATCGAGAATAGAAACGAGACCACACCTACCGCTAGGAGCGTCAACGACATGCGACGATAGCCTTTGAAGAATAAACTAACCATTAGTCCAAGCATCGCAAACACAGTCGTCAATAACCCTGCTCCAATCGTCCAACCTGTTTGTGTTTCCCATCCATTGCCCACAACCACATTGGAGATCGAATGGCCGTAAGTCGTCAAATACTGTGACGGCCAAACGGACAGCTGCTCAACCAAACTAGCCTCACGCTCGAATCCATTTTCTTTGCTGACACGATGGTGACGCCAAAGCATTGGGCCAATCACGACACCCACCAGCAACGCAGCCATACCGTGCGCCAGCAATACGCGCTTTAAGACCTGTAGATCGCGTAATTTAATCAAAACTAACATCGCTAATGCCACAGCATACATCACGGTTGCGAACAATCCGTGGTGAACACTCATGGCGAACGTTGCGATCCAAGCGCCACTCAGTTCCAACCCCTCTCGGATTTCTATTCTCTTTAAGGGTAAGTTGGTCGTTTCGAGATCTGGTGTAGGTAGCGTCTCACTGGTCTTCGACCATCGCAATATTACATCCCACCCCCAAATGATTCCCCAAACGGGAACGAGTTGCGAAACCCCTAATTGCCAGTGCACGACCGGCAAAAGCACCATCCCACCGCCAGCGAGCGTTGCAATCCAGGGTGGAAAATCTTGTCCCATCAAAAGTTTTCGTGTGAACCAGCCATTTAACGCAAGCGACAAGATGATATACGAGTTGTAAGCTGCAATCGTCGAGCCTGTCACCCAAACAATCGGAGCCAATAATCCCAAAATAGGCTGCGCCTCGGACATAGCAAAGCTGTCTTCAGCAGGAAAAAATATGGGTGCATCCCAATACTCTTGGGACCAATAGAGAGTGCCATTGTTAAAGCTTTGGATATTCCATTCCAGTGTCCACAAGTTGAACATGGGCACCGTTCTGCAAGGTTCCGTTCCAATGGGCAACCTTGTCGAAAATGACTTTACCAACGGCCAAGTCGACATGCAGGCCAGAAACAGATAAAAGATAATTCCCAAGCAAGAAGATCGTAATAACATTGGCAGCTGTTTCATTCTGCAGATTCAATCTTGACTGCAGGAAAGATCATTTCATCGGGCTTAACCGGTTGTAGATTAGCAGCTTTCAAGTGGACTAGAACAAGAGTCTTATGTTTGCTTTGTTTAGTCTGGGGAGAAATAGTGAGCTTTGATAGATTCTCTTCGGTCCACCCAATGGCAATAATCTCTCCGCGACTCAACGGATACTTACCCGCGATGATCTCGAGAAGCTTGCCCAGGTACAAGTCCTCTTTTAGTTCGCTAGAAGTCCATTTGGTTCCATCATCCAGAATTACGTCGGGTCGAGATAGGGTTGGACTCAACTCCCACTCGTTATGCCACTTGTCGAGGTTCTTTGGCGTTATGAGTTCACAAGCAGTCTCTTGCTCAGGATTGAGATCCCCTACCCAGCTACGTACGAGTCTATCATCGTCCCCAATGCCGATGATTCCGACGTCTCGTAGGCCAATCGAACTGCGATTGTAAATGGATAATCGGTTGTTGGCTGTGTCTATATCGACATCAAAGGAGCCTTGCAGATCGAACATCTCTTCTGCATAGATCAAGCCAGTCGTGTTAGATAAGACAGGGGTTTTGATCAGCCCAACCCCGTCGTCACTTGCAAAGGAGTAGTCGTAGCCGTCGATACTAAGCCTACGCCGCGATGATGAGTCTTCGAAGGACTGCGGTAGTGGCGTGACGATCCCTTTATCATCGGGAAAAAGTGCTTGATAGTTGGTTGTTAAGGATGTGTACAAAGCAAGATAGCTAGACAGGCTTCCGCGTTGATATCCAGCATGACATTCGAGGAAGCCATAAGATGTTTGACTGCGGGAGAACCCAACATCGAGCTGCACGCTTCTCGCCACGACAAAAGCACCAACCACGGCGATGATCGGTGCCATGACCCAAGCGAATTCGACTTTTCCAGCCAGTCTAAAGACAGCCCAGTTGATCGGCACCAAGACAACGAGATAACCGAGAAGCAACCATACGATGGTTTTGATTTTGGGAACTGTGATTCCCGAGGATTCTTGCAAACTCTCCTTGGCATTAGCCAAAACGTCTGACTCGGAGTTCCAGCCACCAAGCCCCGTTTTTTTGCCGGAGGGGAATTCGCTTGAGGCGGCTTGATTATCGGATTGCTCTTTGGCTGCTTTCTCTTTCGAACGTTTGAAGTTTGTCGAGCTATCCAGATCTCGAGCCCAAACTCTCAGCCTAGTGCTATGCAATGGATTCAGTTCCGTTCCTTGCAAGTCGCCAGCGTAGGTTGTGTCCAGGGTGGGGCTCAATTCCATGTCGGCGAATAGGTCGTTCGATTTAGGATTTGTGGGCGAAGATGCTTCGTTGTTAGGTTTTGAGATCGTCCTAGACGGCATGCGGAGAATGGCATTATGGATGAGGGATGAATAGGATGGCCACCGCATAAAGCTAGGTTCGTTCATAGGAAATGTCGTCAACACAATTCGACCTTGTCCGACGATTTTCTCCGCAACCAACCCCTCGAGTGATTCTATCCAGCGAGCGCCGTCTGAGAGCCTCCCATTTAACTTTGGGAAGGATCGCGCTGGAGCAAAGGAGATTGGAGCTGCATCATCGATTCGCTGTAAGGTCCAAACTTTGTTAAGCAGGTTCGAATCTTCTTCAGACCACGTGGACGTTGAGGTGTTGACGAGAGGCGAGTAATCCCTAAGGAAGCTTGATTCGACACGATCTAACCCGTCGATGCCATTGATGATGATTGTACCACCGAAGTGAAGCCAGTCCGTGACGGCTTGCTGTTGATCAAGATTTAACAACGCTGGGGAGCCATCGTTGATCATAAGATGCGACATTGAGGTCATCGCATAGAATCGACTCGGAAATTGAGTTGCAAGGTCGTCTTCTTTGATGTCAAGAATTCGATGTGGGGTAATTCGTTCATCAGGTGCTTTAATATGAGAGGACCACGTAGTGCAGTCCAAGGCCCTCAAGAACGAAAATCTCGCGGGATCTCGACAAAGAGCAACCAAGCAATACTGGTAGCCGTACAGCAAACGAAGCGGGTTGCTTTCTTGGAGCATCGGAGTACCAAAACCTTTGGCGGAGTACTGGATACGCAACAGAGCTGGCGTGGTCTCCTTGGAAAAATCCATCTCTTCGTCGAATGACCCGAGCGCGACGTCGGGCTGCAGATACAGGAGAGAAACACTCTTTTGCTGTCCCTTTGCCAGGGATACGTTTCGCTGATAGCGGATCGGCGCAGTCCCTGAATTCATCGGGACCTCTTTCCCCAGTCGGTCCACAGGCGATAGAGAAATGTTTAGGGATTCGTCTTGTTGGTTTGCCGTGAGTCGAGCGTTCGCTTGGTACCAGTGCCCAGGCTTTACGTAACTAATGACCACGCCCGATTCGCTAGGGATGGTTGCAGTTCGGTCTGAAATGACTCGCTGATTCTTTTTGGCTTCTGCAGCGTCTTTGGGTGGATCGGTTGGCGTTGTGGAATTGCAACCTCGGCACCCAGAAACAAGCACGAGCGAACAGACAAACAAAACGATTCGAAGATTATCGCGTGACTTCAATTTTGGCTCTCCACGTTCCACACCGCCCCACTCCCCCAAAGGCCGGGCTTCTCCAACATGCATCTCCCAACAGCATCGTTCGGAACGAAGTATGTTTGGATTTGCGATGACTTGAGGGGTGGATTCTATACAACGAGTTTAAATGCGGTACCATTTATACCAAGCTTACCGCAGGTGGTCGCCGCAGCAACCATCGTAGTTTTCCAATAATCACGGCGAAAATTCGTAAGATTGTCACCAGGATCCGATAAAAACACACCCAGCCATACTCTCCATCAAACGATGGGGGAGCAGATGCGCGCCGAAGAACTCTCGCTTCGTGCAACGGTTCCTCCAGCCCAAGTTCCTGGCTACAAACTAGAACGACTGCTGGGTCAAGGAGCGTTCGGACAAGTTTGGGTGGGAACAAATCTTAACACCGGACGTACCGTCGCCGTTAAGTTTTACTTGCACCGCGGCGGGGTCAATTGGTCTTTGCTTTCTCGCGAAGTAAAGAACTTGGTTAGCATGGCCGGCAATCGACTTATCGTCCAAGTTCTCGAGGTCGGTTGGGATTCGGAGCCTCCGTATTATGTGATGGAATATCTTGAGAACGGTTCGCTTGACGAATTGATCCGCAAACGTGGCCAAATTCCGCTTGCAGAGGCAGTGTCTCTCTTTGTGGATATCGCACGTGGCTTAAATCATTCTCATGGGAAAGGTGTTTTGCACTGCGATCTTAAGCCAGCCAATGTGTTGTTAGACCCCGATCTCCATCCTAGGCTCGCAGACTTTGGGCAAAGTCGGTTGACTGATGAGCAAACGCCATCGCTCGGAACGCTGTTCTACATGGCTCCCGAACAAGCGGACTTGAATGCATCTCCCGACGCTCGCTGGGACGTTTATGCTCTCGGGGCAATTCTTTACTGCATGTTAGTTGGTTCGCCGCCTTATCGCACTCCCGATACGGTTACGACGCTCGATACGGCAACAAGCTTAGAAGAGCGACTCAAGCGATATCGCGACACCATCTACAAATCCCATTTCCCACGAGCGCACTACCGGGTGCCGGGAATGGATCGATGGCTATCAGGAATGATCGATCGATGCTTAGCAAAGAAACCCGAAGATCGTTTCGAAAACGTTCAGCAAGTAATCGAGGCGGTAGAGCGTCGCAATTTGGCGAAGCTCAATCTACCCCTTAAGCTACTAGGGATCGTCGGCCCCATTTTGTTGTTAATCGTTATGGCTTTCTTCTTTTGGCGAGGAGTCGGAGTTGCTGAGAGAGAGTCGTCTTCCGAACTTAAAGAGATGGTGCTTCAGAATAACCGATTCGCGGCTCGACTTGGTGCGCGGACCATGGAGAAAGAAATCGAATCCCTGTTTGAATCGGTCGAAGAGGAAGCGGCTCAGTCAAATCTTTTGATCCACATTCAGGATTGCCTTAACCAAGCTGGTGCAGAATACATGGCCAAGCTTAAAACGAATCCAAGCGAACGTGACCGATCACGCCTTGGGGGACTCGAACAACAAAATGCACTGGAGTCGTATCTGGTACGCCGATTCGAGTTTCTATCTAAAGCATCTGAAATTCGGTCTCAAACTCCTCGGTTTGACAGCATGTTCTTAACCGATCATATGGGTACGATGATCGCATGGGCCAGCTCTGATGAATTAGCAACTTCAAGAGTCGGATCCAATTTCGCCTATCGAGATTATTTTAATGGGCTGGCAGACGATGCGGATCCCGGTGATCTTAATGTGGTGATCGGGCCGGTCGAGCAGCCTCATTTGAGTTCCCCATTTCTTTCGACAACGACAAATCGTTGGAAGATCGCCGTGTCAACTCCAGTATGGGAAGCCAGAGAAAATGATGATCCAAACAACGGTACATCCCCAAAAATTCTTGGGGTCTTGGTGTTGACCATTCAGCTAGGTGATTTGGATTTATTGCCGAGAGACATGCCCCAAAGTTCAAGTCGCTTGGGTGGCGATAATCTTGGCGATGGCCAGAATCGGTTGGCAGTGCTTGTAGACGGGCACTCTGGATCCAAGAATTTGAATTCGGAGGGAACAATACTTCAGCATGTTGGGTTCCTTGATATTTCACGAAATAGCGATGTCGAGTCCGACAAAACATTTCGAATTGATCAGGAAACTTTAAACGAGCTTAAACAGGGGGGGACGGATCGTTACATTGACCCCTTGTCCCAGCACCCTGATTTTTCATCGTTTGCAGGAAACTGGATTGCGGCCATGGCACGCGTTGAGATTCCGAACAAGTTAGGTGGAAAAGCCGGGGCGGTAGAATCTTCGAATCTATGGGTACTGGTTCAAGCGAGAACAGATTCTGTGACCGACCCCGTTTCTCGAATGGCACGACAGATGATTCGAGAAGGAATCATCGCAACACTCATTCTCATTGTGCTTGTATTCTCTTTGTGGGCGATTGTTGTGTGGGGCATGCGTTTGCCAGAGAACTTTCGAGCCGTTATTCGTTCACAACCACTTACTAACGATCGCACCAACGCGACCGAAGATATAACGATTGACGCGAATCGTTAGGCGAGCACCGTTATCGATTTTTTACGACATTCGAGAGGTCTTCCGAATGAAGCCATGGATTTCCGTTTTCCTTTTATTTATTTGGCAATTCATAAGCCTATGCGTAGTTTCCATGGCGAACGAGCCATTAAGTGGTACGGAGCCGTTTAAAACACATGTGTTTCGATCGGGGGAGAACGGGATCAAGCGCTATCGAATTCCAGGTATCGTTGCAACGACTAAAGGCACCTTGCTCGCCTATTGTGAGGCTCGACGAAATAGCTCGGCAGATTGGGGTGAAATCGAAGTCCACATGAGCCGATCGACCGACAACGGGCAGACCTGGAGTTTACCTTACTCGATTGCTCACAAAGGGACTCGAATCGAAGGCAACCCAACCAAAAAAACTTTAGACGGCAAAGCGGAACAAACAGTTAACAATCCAGTCGCCATTGTTGATCCCAAGACCGGAGCAATCGAATTTTTGTACTGCGTCAATTACGCGAGATGTTTTTCCATGCGAAGTGTGGATGATGGGTTGACCTGGAGTGCGCCTATTGAAATCACCAAGGCGTTCGAGTCATTTCGAAACCAATACGATTGGAATGTGATTGCAACGGGGCCGGGGCATGGAGTGACGTTAGAAAGTGGTCGGCTCGTAGTTCCGATATGGTTGGCTTATGGAAAACCAGGGGCGCATGCGCCATCAGCGACGGCAACTATCTACAGCGATGATGCAGGAAAGAGCTGGCAGGCCGGATCGATAGTTGTTCCCAATAAGCCCCCCTATATCAATCCAAACGAATCGATGATCGCCACACTTCCGGGAGACCGAGTGATCATGATTACCCGTTCGCATTCGTTGCCGAGTCGAAAGATTCTGTCGATTAGTCCCAATGGAGCAAACGACTGGTCAGAACCTCGCTTTGAAGATAATCTGTGGGAACCAATCTGCATGGCGAGCTTAATTGCTCACCCGGCCAAACCAGGGATGCTTCTGTTTTCGTCTCCTCGAACCATCGCTCTAGACAAACAAGGTCAGCCCGTTCCAGGCGGAGGAGCTCCTCGAAAAAATCTATCAATCCAAGTAAGTTTGGACGGAGG
>Ga0315899_10008407_pt1 | contig 11060 bp, 12 predicted proteins | sample LakEriMetagenome_2_FD_203518 | JGI IMG/M metagenome (GOLD analysis project Ga0315899, IMG submission 203518) | Freshwater fungal communities from buoy surface, Lake Erie, Ohio, United States - Buoy 4 MA112 | ecosystem: Environmental > Aquatic > Freshwater > Lake | place: USA: Lake Erie, Ohio...
GCCCCCCCCCCCCCCCCCCCCCCCCCCCCCCCCCCCCCCCCCCCCCCCCCCCCCCCCCCCCCCCCCGAGGATACTGGCGGTAATATGTGTGGTAAAATTGGCCAGATCGCCATTGCTGGGACCTCTCGGTCCAGGTGTACTTCTTTTTCCCCTCAAAAAGTACTGTCTACAGTGACTTTAAATGGTAAAAGTAGCAGGACATTAACTTTTGAGCCATTGTTGGGACCTCTCGATTCAGGTGTATTGTCAAAAGTACGGCTATAGTGACTTTAAAAAATTGAATCATAAAATAAAAAAAATTGAATCGCCATTGGAGGGACCTCTCAGTAGTAATGTAAGCAGCGAGGTTAAAAAACAGAAAAACTCGCTGCTATACTGCTACTCCTCTCGGTCTGGGTGTATTCTCAAAATACTTTCTATACTGACTTTAAATAGTAAATGTACAAGGACACTAACTTTCGAGAAGGTGCCACAGGCATTTTCTTTGACGTTGCTAGGATATTTTATTTTTTTGTTTTTCCCCTCTCAAAAGACTGTTTATCGTGACATTCAATAGTAAATGTACCAGGACACTAACTTTTGAGAGGAAGGAAAAAAATTGGTTCCAGAGGCATGTTCTTGACCGTTGCTGAAATATGTTTTGGTTTCTTTTTTGGAGGGGGCGAGAATGTGTACGTACACATTCATTAGAAAATAGCTCTATTTTTGAAAATAGAGCTATTTCTAATCCACCGCTGCAGCTCCTGCAGTGTCCCTTTCCAAAGATCCCAGAGTCATTGTTATTTTGTTTTGTTACCAGAGCGTTTTTCTATGCCGCCGCTGCCGCACTTGCAGTGGCCCGTGATAAAGATCCCAGTGTCATCACCAAAATAAAAAAGAGATTTTTTGTGCAACCGCCGCTGCCGCACTTGCAGTGGCCCGTGGTAAAGATCCCAGTGTCACCACCAGAGAAAGGTGCTGAAATATTTTATTTTTCTTGTTTTTTTCTGGGAATGTGTACCCAGAGGTATTTTCTATGCCGCGGCTGCCGCACTCGCCGCGGTCCGTGGTAAAGATCCCCGTGTCATCACCAGAGAAAAGTCTCGCACGTGGATGCGCTTCGGGAGGGTCAGAAATTCTGGAAAGTCATTGCCTGCCTTCTTTTATATACTACCAATAGGCAAGGCAGAAATTCTGCAAAGTCAGTGCCCTAGCCTATTAGTGCCTTATTTGATATACTAGGGCACCGACTTTTCGGAATTTCTGCCTTGCAACGGGCTATGATGGACTCCTTGCAAGGCCAGCATTTTTGTTTTTACAAAAAGGCTAGGGCACTGCCTTTTTAGAATTTCAGGCAGGACGTCACAGGGGTGGTGCTGAACTACTTCCCGTTGCAAGGCAGAAATAAAAAATAAAAATAAACAGGACGTGACTGGGGTGGTGCTGGACTACTACCCGTTGCAAGGCAGAAATTCTGAAAAAGTCAGTGCACTGGCCTATTATTAAATAAAATTACGCCAGTGCACTTACTTTCCAGAATCCGATGCAAGGAAGCGTGTTTTCGAATTTTTTCCGGCATCGTAATGTGATAGGGCTCCGTGCCGGGATGTTGCGGTACCTGTGTGTGCGCGCGTGCGTGCGTGCGTGCGTGCGTGCGCGCTCGTGTGTGTGTGTGTGTATGTGTGTGTGTGTGTGTGTGTGTGTGTGTGTGTGTGTGTGTGTGTGAGTGAGTGTGTGTGTGTGAGAGTGTGTGTGTGTGTGAGTGTGTTTGTGTGTGTGTGTGTGTTTGTGTGTGTGTGTGTGTGTGTGTGTGTGTGTGTGTGTGTGTGTGGGTGCGTGTGTGTGTGTACGTGTGTGTGTGTGTGTACGTGTGTTTGTGTGTGTGTGTGTGTGTGTGTGTGTGTGTATGTGTGTGTGTGTGCGTGTGTGCGTGTGCGTGTGTGCGTGCGTGTGTGCGTGTGTGCGTGTGTGCGCTTTTTTTAAATACACGCCCAACAGTTTTTGTTTTTCATTATGTAGGTGTCGGGCATCAGTGGTGGAATTTACTCACTTCCTTCGCGAACGCGGATACTGCAAGAAAGGGGAGGGGAGGGTGGAGGGGATGGAAGACGGGGATGGGAGGGCAGTGGAGGGGGGGGGAAGAGACGGAGACTATCAAGTCGTGGTTTTTTCGATAGGACTGTATGAAGCATTGTGGGGGCAGTGGTATAATTTTTTTCCCTACAGGACTGTATAAAGCATTGTTTTTATTTTTATTCTATTTTTTATTTTTTCAAAAAAAAAATCGATAGGACTGTATGCAGCACCTTTGTAGCAAAGTGTGAATGGATTAATCAGACTGGCCAGCCCCCCCTGAGGTGGGGCTGGCCAAAACTGAACTTTTGGGAATTCGCTACTGGACTTTTAGGAATTCGCAAATTTTACTACCGTGTGGGAGGATCCAGCGCATGACCTTTATCCCTTTTTGTACTTCCCATTCCGCCAGTACGGGGTGGCAGTCTTATCTTTTGCCCCAGTGTGCACATCCTTAATTTTCCTTCCCCCCCCCTTTCTTCCCATTCCTTCATTTTGTTTTTGTCTCGGTGTGAGTCCTTCATTTTCCACACACTAAGGCAAAACAAAATTAATCTTCATTTCCTACAAACAAAAATACATTTTTGTGAAGATTGATTTGCATTTTTGTTAAGATTGAAAATCAATCTTCAAGATTGATTATTTTTTGGGAAATCATTTGCCACAAAAACTTCGGGAAATCATTTCCCACAAAAAAAAACATCCTTCATTTTCAACTGCCCCCACCTCTCTCTCTGTCTCTCTCTCTCTTTCTCTCCCCCTCTCCCTCGCGTTCGAGACCGTGGTGCCTTTTTTTTTTCAGGTACCTTTTGCCTGAGTGTGCTTCCTGCATGTTTGAGATCTTGGTGGCCGCGTGCAATGGGACCCGCACCTTGCTGGTATATTTTTAATTTTTAATTTTCGATACAGTGTTGTCATTTGCCCCTCTTTATTTTCTTTACTTAATTGTTGTTGATTGGTTTTTTGTTACTGGCACACAGGCGTACAAGACGGAGGCAAACCTCTCTCTTTACCCTCTCTCTCTTTTCTTTTACTTGATTGTTGTCAAAACACACACACACACACACACACAAGTGTACAAGGCAAACTCCCCTCTTTTTTATCCTTGTACCTTAATTTTTTAAAAACACAAACACACACGCACACATAGGTGTACAAGACGGAGGAGGCGGCGGCAGGCACTATTTCTCAAAAGCTCTCTATATATCGAGACTTCATGTAGCAAATACACTATGGCATGATTTATGAAATGTCTTTTTTGTTTTCTTGTTGTGGCAGGGAAGTACGAAGATGTGGGGGAACTTTGGCAAGCTCGTATTGAGGCGGTTAACAAAATAACCAGGAATTTGGCGAGGAAAGTCCCATTTATAGTGACATTACATAGTAAATATTCTAGGGCACTGACTCTCCGGAGTTTTTGTTTTCTTGTTTTTTTTTCAGGAAGCTGGCGATGACATGGGCGATACCCCTTCTTGATGCGCACATGTCTTGATATTTTTCTTTTTTAAAAAAACTGAAAAGTCCTCTATATAGTGACTTAATGTAAGAAATATACCAGGGCACTGACTTTTGAGAATGGATCTTCTTACTTGATATAAAGTTTTACTTTACTTACTATAAACAATTTACTTTACTTACTATTCGAGAATGGACTTTCTTGATGCGCATTGGGAAAAGTCAGTGTATAGTGTCTTTATCTGTGTATAGTGCCTTTATAGCGTACATGTAGGGTCTTTGTAGAGCACATGCATACAGTGTATAGTGTCAATGTATAGTGTCTTTATCTGTGTATAGTGTCAGTGCACAGTGTCTTTATCTGTGTATAGTGTCAGTGTATAGTGTCTGTATCTGTGTATAGTGTCAATGTATAGTGTCTTTATCTGTGTAAAGTGTCTTTATAGCGTACATGGAGTGTCTTTGTCGAGCACATACATCAAAAAGGTCAGTATCCTAGTATGTATGTACTCTACAAAGCCACTACATGTGCGCTATGAACGACACCATACACACCCTACATGCACGCTATGAAGACACTATACACAGATAAAGACACTATACACTATACACAGATAAAGACACTATAAAGTGACACTATACACAGATAAAGGCACTATACACTGACAAAGACACTCCGCTACAGGGTGTCCCTAAACCCTGTACTTACTTATATAGTGTATTTATAGATTACATACATGCCTCTGTTGAGTATGTATGTACTGTGTACGTACTTTATTATAGAGAAGCAGGACACTGACCTTCTTAATCTGCTACAGGTTGTCCCTAAGTACTTGACTTACTATACCCCTTCTTGATGCGCACAGGATGTCCTTATCGCGAAGCGATGCCTCTGTTGATGGCTCTCATTATTGGTCTCATTTTTTTTTGTTTATTTGTCCTTGTAGCGAAGTGATGCCTCTGTTGATGACTCTCATTATTGGTCTCCGCACAATTATCCAGGTCATTCAGATTCCAGGAAACACTCTCCCGGCAGCATCTGCGCACACTAGCGCACACATCTCCTCTTTCACCGCCTCCCTTCCCACTACATCCTCCTCCATCTCCACCCCAGCCCCCTACACACGCACTTGAACACCCGCGCACTTCTCATCATACTTCTCATCCCTCTACGCACCCTCCGCCACCACCACCACTACCACCACCACCACCTCCTCCGCCTCCTCCTCCCACGCCACGCGTGGTCCATCCTCCTCGTCCTCCCCCCCCTGTGGGGGGTGGGGGTCTTGACCGTCTTGTTGAGGAGGTCACGGGTAGCAGGTGTGTGACCGGGGGAAGGAAGAGCGGAGGGAGAGGGGGAGGGAGGGAGTGAGGGAGAGAGAGGGGAGGATAGACGGAGGGGGAAAGAGAGATTGGGAAAGCGTGCGCGCGCGCGTGAGTGCGTGCGGCCTGCGACATTCGACCAACACCACTCTTGGAATGCACTTGACACACTTGACAAACTTGACACACTGAACACACTTTACACACCTAACACAGGTTCATGGAGAACCAAGTGACGAAAACTATAACATCGGCGCTACTACAATTAATCATGTCTCTCGCAAACAGCTCCGATTTTTGCCCTGTCCCAGCACCGCCTCCTCTTCCTCCACCACCACCTCCTCCTCCTCCTCCTCTGCCGCCGCTGCCGCCCCCGTCACCACCACAGACAACCGACCTGAAAACCGAAAAGTTGAAAGGGAGCTCTCGCAATGAGAAAGTGACAAACTCTGTGGTTTCTATTCTCAAAAGTCCTCTGTATAGTGGGTGTTGTTATAGTAAATACACTAGGGTTTAGGGTTAAGGGTTGTATGGTAAATACACTAGGGTTTAGGGTTTAGGATTTAGGGTTGTATGGTAAATACACAAAGTCCTCTGTTTAGTGGGTGCTGTATAGTAAATACACTAGGGCACTCTGGCTCCTGAGATTTTTGTCGCGCGAACTCGAGAAAGAGGGCACAGGATGGGGAGAGGGGGGGAGAGTCACAGGCGGGGAGTGTCACGAACTCTGGGGTTTCTCGCGCGAACTCGAGGAAGATATGGCGTCGCGTGCGTCCTCCTCCTCCTTCACCACCGCCGCCCATGGGAGCGCCACCGCCGCCGCTGCCATCAGCACATTCTGTGGTGTGCGGTTTAGGAATCTGGGCTGCTTTGAATGCGTATGATAGGTGAGGAATCAAGTTAAGTGAGTAGAGTAAGTAGTATAAGTACATTGAGAAGCAAAAAACAAGTAGCGTAAGTAAAGTAAGTACAATGAAGGGAGTAGCAATCTGTTGCTTTAATTGATTGGATAGGTGAGGAATCAAGTTAGGTAAGTAGAGTAAGTAAAGTGTGTGTGTTGTGTGTTGTGTGTGTGTGTCTGTCTGTCTGTCTGTCTGTCTGTCAGGTGGGAGGTGACGAAAATTTTACCTTCAGGGCCCCTTTTACGTTCCATCAATGTGCGTATTTTCTGTTTTTGTTTGGTCTATTTTGGCCCATTTTACGTTGCCATAATGTATGTATTTAGGGTTGAGGGTTTACGTTGTAACAATGTACGTATGTCTTGTGGCTGGTGTTGCACATACACACACACACACATACATACCTACCTACTCAATCAAAACACACACACACAATGTACGCGTTTTATGTTGTTGGTGATGCACATACACACACACACATACATGCATACATACTGAATCAACACACACACACACACACAAACACACCCATGCACATACGCATTGTATATCACTAAACACATACCCACAAACACACCCATACATATATGAATTGAGGCCTCGACCGTGACTTACCCTCTCAAAGAGAAAATCCAAAGGAAAAAAAGAAGTAAAACAGACACTAAAAAAAAACAGAGTCGCCTACGAGTGGGGGACATGCTGCTTCAAATCAATGAACACGAACTCCTCTCCAACCTCTCCTCGGTAATCAAATTTTTAAAATGTATTTTTTGAACATATTTCAACACATCAACGACCTACTCAATCCTAACCTCTCCTCGGTAATCAATTTTTTTGTTAAATATTTCTACACAAGCACATTCACGCACCCACGCACGCTCACGCACGAACGCACACACACACACACACACACACACACACACACACACACACACACACACACACACACACACAAATATACTAACAAGCGCACTGACATATGAACACACACACACACACACACACAAATTTACGAACATGCGCACGGACATAGGAACACACACACACACGTACGCACACACACACACACAAATACGCACCGTCATACGCACACCACGCGCGCGCGCACGCACACCACACGCATTTATTTATGTACAATCATATATACATACGTATATACATACATACATATATACATACAAGTACTCATACACTCATGCATTCATACATACATGCATCCATCCACACACACACAAGCAGAACACACACACACACACACGTGTGACAGGCACATGTAAAGACACCCCTCTCTCACACACACGCAAACACATACATACACACAAAAGCACACCCAAACACATAGCGCACAAACATGTGCATGCACATGCGCGCACACCCACTCTTCTCTCTCTCTCTCTCTCTCACACACACACACACATGCGTGCATGTATACATACATACATACACATACATACATACGTACATCTTTCTCGTTTTACATATATGTTGCATACATCCCATGCATATATTTTCTTTTGTTTCTCTCTCACACGCTCAAAAGGCGGAGCTGGTGGCGAGGGTACGAGGTGCAAACGGCTCGTATGTGCACTTGCATTTTTCTTCTCCCTCAGTTTCGCCGCTGACACCACCACCGCCCTCGACAAGGGCAACTGCAGCGCCGGCACGCAGCGGTCCCCCTCTTACTCCTCCTCCTCCCCCTCCTCCCCCTTCTTCTCCTGCGCCACAAGGGCCCGGCCAAGCGACTTCGCCGCGCGCGAACGCTGACATTATGGCCCTGAGAGAGGGCAAGAAGGAACTCGAACCAGTCACTGTCACAGATGTGACAAGCGAGACTTTTTTCCGCATTTGCCCGTGAAAGATCATCCAACATGCGCACGGCCAATTACCCTTGAAATTTCTGACTTTTTTTAATTTAAAAAAATAAACCCTTAATTTTGGAATTAAAACCCCCTTACTCTACAAATACCGCCCGAGACCATTCGGTCTGCCACGGATGCTGGAAGGATTTTTGATTCGTTGAGCCGACTTTATCTTTCCTCCTCCGCACCCCAGTCTCAGGCTGAAAGATTTCCGAGTCAGTCTGGACCGCCGGCTGTCAGGCGTCCTCTCGTGTGTGATGACTCCTCCTCATCACCATGTCAGTGATAACGGCGATGCCATTTACGGGATTAATCGACGCTAGCTGTAAATTCACGGTTTAGTCACGGTCTAGTACAAATGGTCCAGTACGGTCCCATATAAGTAATCTTGTTACAACTTTATAAATATTCCTTTCCAACCATAATGGTTTCGCCCAACTAGCGCCCCATCGCCCGTCTTCAAGGGGTTGCCATCTTTCCTGGCTATGAGCCGCCTGTTCAACGCTCTGTCTACGGCCGACGCGATCCTCGTTTCGACTTCTGCCGACGCGATCCTCGTTTCTGTTAGACCCCGCCTCGCGATAGTTTAGTGATCGTATCCCTCGCGCTCTACGGTGACTCTACGGTCACCGGCTTGCCCCCGGGATGTTCTCTTTCCTTTCGCACTTGCACGCATTCAGATGTAGCCGCCCTGGACCGGCGCCTATATACCTCGCATCACAACCTACGGTCACCGGAACTGTGAACACAGATCGCATTAGCTTTCACGGTTGCGCCTTGCGAACTGCGCGACTGAATGACAATTGTCGACCGCATCCAAACAAAGTTGCAGCAACACCCTATCACCCACATACACGCCCACCGGACGTACATGCACGCCTAGTGTATCCGCAATCGTTGTCGAACACTTAACCCTCTCTTGAGTTGTGCAGTTCTCCCAGTGTTTGAAATTGCTTGGAGGACCACGTCACCCCCATCCACTCGAACAATTTATCGTAGTAGGCTGGATCGGGGTGTCACCACATCGTTTCCCGCCACCTTCTTCGAAGGGCTGCTCATCCGGAAGGCACATCCTCTTTATACTCTTTATGGTACTTTCTCGTTCATACTCTCTATACTCTGGGTACTTTATTCCTCTCTATCTTTGTGACTTCAGTATTAGCTGTATTCGCACTAGCAACGATGGCAACCCCTTGGTTGACGGAGGCTTGACCGGGGTGCAGGTTTGCAGAGTCCCTGGTCGGATGCAGGCAGGTCAAAAAGCTCCATCCGACCAACAGGTGGCCCACGTGGCTTACGACAGTACCCTATCAAGTACTCCTGCTTGCGACAGTACCCTATCGAGCAAGATTTTCGTGGGCGCGATGTGCATAGGTGTGTGACTGAAAGAGGTGAAGACAGTACCCTATCGATTCAACGGAGCCAGAGCGCGGGCGGGGAGCCGAGAAGCCGAGGCGTCGAAGCTCAGAGCGAGAAGGGTCTCATTCCAGCAACGATGGCAACCCCTTAGTTGACGGACGCTTGACCGTGAGGCGCATGCGGCAAGTCGTTTGGACGTGTTGAGCACGGGGCGTTCAGGTAGCGGAGACCATTGTTTGTTTTCGAAGTACCCGTTCCCAAGGGACGCGGGTGGTTTTAATGAACCAAACAAAACGGTAAATAAATTTTACCTACATGGAACAAATTCCGTACTTGAGGGTTTACGGCATTGCTGCACTCCGTATTTGCCATCACACAACGCCTTCTTGTTTATCTTGGGGGATCGTACAGGGAGTCTCTTGAGGATCATTTCTCTCTATATTAGTGATTTTATATTTCGATCTTCTCACACCCTTCATATTTGTGATTTCCATGTTTGATATTATCGTACACCGTCTTTTTATTGGGAGCGTCCAGTGTCTGTGCGATCGTGACTCTGTATTCTGTGTTTGTACTCTGTTTTTTTTTACACCCCATACGTTTGGAGGGGTCTATATTTGGAGGTCCATTATATTTATATCTATTTGGAGACCTTTGTGACTTTGTGACTTTGTGTCCGTGGTAACGCAATCATCCACAGGACCCATAAAGCGATTCAAGGAGATGACTGTCGCCCACGTCGGAGTTCATGACTGAGGTCTCCCTGGCTCTCTCCTATCCGGAACTCTTCCGAGTTACGGGGCCTCTGCAGTCGCTCGTACTTCGGACCGAGGACATGTGGCAGAGGTATAACCAATGACTCGAAGTTGGCGGGACTCTCAATCAGGGTTTCCCCTTCTCACCCCTAAAAAGGAGACCTATGATGGTCCCGCGTGGAGATTGATGTCAGTAGTGATTACCAGGGCTTTTTTTTCTTTTTTCCCATGTAATCACTTCATAAATAAATAAATAAATATTTTCTTTTTCCGGTGAAGCAAAAGACAGCGCAATTTTTGCCTTTTATTTTTTACTGCATAAGCTTCATAAACCCGCCCCCTCTCCCTCCCGCCTCACCTCTGACCCCTCCCCCCTCCCATTCATGATTGCGCCGTAGACGCATTAATTACCTTTGATTGCGCCGTAGTCGCATCAATCTCCTTGGGATCGAATGCGACCACCTGCCAGAGGCAGTCAATAATATATAAGTATCTATCCCTCCGCCCATCCCTCCTCCCATCCCTCCGCCTATCCATCTGCGAACGTCGCCAAACTAATCGCCGAAGTCGATTAGTTTAAAACGTGATAACCACCCTGAACCCTAAACCCTAAAAAAATCTCTCCGTCAAAAGCATGGGGGCAAGATTTGAGCAAAAAAATTCATTACAACACGCAACTTTTCTTTTGCTTCGCCGGAAAAAGAAAAATATTTTTTATTTATTTATGAAGTGATTACATGGGGAAAAAAAAAAAAGCTCTGCTAATCACTACTGATGTCCACTCCTGGTGGCCCCAAGCACCTAGGTGATCTAGACCTTTTTCCATGACAGGGATTTGCGAGATGTTCTGGAATACAAGATTTTAGGTTGTATTCAAGATCATCACCAGTAACGGATCGCAATTGAGATCTATGAGACCTATATCTGTTTGGACGGCTCTTCGTTCGTCTAAGGTCTGGATCATCCTGACACTTCGATACCAGCTGCGTCAAAAGTGACGACATTGATCTTTAGAGATCAGAACTATTCATCAAGGGACATACACTTCGTATGTGTATATACACCATGTCTATACACTCGATATACCTAGTTTCGGATCTGGAGGGCAGCGATAACATCGATCCCATTTACGGGATTAATCGACCCTAGCTGTAAATTCACGGTTTAGTCACGGTCTAGTACAAATGGTCCAATACGGTCCCATATAAGTAATCTTGTTACAACTTTATCAATATTCCTTTCCAACCATAATGGTTTCGCCCAACTAGTGCTCAGCTCCTTCTCGTCCTACGGTACGACCCCAGCGCTGGTCTTCAAGGGGTTGCCATCTTTGTTATATCTTCCAAAGAGGCTAGAGA